>Ga0209318_1001255_pt1 | contig 17088 bp, 15 predicted proteins | sample RifGroE1_FD_183999 | JGI IMG/M metagenome (GOLD analysis project Ga0209318, IMG submission 183999) | Groundwater microbial communities from Rifle, Colorado, USA - Groundwater E1 (SPAdes) (version 2) | ecosystem: Environmental > Aquatic > Deep subsurface > Groundwater | place: Rifle, Colorado...
CAAAGGGGAGGAGACGGCCATCATCGGTGCGGGCCCGAAGTCTGCTGCCAGGGGTGATGGAAAGCGGGCGGTGCTGGCGCGGACGAACGCAGGGCTGTATGCCGAGGCCGCGGCGGTGCGTGGTGAAGGCGTCTACTGGATTGGCGGCATCGAAAACTATCGCGTGGACGTTCTGCGAGAGAGCTATCTCTTGAAGGCGGGCCGCCGCGACGAGATCACCGATCCCAGCTTTCGAGCCTATGCAAGCTGGACGCAGTACGTCGACGAGGCTGCATCCACGCGAGATGCTGAAGCCCGGATGCTCATCAAGCTCAATGAAGAATATGGGAAAGACGTCCCGTACCTCGTCCAGTGCTTCAAGCGAAATGCGGTACCGACCGAAACCGGTGCGCGCACCGTGCTGGGCACTGCGCACAAGGCCAAGGGGCTGGACTTTGACCACGTCACCGTCGGCGAGGACTTTGAATGCCTTGAGAGCGCTCAGTCCGAGCTGATGAACGCCCCAGACATGAATCTCACTCCTCAGACGGTCCAGGAGATCAACCTGCTGTACGTCACTTTGTCCCGTGCACGACACCAGCTCGACCTCAACACCGAGAGCCGCGCGTTCTTCAGCACCTACGAACAGCGTCTCAGCGCGCTTGTCGAGGCCCGCAGTCCCGCTTTACGAGAAGCCGCTGTCCCAACGGCGTAGCCCTTTCCCATCAACCAACCCAACCGGAGCTCAACGCAATGTCCACCATCAGCATCATCACATCGACGGGCAACTCCCGTACGGATCAGATTTTCCAAGGGGTCTTTGGGACCCGGAACGCAGATACAGGTCAGTTCGAAGTCGCACCGATCTTGCGAGGCATTCACCTCTTCAATCTCTTGCCGCAAGCTGAACTGACAAAGATGCTGGGCCAGGGAGAAGAGGTGAACTCGGATCGCCTCCGAGACCTGGAAATCCAGGATGAAGCAAGCGGTGCGTTGCAGGCCACGCTGATCAACGCCATGGGCGCGCGATGGCTGGCCGTCTATGAAGAAAACGCACAAGGTTTGCCGGCAGGCCTGGGGCGTGCTGCGCTGCTTGCAGAAAGAGATCAGGTGCAGGCTGCGCTGGCCAAAATGATCGAAACACTGGCCGAGCCGCGAAACGATGGGGTTTTGAAGGTGACCTTTAGCAACGTTCCAGGGACGCCAGTTGAAGACGACTGGGAGGAGGGCAGTGACGATATCGAGGACCATGTGATCAACGCCGGCAGCCTTTTTGGACATCCCGACAAGATCCGCTTGAGTTTCGAGGTCGGCGCTGAGGTTGATCAGGCTTTGCGGTCCAGTAGCTCTTCCAGCAACAGCCCGCTGTTGACCCACGTGAGCGGTACCGCCCTAGGGAAGTGCACAGTGTTCGGGGAATCGGAAGTTCATGGCCACGTTCTGGCGGCCATGTCGGACCTGCACCAGGACCTGGCGTTGTTTGCGCCGCTTTCAATCCACGAGGCCTCTTGGACGGATGGCCCGAAACCCGTGGAAGCGGAACTGGACGCTCAACCGCAAAGTGCTGAATCCCCTGCGGCCTGATCTTGCACCAGGACAGGTGTCAGTCAGTCAGATTTTTCTGTTAGTATCAGAATGTGTACTGTGAACGCGTGACAGTTCGCGGACAGATCCAGGACAGAAAAGCGAAACATGTTGTTTTCCGCAGATTTCTCGTGTTTGAGTGAGTTGCAGGCCAGCTGCGGGCCATGTGCATCTCCGTTGGACACCCAGGCAAAAAAAAACCACCGACGAGACCAGGCGCCGGTGGTTTTTCTGGGCTTTTCACCCAGCTCGATACTCGTTGAGAAAGATACCAAAGAACAGGCTAGATGCGCATAGCGACGATCTAAACCATCCCTTTCCAAAAAACCTCCGGAACGCCAATTCGAGAGTTAGTGGAGCAGTTACTGGCTCAACGGAACACGGGATCGAGAATATCCGATATCGCAAAGCGTGTCAACACGCCGTCTGTTTTCGTCTTTTCGCAACGGATTGAGCGCCTCCCTGCAAGGAGTGTGCTTTGTACGATGTGGACACCCCCATCCAGGAGATGGGAGCGCTGCAAGAGGCCAGGTGGCTTCATGGATTGACCCAGCCGGGGTCGCTTTCCGATATGGGCCGGTACTTCACCCTATTCAGGAAGCACCGGCCTGGGGAAGGCCCACTCATGCCCCGCAAAGAGGGGTTCGAACATGCCTTGGTTTCGAGCAAAAGCTACCGCATGGACATGCTGGGTAGTGTCGTGAACGTGGTTGGGTCCAGCCAGGACGTCTATCTAAGCCAGTCGTCGTTTGTCCGAGCTAGCCGCAAGAAAATCAACTTCAAGCAGGTTCGATCAGCATGGGTTGATCTGGATCTCTACAACCTTGGCCTAGAACCAAACGTCGCGACAGTCAACCAGCTCCTAACCCACGGGCGTGCATTGGGGATTCCGGCGCCCTCGTTGATCATCCACTCCGGGCGCGGCTGCTACCTGAAGTGGGTGTTCGATCAAGCCATCACAAACCTTCGAGTTTGGGAGTCTCTGCAGGCCGTGCTCACGGCGTTGTACAGGAGCTTTGCAGCAGACCTTCAAGCGCGCGATGCCTGCAGGGTCTTCCGGCTGATCGGCACAGTCAACAGCCGGAGTGGTGCACCTGTACATGTCATCGACGGGAGTGGGCTGGAGTACAGCTTCAACGTTTTTGTTGCCACCGTCGAGGCCCTCCGGGTGGACGAGCTTTTGCCTGCAGTACAGCGTTCACGATCAACGGGGCTGAAGACATTCGCATCGACGATTGCGGATGGCGCGTTGCGCGGAAATGTGGAAGAGCTTGAGCTGTTTGGCCGGATGCGTGAACCGCTGATGCTCGGCAACAAGTTGACGGCCGAGTCCCTGAACTGGTCGCGGTTTTGTGACCTGAGAGACATCATGATTGCCCGAGGCGGCATCCCTGAAGGACAGCGCGACTTCACCATGTTCTGGATGTGCAACTTTTTGGCGCACGCCCGGGTGATCACTTCCAGGAATTGGGAGCGAGAGGTGCGGGATCTTCTCCGGGCCTTCCCCTCCAAAGAGTTCGACCCTGTGGCGGAGCGGTCACTATCGACCTTGGTCAAGCGCATCGAAGTATTTGAGGAAGGGAAGAGGGTTCGTGTGGGTGCGCGCGAGATCCACCCCCTGTACACGCCAGGGAATGAGTACCTGATCGAGACCTTTGCGATCCAGCCGGATGAGATGCCAAATCTCAAGACCATCGTCTCCGAACAAGAAAAGCGCCGGCGTGCCGATCTGAAAAATCCGGGCCGATCACAAAGACGGGAAACGCGCCGGGCCTGGCGTGATGAGATCAAAGCCGCATTCGACAAACAGGCTGAACCCCCGAACTTCACCGCCCTGGCAAAGGAGTTTGGCCTCAGCAGAACGACGGTTTCGCGCTACTGGAACGGGCTACGCACCGCCGGCGCAGCACAGACGCCAACAATTGCGGCCGCTCAAAAACAAACCGACAGCGTCATCGCTGCGTGGCGAGATCAGGAGGAAGCCCGGTTGGCGCTCGCCAGGAGCAGGGCCAAGAAGCGGATGGACGAGGCCGTCATCAAACTTCGGGAACTTGGACAGCTTGTTCGCCAGGAACGCTGGGCCCAAGGCAAGGTCGCCACATTGCTCGGCGGACCAGCCGCAACAGAAAGGAAAGACTCAACCATGAGTGCAGAACTGGAACGCAAACGTCGCCTGTTGATGCGTGCTACGCATGGCGGAATTGATACACCTCCGCAAGCTGCCGATCACAGACGGCCATCAGGTCAAGAGGAAGATCTCGATGGGCCATGGATCGAGGACAGCGCTGGGCATGAAGAACTTCCAACACCCGGCTCGGAGGCGTGGGACAGGCTTTCAACCACGAGGGCTCCAACGGCTCATGGCGGTGGGGCCGCGAAGGGGTTGAAGCCCTCACCATGCCCTGAACGGAGCGTGGAATCACCGGTGGGAGGTGGTCTCAGTCCTGCGCAACGGCTGCGCCAGTCCATACAGGCCCGGACCGAGGCTTCGACCCGACCGGTCGCTGCGGCGCCCAGGGCCCACCTTTCGCCTGATGGACCGCAGACTCCGGAACCGAGCCCAGCCTCAACGCCGGTGGCGCGTCCACAGATGACCGCCCGTGAGCGAATCGCTGCGGTGGCCAGGCGAGCAGAGGCTTTGCCTCCGCAGGTGAAGGAGAGCAGGGGGAATCAGGAGCTTTGTGAGCTCGCCGCTGGGTGCGGGCTGGCGCCGTCGACCTTTCCGACCCATGAGCAGTGGCCGAGTGACGAAATACCGCCGGGGAGCAAATACAGCGCAGAGCAGTGGTTGTTGGCCACGGACAATGGGCGCAACCATGTGATCGAGATGCAGGACCGCAACGAATCCTGCCTTCTTGCCTTCCCAGCGGGCCGAGTGGTCACGCGTCCATTGGCCAATGGCGTCATCACGACCAGCGTCGAATACGACGGAGAGCGTCCAACGGATACAGGGGTCATGCTGTGTATGGCGTTTTCAGGGTGCACCCTTGTCGCAGAGGGCGCATTTCCCCAGTTTCCTGGCGCGATGGGGCCGCGTGCACACGTTGTGAATGGGAGGGTGTTCAGGGCCATTCGCCCTCGCAAGGAATACCTGGATCCAGATCTCGCCTGGCGGTGCAATGCCACGTTTTCCGGTACGTGGGCGGCGGATCCGCCGCATGACCAAGATGACATCCCCCAAGGCGAGACGCCATAACAAATAACAACCAACCCGGCTTATTGACTACTTGTTAAGAGATTTCTCGCGTCAAATGTGCGCTTAGGTCTCCATTTGACGGCATTTGACCACGTTTCTTTTGTTCCACCGAAGAAGAAATTACGGAATTGATGTAGCTTTCACGCTTGTTTTCAGTTCTCACTATGGTATATTCCGTGAAAATTAACGGACGAACTGGATCATGATCTACTGCTCAATCGTCAGGTTTTCCAAAGGGCGCGCCCTCTGTGCGGCCGCGCTCGTGACGTCTTTGTTGGGGTGCGCAACACCACCCGCGGAGGTCAGTCCTCCGGTCGATCCTGCAGCACAGCGAATCGATTCTGTTCTGCAAAACAAGTCAAAACAGAAAATAGCAGGCCCTGAGGCTGCGTACGACAAGCCGGTGTATTCCCAGGCCTCGTCCACCGTCAGCTACTTGGGAGATGCGAAGAACCTGTTGGCAGACGTTGCGGCATCGCTTGGGCTCTCGTTTGAAGTGTCTGGCCCGCAGCCTCGGCTGCCCATCTACGTGCAGGTGCATGCCAAAGGCGTTCCGCTCAAATCGCTGCTGGAAGACGTTGCCCGCCAGTTGAGCGAGCGCGCGGACATCGTGATGTCCGATACCCGTATCGAACTGCGCTACCGCGGCCGGTGAGTATGAGCACCCCGACGACCTTCGGCCGCCACGCGCTTCCCGTCCTGATGGCGATGGGGGTGTGCCTTTCGGTGGCGCCTGCTGTGGCCTCTCAGCTCGACAGCATCCTCAAGCCCGCGCAGGGGCAGGTGGCTGCGCCCGACCGTGAAAAGCTCAGCATCGTCCGCGAAACCGCTTTGCGAGAGGTTGCGATCGCACTGGGGGCTCGCGCTGGACTGTCTGATCGCAGCGCTGAGCTGATGCGTCTGCTGGATCAGCGCGCCGCAGCGCTGGACATCCAGTTCAACTTTAATCCCATGGTGATCGGTAACAGCGTCCTGCCGCCGGTGATCAGCGAATCGAAGGATGTGATTGCGCTGGAAACCTCCGCCATGCGCGTTGCTGGGGCCGTGTACCGGATCGACGAGCCCGCTCGGTTTGCGTTGCCCACGCCGACCTGGCGCAACTGGATGTATGTTGGCCTCGGGATCTCCGAAGTCACCTTGCCCTCCCAGGCTGCGGCACTGCCTCAGAACGCCGTTGAACAGGCTTACTGGGAGCGAACGGTTCGCGAGGGTTACGAGCTGGGGCGCAAGCAGGCGCAGTCGGTGTACGACCTGAATCTGAGTCGTCTTGAGCGTGCGCACAGTGGCATGCGGCTCTACTTTGATCTATGGCGCCGTGGCATGGTCAGTGCGCCGACCGTCGCGTCCAGCTCCGAGCTGGTGGCAAATGAAGGCGACTCCACCATTTCCGTGGGGAATACCCTGTTCCGCATCACCGCACCATCGGGCTTCACCAAGCCTGATGGGTGGACCCCCCTGGAGTAACAAGCCCGTGCTTGAAGCTCACCAGGGAGACATCCCTCTCAAATCTCTCCGGCCAGGACTTTCGTCCGTGACGGAGTTCAAGGACTTCATCAATGATGTCTACGCCCTTGGTGCGTCTGACATCAAGATCCAGTCCAACGATTTCGTTTGGGCGGATATCAACCGAGTCTGGCGCAAGGTGTCAGACCGCCGGCTGGAGTCGGGCGAGGTTGAGCGCGCATTGACGTACGTGAACGATCCGAGTGCGATCGGCCTGATCGGCTCCGGCAAGCCCGTGGATGACCGTGTCGACCTGGCGCTCAGCGCAGAGAACATCAACGAGTTTCGCCTCAATGCCACGGGGTGCATGGTTGCCGGGGCGCGCGATGGTCTGTCCATCACGATGCGTGCGATTCCCAAGGAAATTCCCAGCCTTGAGCGTCTTGGTATCGAGCGGGAGATCATGGACAACCTGTTCCCACGGTACGGGTTGATCCTGGTGGTGGGAACGACGGGCTCTGGCAAGTCGACGTTGCTGTCTTCGTCGTTGCGTCACCGCCTCGTGAACCGTCGTCACGATCCCGTGGCCATCGGCACCTTCGAGGACCCCATTGAATATGGCCTGAAAGGCCTGGCTGAGGGCAGCATGCCTGAGCCGACGCAAATGGCCATCGGCCAGGGGCGTCACATCCAGCATTTCGACATGGTGGGGCCCAATGCCATGCGCCGGAGATTCGATGTGATCGTGGCTGGCGAGATCCGGGACCTTGCCAGTGCTCGTGCGGGCATGGAGCTGTCTCGAACTGGGCATTCTGTCCTGGCCACCCTCCACGTCGACACTCCGGGCGAGAGCTTTGACAGGTTGATCAAGTTCTATCCAGTCGAGCAGCAGCAGGGTGAGGCCTTCGCGATCCTCAGCCAGCTGCGGATGGTCATTGCTCAGAAGTTGGCGCGAACAACGGATGGCGGAAAGATTGCCTTCCGGTCGTTCGTGGTTGTCGATCGGGCCTTGCGTGAACACTTGGGCGGCCACCCGCCTGCGCGTTGGTCTGCGATGGTCACCAAAGTGGTCGCGGCCAATGGTAACGACTTCGAAACGGGTGCCTACACCGCTTTGAAGGAAGGTCGCATCAGTGGTGAGACCTTCCGCGAGGTTGCCGGCTTCACGATGGAAGAAGGCGTCGCCTACGTGGCCGAGAGAGGTGGCGATGTCGCAGCCGTGGGTTAAGACGGGACTCAGTCCAATGCTGGGGCCGTTGCCGGCCTGGGCATCGCTGCCAGTTCCTTATCTGTTGCTGAACTGGGGGTACTTCTCTCTCAGCATCTTTGGTCTGACGCTCCTGTTGGCCATCTTTCTCAAATCCAAAGGGCGCACGTTGACTTGGTCGATTCGACGTGCGCGCGCTCTGCTCAGAGGCTATCGCATTGAGGCGCGGCCCATCGGCTATCGGCGCGCGGTCAGCACCGACGTGCCGCTTTTCGACTTCAACTTTGACGAATGGAGAGTCCAGTGAAATATCCAGCGAAAAGCATCCTGATGACGGCGGCGCTGCTTGCGACGCCGGTGATGGCCGGCACCCTCATCCTCGAGGGTGGTGTGGCGCCGCCAGCGGCCGTGGCATCTCCTGCAGCCAGCGCAGCGTCATCGCATCAGTCGGCGGCCAAAACAACGCCGGTGCCATCTGCGCCTGCGGTAGAGCTCTGGGAGGTCAAGCCAGCCGACGGCACGCTTTCTCGGGCGATGCTGCGCTGGTCTCGTGAAGCGACCGTGCAGTTGTCGTACGAGGCCCCGGACGATCTCCCGGCGATTGCGGTGGCGTACACCGGCGATTTCTGGACCGCCATGGACAGCCTCCTCAAGGACTCCAACAACGGCGGCTATCCGTTGCACGGCTGCCAATACACGAACGTCGTGCGCATCCTGCATACCAGCCAAGCTTGCGATCGTTGAGATCGCCGAAGGACCTCACATGAACATGAACAGCGTGCCAAAACTCACCCTTTCCATCATCGCGACGGCAGTGCTTTCACTGTCAGGTTGCGCGGTCACCACCCGCGATGTGTCGACGGCTGTCCGGGAGGGGAAGTCTGAGATGGAGGCGGCGCAAGCTCAGATCCCCGCCCAGGCCATGCCCAAGCCCGGTCTGCGTCGGATGTCAGGCAACTTCCTGGGAGCTCGCCCCATCCAGACGTCGAATGCGACTCGCTTGCCGGCTCACTTGCGAAGCGTGACGCTGGGGTTTGGTCCGGCGAGCGGAACCATCTATCAAGCTGCGGCAAACATCACCCAGGTCACAGGCCTGGCGGTGAGGGTTTCGCCTGACGTTGGTGCGACCTACTTCGTTGTGAAGCCCGAGGAGGCGGTCGCAGGCACGGGAGCTCCGATGCCCAGTCCTCTTCCTGAGATGTCAGTCGAAGCTGCCCCAGCCGCTCCGAGAAGCACGGGCCCCATTCCGCTCAGCTTTACCGGAGATCTGTCGGATTACCTGAACCTGATCGCTTCAGCCATGAACGCGAACTGGGTCTATGAGAATGGGGAGGTCAACTTCTACAAGATGCTGACCCGTCGCCTGCAGCTGGCGGTGTCCCCTGGCACCCTGGCGTACCGCGATGATGTGAGCTCGGGTGGATCCGGTGGCGGGGGTGAGTCCAATGGCAGCTCCTTTGCCAGCTCTGCCAGTGCGACTGTGGAGGCGCAACTGTCCCCGTGGCAGGGCGTTGAAGACGCGATCAAGACCATGCTGTCACCTGAAGGCAAGGCGCACATCAATCAGTCGTCGGCCTCGATTGTGATCACGGACTTGAAGGCGAACGTCGATCGCATCACCAAGTACATCGAGTCCGAGAACGATCTCCTGACCCGCCAGGTTCGCATCGAGATGCGCGAGATCCTGGTGGAGGAGTCCGGGTCTGCAAGTGCCGGCATCGATGTCAGCATCATCTACAACCGACTGCTTGAATCCGGTTTGAATGTTGACGGCCTGAGTGCAGTTGCAAAGCCGAACTACAACATCGCCACTACCGCCCCGGCAACACTGGTTGATGCGGCATCCGGGACCATGAAGGTGAACTTCGCCCGCGAAGGCTACTTCCAGGGATCGAGCATTGTTGCCCAGGCCCTGAATGGCATCGGGAAGGTTGTTTCGAACAGCTCGCGCACGATCATCACGACCAACCGTGTCCCGGGTCGGGTGCAAGACGTGACGGATCGTGCGTACCTGGCCAAGACCGAGCCGGGTACTGGCAGCGTGGATGGCGGTGGTGGCGTGCCGGGGCTGACGCCTGGTCTGGTGACCTACGGCGACAACATCACGGTGGTGCCCACTGTCCGCGACAACGGCGAGGTGTTGATGCAGCTGTTCAGCACCCGGAGCAGCCTCATCGAACTGAACTCCGTGAGCGCTGGTGAGGGCGCGACGTTCCAACAGATCAACACCCCGGTGTTGAACCGCAAGAAGTTCTCCCAGAACTTCCGCGTGCGTGACGGTGAGACGCTGATCATCGTGAGCAACGTGAGCAACTCACTGGGTTCGAAGGATCGCCAGGGCATCACGGGTGCATCCACGACGGCAAACCGCAGCAAGGTGATGAGCGTGCTGATGGTGACCCCACGCGTGCAGGGCATCTAAGGAGCCGACGTGCACACCACACAGTACGGCAAACACAAGCTCGTCAGTGGGCTGACTTGGTCGCTTCTTGACCCCTTTATTGGCAAGCACAAGCAGTTCCAAGCATGGCGGCAGATGGAGCAAGGATTCGGTGTCGAAGTTGCTCTCGGTGGCGAACGGTGCTTTGGCCGCGGTGGCGAGGAGGTCAATGGCCTGATCAGCGTGGCCGCCATGGCAGCCCGGCACCCGCTCTTGCGGAAAAAGACCGCACTTCTGCTGCTGGAGATCCCTTCGGCGAATCCTGACCATCAGAGCTCTGTCATTGTGGTCGGGCTCAAGGATGGCTTGGTTGACCTCGATACCTTCGTTTCAGAAGATCGAGTTCCTGAGATCCGCAGCGCATTTCTGTCGAGGCTCGATGGGAACGCTACCGTCTATGGTGACGGAGACAACCTGGGGAGTCTGGATGTTGGGTTGACCCTTGAAGAGTTGCTCAAGCGGGGTCGCCCATCGAGTGCTCGTGTCGCGAAGCTGTCGTCAGGGCGCTGGCTCGGCATTGCTGCGGCAATCGGTGCTCTGGCCATCGCGGCGATGGGGGTCACCATCTGGGTATCTGAGAACGAAGAAGTGGCCCGTCGTCTTGAGCAGGAGCGCCTCGACGCAGAGCGCACACCACAGGTGTTGTATCAGCAGTCCATGGCGGCCTACCTCGCTGAGCCTGCTGTTTCGTTCTATGGCGCTGTTGCATTGATGCGGGATCAGCTCGCCACCTTTCCTCTCTTTCATGAGGGTTGGTCGCTCAAACGTTTGAATTGCGGGAAGGCTGGCTGCTCGGTGCTGTGGGAGCGCTTCGGGCTTTCGGGTGGGACCTTGGACGATTTCCGATCCAGTGCCCCTTCTGATTGGGCAGGGATCATGGCGGTCAGCCAAACGGAAATTTCGCACTCGATATCTCTGCAGCTCCCGAAGTTCGCGCTTGACCGGCAGAAGTGGCCGACGCTGAGTGCATGGCGTGAGCGCAACGTGGCGCATTGGCAATTCATTGCTCCGGCCGGGTGGACTGCAGACATCTCCGAGCCAACGCTCCGGGCTGTGCCGATCGAACTGGCGGGTGGGCCTGATGAGGCTTCGTTGGGTTCCATGCCCGACGCCATCCGAGCAGTAGAGGTTGGCATGAATGGGATGCCCTTCTGGTTCACAGACCAGGACCCGGACAGCCCGATGACGGAAGACCTCCTGGGCACTCAAGCCGTGCTTGATGGGGACATCCAGATCGATATCGACGACAAGCAAATCACTTTTTCCGCGAAGGGGCTCATCCATGTTCAAAACTAAACTCCTGGTCATCGCCGCCCTTTTGGGGGCGAGCTCTGTTGTCACCGCTCAGGTCCCTGATTCATCAAAGCCCAGCGATGTGGGGGTGGCTGCGCCTGCGACCGTCGCTGAAATCACGCGCCTGGCTCGCGAACTGCGTGTTGAAACCCTCCGCAAGGAATTGCGTGAGGCCAAAGAGGCTGGCAAGCCTCCCGTCGACCCAGCTGCAGTGCCCGCGGCAGGCGCACCCGCCGCGCCAAAGGTGCGCGTGATTCCGCGGGCGCCGGCGGTCTCCGCCATCTATGGACTGGGCGCCGCGGCCCTGGAGGCCCGACTGGTTGATGGCACTGTGGTACGCCAAGGTGCGTCATCGGGCATTTGGCGTGTTGTGTCCATCTCTGTATCGGCTGTGACTTTCGAGCGTTGCGAAACCATCGGCAGGAAGAAATCCGCCAGGCAAGAGTGCACGCAAGAGTCGGTGGCGCCGCGCGGTTGATGGCGCAGTGGATGAGCCACATCATGAACTTCTTTGGTCGCAAAACCCCTGCCGCACCGGTCCCGGTGAAGGCGGCTCCTTCGCCGGCACGGAGCACCGCAGCGCCTGTGGCGAGATCCCAGTTGGTTCCGGTTGCCGCTGCGCCTTCGTCTGAATCTCGGGCTGACGGTAGGGCTCCTGGTGTGCCTCGGAGGCCTGCCCCACCCGCGCCGGTGACAGCCAGCGTGGTGACTCGCCCCAGCGCGGGTGGGGCAGCTGCGGTGGCGAGCCTGTCAGCGCTCAATGAGCGTTTGGGCCGCCCCTGGCTCGGCCACCTGACGGGCATTGTGGCGCCGAGCATGAGCAAGCAGCTCATCGTTTTGAACCTGGGTTGTGGCGATGCGGCGCTGCTGGGCACTTCCGAGGCACTCAGCGAGGCGCATTCACAGACCGTTCGCCAGACCATCACAGAAACCTGGGCGATGAATTTGGTGAGCGAGATGGTGGCCACGCCAGTTGTCATGGAGGCCCTGAGCCAACGGCTTTCCTCGCAGGGTGGTCTGAGTCAGGACAAACTGTTTTTGTCGGTCTACGACAACATCGTGAGTATGGCGATCGCGGCGAAGGCGAGCGATGTGCACTTCACCGGGGATGACGCGGCCGGTGTGATCAATATCCACTTGCGCATCTACGGTCAATATCGCTACTGGCGGACCAACAAATCCAAACTTGTCCTGGGTGCGCTGGCTGCGGCTTTTGGTCAGCGTTCCAAAAGCGACACGGCGACCAAAGAGCAATTCAATGCGGTGAACCCCGTGGCGTTCATGACCTCGCAGGATGTCAATGGATCCAGCTGGGAGGGGCGAGTGAACGGCCGCCCCCATATCACCGGGTACGCCGGCACAATGCGATTGCTGGAGAGCACCCCAAAAATCGACAAGATCCCGACTCTTGAGGAGCTCGGGTACAGCCCTAGCCACCAGGAGATCATCACCGGGTCCGTGCTTCGGAACTTTGGCCTGATCATCCTGTTTGGATCGACGGGATCAGGCAAGTCCACCACGCTCCGAACCTTCATGACGCGTGTGAGCGACCCGACGCGTTTGAAGACCTACACGGCCGAAAGTCCTGCCGAATACGTCATGCCGGGCGTGACGCAGTTCTCCATGCCTGTGGACGTGACGCTGAAGTCGGAAGACATCCAGGCCAAGTTCACCGCGCTGCTGCGCGACCTCATGCGCATGGACCCGGATGTCCTGATGGTCGGCGAGGTGCGTGACCAGGAAACGGGCCGTCTGGTCAGTGAACTCACGCAAACCGGTCACCGTTGCTACACGACCGCGCACGGCGACGGCGCAGTCGATGGCCTGGCGCGTCTGTGCGGTGGCGAGATCAGGATGCCACCAGACACGCTGGCTGGCTCCAAGTTCCTCTCCGCCAGCCTGTACCAGCGTCTACTGCCAGTGCTGTGCCCGCACTGCAAGATCCCAGCGACGGACAGCGCGAATGGACTGTCGGCTCACAAGCAACGCGTGTTGCGCGACCGATACCAGCTCGACGCCGGCACCATGTTCGTGGCGAACGCTCCTGGATGCTCTCATTGCAAGCCGAAGATCCCTGGCCTTGAAGCAACCGGCACGCTCGGGGTCACGGTGGCGGTCGAGATCCTCATTCCGACACCGCCCATGCGGACAGCCATTGCACATCGCGACTGGACGGGTCTGGATGAGTTGTGGCGTGCGCAGCGCCGTGCCGCGTTCGCCGACGGCGACATGCTGGGAAAGACCGCCTATGAGCACGCGCTGTGGTTGGTGGCACAAGGTCGGGTCAGTCTGCTGGATGTCGAGTCCGAGTTTGAGCCCATCGAAAGTTACGAAATTCGTCCCATCCGATCGGGCGCACCAGAAATGAGGGCGGCATGAACCCAGTGCTCTGGCTGGCGGCAATTTCGCTGCGGCTCACTCGTGAAGACTTGTATCGGTCGCTGATCGACAAGCTTGACACCAGCGCGGGCGCGTCCATTGAACGTCTGGATGAAATCTTCGAGCAATGGGCTCGCCGAGACAGGGAGCGCAATGACTCGCGGGCCCCGGTGATGGGCTACATCCATCGCCAGCTGGAGAACGGTCAATCGCTGGCTTCAGCCATGCGTCCATTCATCCCTGTTGACGAATCCTTGATCATCGAATCAGGGGAGATCCGCGGTCGCCTCGCAGAGGCACTTGAACTCGCAGTGCGGAACCTGGAGGCGAGCTCGAAGATGCGCAGCAGCGTAGCCTCGGCGATGGCCCAACCAGTGCTCGGTCTCTCCAGCCTGTTGATCCTCAGTGTGGTGCTTGGGGTTTTCATGTGGCCCGACATTCTGCGCGGTGTTCCGCTCCACTTCTGGCCGGACTGGACGCATCCGGCGATCAAATCCCAGCTGTGGCTTGGTGAACGTTGGCCCTGGCTTGTCGCATTGTCGATACCTGTCGGTCTCTACCTGTTCTCCTTGGACCGATGGACCGGCAAGTTGCGGACGTGGGTGGACAGGCTTCCGCCTTGGTCTATCCACCGCAGCCAGCTTGCGGCGACATTCCTGGGCGTGTTGGCGGCTCTCGTCGAGTCCGGTAACACCGTTCGTGAGTCCCTGGTGTTGATGAGAGCGCGCAGCAGTCCCTACATGGCGTGGCGCATCACTCAGGTCATCCGCAGGCTGGACTCTGGCGGCAACGAGGGTGTGAAGGCTTTGAGGACTGGGTTCTTCTCTCGCCAAATCATGGACCGCGTTGAGGATGCATCAACCAATCGGTCTTTCGGCTTGACGCTGAGGCACGTGGGGACGCGAGCGACCCACATGATCATCAAAGCCGTTGAGGTCCAGGCCAATGGAGCGAACCTCGTGTTCATTCTGATCGTTGGCGCCATCTTTCTGTACACGACCGGAGTCATCGTGTTCGGGATGCAGGAAGCCACCGAGGCTTTAACCAAGTCATTTGGCACCGCCATCTGATGTTCTTTTTTTTCACCAAGGAGTTCCACATGAAAGTTGTTCAAAAGATCCCCGGCCCGATGGTTGCCCACAAGCAGCGCGGTGTCAGCCTGCCATTGATCGCCATCATCCTGGCCGTGTCGTTGCTGCTGGCTATCGCAGCCCTCATTTACGGTCCGCGCTACATCCAGCAGACCAAGGCCGACAACGATGTCACCGCCATCCAGGATCTGAAGGGCCAGGTCGTGAAATATGGCGGCCGCGTGGGCGTTTTCACCGCCGCAAACTCCTCGTTGGCGGTGCTGGTTGGTCAAGGCCTGTTCCCCCGTTCGGTCGTTGGTGGCACGCAAGCGGCACCAACCGTGACGAACGAATGGGGTGGTCGTGTGACCGTTGCCGTCGGCACCGTGAATACGGCTGGTGACTCCATCGTGTTCACTCGGACGGCCGTCCCCGAAGTGGGTTGCACCCTGGTCGGCACCAGCCTGGATGACCTGGCCGAGACCGTCGTGATCGGCGCAACCACCACCAAGACCCCGGGCGCTCGCTCGAACGCGGCCGCTGTGAACACGGCGTGCCGTGCGGGTGGCAACAACAACACGATGGTCGTGACGATCGCGCGTTGATTTTTTATTGGCGAGTACAAGGAGAGCAACGATGATGACAAAGCAGCGGCAGCGTGGCGTGTCCTTGCCCTTGATGGCGTTTGCTTTGGCGGTCACCGCGCTCGTCTTCGGCGCGATCGGCGCACAGCGTGTGCGAGAGGCCAACGAACTCGTTGGAAAAACTCGGGGGGCAACCCTCGAAGAAATCGCACGCGCTGTGGAGCTGTATCGGCAGACCAACGTTCAGGAGCTGACGAAGCCGCTGCCGATAACGGTGCCCGGGGTGGCCGACCCATATGCACCCACGGTGACTGAATTGCGGACGGGCGGCTTCATCACGACACCCATGGTGTTGAACGATGCCGACTACTCGATTTTCTTGGCACGCTCCCCGGTCGGTTGCACGGCGCCTGCGCCGTGCGCCATCTGGGCGAGGACGGCTCTTACGGAGCCGATTCTCGATGTCGGAGGTGAGCTCAATGCAGATCGTCTCAATGCGCTCGCTGGGCGCGTGACATCGGCCAGTGTGTCTTTCAGCGGGCCTCCGAATCCAGCGGTCATCGTGGGTGGGCAAGGCTCCTGGACGGTTGCCAACCCTGATCCTGCAGGTCGATCTGGCATCGTCGTCATGGTCTCCGGACTGGGAGGTTCCAGCGAGCCTTGGTTGCGCGTCGGCGACACCCGCAACCCGGGCTTTGCCGGCCCCAGTGTGACGGGCACCCAGTTCGATACGCCGATCAAGGTCGTTGGGGATGCTTGCACACCGCAAGGGGCGTTTGCATCCGCGGCCAACGGGTTGGTGTACTGCAACGCCGGATTCTGGACGATCTACACGGGTCCGATTGAAACAGGCGCAACCGCCTGCACGAGCGAGGGGGCAATGGGCGTTACCGCAGGTGGGGCATCGCTCATTTGCGTGGCCAGCCTTTGGCGTGATCACCTTACCTATGCGTTTCGTGGTGTTGGCGAATACGGCCATGGGCAGACCGTTCCTAAGCCCTCTTGTGGTGTTGGATTGGCGCCGTTCGCAGTGGTGAGCACACAAAGTGCCTCCGTCATCATCGGAGCGAACAACGCAGGAAACAACAGCGGGTCATTCCAATCGCGCATCGACCCGACCACCTGGCTTGTTGAAATCGTCGGCGCGACGAACGTGCAGGCGGGACTGAATGCCCGCGCAACCGTCACAACGTCTTGTGCGCCTGTTTGATCAAAAAAATCCACACATCACAAACTGAAAGGAGCACCTCATGAAAATCTTGCTTCGGTCCCTTGCAATCACCCTGGTGCTGACGTTGAGCAGTCAGGCCTTCTCGCAAGACCTCTCTCGCACCGACAGCAAAATGAAGGTGCAGCCCCTGGTTGATGGCTGCACGGCGCCTGGCGGTCTGGTCCCGATCACAAGCTCGGCCGGACCAAACGATGCGCCTTTTTGGTGTGGCACAGCGCCCTATTGCCTGACCTTGCCGGTCGGCAACGCCGAACGTTGCCACATCATTCCAGGATCGCGAAACGGCGGGACGAACGGTGTCCGGAATCCGCAGGACCTGATGTGTGACGTGGCCAACGTCAATCCCACCGGCCCGGCCCACGCCACCCCGGGGCGCTGCCCGGTGGTGCCCACGCTTGGTGTGACGGTGAACGGCGCGGCGACGGTCAGTGTGGTGCGCGGGGCGACCGTGACGCTGCGCGTGAACACGGCCAACGCCACGCCCATGAGTGCTCCAACGGCGTACACAATGGCCTGCACGGGTGCCCAAGCTGCGTTGACGCCCTTCAACCAGACCAACCTTATGGCATATGCCGGTCTGGACCACACCTTCTCCCCGACCACCACAACGGCTGTGGGATCGACCAGTTGTACCGTGACAGCGACGAACGCGGCTGGAACCGCTACGCAGACGGTCAGAGAT
>Ga0209318_1001256_pt1 | contig 17085 bp, 45 predicted proteins | sample RifGroE1_FD_183999 | JGI IMG/M metagenome (GOLD analysis project Ga0209318, IMG submission 183999) | Groundwater microbial communities from Rifle, Colorado, USA - Groundwater E1 (SPAdes) (version 2) | ecosystem: Environmental > Aquatic > Deep subsurface > Groundwater | place: Rifle, Colorado...
GGGCAGATGCGCAGGGGGAATGCTTTGATGTTGAATGGTTTAATGTCAAACGATTTAATGTTGAAATACTTATTCTCCCCCCACCGAAATGGCAAAAAAATGTGCATTAGTGGCTCCGAATGGCCAACAAACCCCTCCAAAGCCCCCCAAAACCTCCCATAAACGCAAAAAGACCACCCTTTCGGATGGTCTCTATCACTTTCCCCTGCTAAATTGGTCTAACTCAGCCTTCGTATGGGCTGGCCCCTGGGTTTGCGGCCCTGATGTGGGCAATCTGTTGATCCACCCACTGCCGGTTGGCCTTGATGTACTCACCTACCTCTTGACCGGAGGCTTTCCATGCCTTCCGTAGCTCACCCCTGTTGAGCACCCAGGCCCGTCTGTCGGCCCTACTCATCCTCTTCTCCTATGCCGTCCGAGGCCACCATGATCTCGCCGTCTTTGATGAAGATGCCAATGTTGGGGTCGGTGACAGCCACGAGCAGAGAGTCGAGGTGGGCTATTGTGCCTGAGATGTCGGAGGCCAGCACCAAAAAGTCCACTCCACATTGTCCTGCCAACCACTCAAAGACCTCTGCTGGACTGTCTGCCTGGCTGGCGGCTCCCAGTGACAGGCGTTCGACAATCGCCTCCTTCAACTTTTCAGTGGTCAGCCCGTACACCTCCAAAACTGCATCCATGCGTTCCTCGAACGCCTTCAAGTTTACTTTCGACATTTTCGCCTCCGTATGATGTGTTTGATCCATTGTACCAGCGCCCCTAAGAAGGGGATAACTGATAGGATTAGGTAGACCTCGTATGGGCAGAAGTGCATATCTATTAGTAGTTGGCGGTTGGTGCCAACTTCCTCTCATAAGCATACTCACGCATACGAGCACCCATCTCGGCCCACAAACGGTTGGTGATCGGCTGGTACTTTTCTGCGAAGCCACGCACAACCATTGCATAGTTGATGCACCAGTTGGAGTATGCCAGGATTTCCTTTTTGTGAGCACCATATGGGTAAGAGGACTTGAACAGATTATGACTCAGCAGGCGCCAACCCCTGCGGGAGTCGTTAGACTCTGCAACCAGCCTCCCATACAGGGCTTTGTCATAGTCCTTGACCATCCGCTCATACAAGGCTTCATCAGTCATCGACTTCTTCCTTCTTTGGGTAGCCCGTTATCAACACGGTCTTCCCCGCTTCCAGCCCATATAGGACATCCCACATCATGTCCATTAGCCCATTGGCGTCTTCCTGTTCCCCTTGTGTGGGCAGGTTGACAACCGCCTTCACAAGGATGTCAAGCTGTGTCCGCATGAGGGGAACATCCACACCATCGAAAACCTCTACAGTGCTGCTCATACAACCTCCTCAGCCGCCACCCACCCAATAGCCACCAGCCACTTTTTCGCCTCTTTGATCGCATCGTCATCAAATTCACAGAAGGTATCCAACTCTGCATATTCTTTGTCAGCGTCTTCGCCATCCGCCGTCAGCCAGTACTTGACCTCATACCCGTCATTGTTCAGGTAGTGTGACCAGTACTCCACCTCTTCCTTGATAGCCTTCTCAGCCTGGGCCAGCAGCTTTTTGGTCAGCCGTTTGCCCATCCAGCGGTCAAGGATGTCTTTTCGGGTAGCATAAACCCAACCAACCCGGCCAGAGTCAAATGGACAGCCAAAAGGATTGCCCTCGCTGGCCTTTATCATAATCCCCCCATGCTCATACTTCCACACAGGGAGCAGGATAGCCACCTCTTCGCCTGCGGCCTTTGCAGCTTTCAGAAACTCCTGGTCGGCTTCTGCCCACCCGCTCCAGCCGCCAGCGTCTTGTAACGTCCAGAAGGGTGTACCCTCCCACGCATATGCGGAGGAGCTTTGAACACACGCCCGGCCAAGATTTCCATCCTCCATTCGTGGGTTCTCATACCAGTCAAACTCGACAGCTTCCAGCGTGTACTTGCCAAACTCAACCGTTTCGTTGTCCATGAGCTACTCCTTTGATGGCAGGCCGGAGGGGCCAATGGGGGTGGCCGCATCAATCACCAAAACCAGCTTCCCATTCACAATCCCGGCCTGCACATTTTCACCAACAGACTGTAGGTCGGAGGGCTTGATCGAGAGAGTAGAGTCAGACATGATTATCTCCTGTGATATATTTGAATTTTAGTTGGTTATATTTTACCACGAACGCCTGGCCTGTCAAGGGGCAATTTACAGGTCAATAATGGTCAGCGCAAGGCCATCGCCTATCAGCGCCACCGCCTGCTGATGAAAGGTTTCACCCCAGGCAACAACAAAGGCACGAGCAGCCGCCTTAGCCTGGCCCAGGTGATCCTGGTCAGTGTTGGCGTAGATGATAGCGTTGTCCTCAAACTGGCCGGTTGGCCCCCAATAGCCTTGACCACGAATGACAGTGGCTCCGAGGGTGACTGCTGCAAGGGCTTTGCAGCCTGCGGTAATCTCTGCCTGGAAGGCAGCCTCAGTCTGGTCAGAAGGGCGTACAATGATGAACCCGGCAATGTGGGGTAGGACGGTTGGCATCTGGTTGGCTCCTCTCAAATGTTTGATCTTGAACTTGGCTATATTTTATCACCACCTCTTGATCCCGTCAAGCGATTGCACCTTGCACTTTTGAAAGGTGGCCCCCGGATGGTGGGCGTATGGCAGGATACCGAGGGCGTGGAACCTCGAATAAGTACACGGACTCCCCCCAGGTCCACAACCACTAACCCAGGTTGATCCGTGACCAAGGGGTGCCTATATACGTGTCGGCACTAACTAAAAAAGACTAGGCTGCGGAATGTGGCATGGGCACTAACAGAAGTTACAATCGTCTACTTCTTAGCTAGGAGGGCAAGCATAACCTCCAACATGATTCTTAGCAATTCGAACAGGGCCTTGTCTCTCATAGGCCCGGACTGGAGATGAACACCAACAGCATCAAACTGCTGAAGGTAACTCTTGGGGATATTGGGAACATCTTGGCGTCTAAACACTTTCTTCCTCCTCGACAATCACTGCGAGCACATCCCGTCGCCCGCACCAGTACTTATACCAGCCCCAGTAGGCCCAGTTATTAACATCCTCTGTGAACCTGTCACTCCAATACTTGACCTGCTTCTCAGCCTCTTCAAGAAGCTCCTTAGCTGTCGGGCTCATTTGGCCTCCGTCCACGTCAAAGAGTAGATTCCTCGAAGAACCTCCCCATCCAAGTGGGCAAGTTCCTCCTGCTCTGTTGGAAGCTCTGATGTTAGCACCACATCTGCGGTAGCCACATGCTTCCCCTCAGCGTCTCGAATTGTAACAACGTATTTCTTCACTTGCTTTCTCCTTTCAAATCGTTGAACAGTTCCATTGCCCGTTTATAAGATGCCAACTCTGGGTCAGTATCCAGCGTGCCAAACCCGTGGAATAGGCCAATTTCTTCATATGCCTTGGCTCTTTCCATTGGATCATCTGAGCAGAACATGTCTGCCAAATCCAACCAGTACACACCCATCGCATTAGCCATCCGCTTAATGGCATCGGAAGAAGCAAACCACTCAACATATTCTGATCGGTGCCTGGGAAGGTAGTTGTCTTGCAGGGTCTTTGCACTGTACCACCCACCATATCCATTCCAGGCGAGCTTGTCAATGTCGAAAACGGAGATACTCCGGGAAGGGGGCGGGGTGGGCTGTCCAGGGTCCAGCTCTTCGTATGGGTCCTCTTCCCACAGCACTTCAAAATATACAACCTGCACACGCTCTAACGAGTCATTTCTGACCACCAACCCACCACCGTAATCAACGGGGTTGACATCCCCTAGCTGCCCAATAACAGTTACGCCTTCCATATAGCCTCTTAATACTGCTTGAACGTCTTACCTGAATACGTTGTGATCCAGGTAGTCCCTGGCTTTTCCAGGTACTCATTGAACTTGTTGGCAAAGTCCCGAGCATCTTGATAGTACTCACAGAACTCTTGATGAACCAGTGACCTCACAAGCCCTGACACTGCACAGCCGAATCCACCCTCTGGCCGCAGGGCAGGGACAGGGGGTAGGATTGCACCATACAGGCGTAGAGTGCTATAGTAGGGCTCAACCTCTTGGACCTTTACAATCCTCAACGCTAAGAACTTTCGGGCCTGATCAGCTTCCAACAAGGTTAGGAGACTGCGAATGATTTCCCCTTCCGCATCCTTGTGCATGGTGTGCAGGCGGTAGTACTTCTTGTCATACGGATACAGGTAGAAACTGATACTATTTGACATCTTACTTACTCCTTATAGATACGCATGAACAATGGGTGTTTGGATCAATTACTTTTCCACAGTTGGAGCACTGCTTGCATGGGCCAGTGGTTCCGTCAGAGCGGAGGCCCTGCCAGATGCTAACCCCCTTAAGCATTCTAGGAGGCATCTCAGACACTATGTCTGTGTAGCACCCAGCCCAAAGGTTTACTCTGCCAACTATGCGCTTCTTAGTCATCCCAACCACCTACAGAGGCTATCACGTTCTCTGTTGGCACAAGGTCGAGCCCAGTCATTTTGTGATAGCCAGCGTCTATGCAGCGGCGGGCATACACATAGTTGCCGGTCTCTTCGTGCACTGTTTGGCAGTCGTTCAAAGCGTCCACTTGACTACCCCATGCAGAGTGAACAAACTCCGCATCATTGGGATGGTCTCCAACGCTCTTGTACACCGAGTACCACATCTCGTTAAACATCTTCGTCACCCCCAATTTCTGGCAGGCAATCAACGGGGATGCTGTATTCAATTCCACAGCTTGGGCATCTGAACCAGGCAAAGTTTGCCAGAATGCCCATACAGTGCCCAGTAGCCTCACAAACAGGACAGCAAGTATCCATCACAAATCTCCTTTCTCAATCTTTCCTTTAAGAGCAACGGCGTATGGGAGCAGTACTCCCATGTTCATCAGGTTCTCTGAGAACTCGCCGGTTACAGCTTCTATAAAGGAGCTGGACTCCTCCCAACCAGTTGGCAATGCAAGCACCTTCTTCAGCGCCTCCTCTGCTGAATGGACATCTAAGTGGTGCCAGAAGTGGCTGTTGCTCTTCTGAATCCACAAAGTGTACATTGGCCGGGAAAGGTACTGCTCCTCTACAACACCGTCCTCAATAATCAGCTCACCAGTGTCAGCATCCCAGACTATGGCCATGATGTCTCCATAGATCTTGATCCAAAACCTCAGATCCTCCACTCCTTCGAATGTGTGGGTGTAGGGCTCATGATCCAGGCCAAAGATATTCTTGAACTTGATAGTAATCATGCTGTCTCCTTATTCCAGATCCAAATACCCCATCTCTGGGGGTGTGGTTGTCCAATCCCCTATAGCGTTTACGTGGCCAACGTGTTGAAATAAGCACTCGTAAATGCTGTATATGATAAGCTTTTCTGGCTTCCAGCTAAGGGAGTCTGCCCAGTTGTTGTATGCTTCTACAAAGTCCCGGCCCTCTTGTATACTCGTAAACACCATAGAGTCCCGGCTCTGAAAGAGGAACTCAAAAGTATAATCCTCTCCTGGGCGGAGGGTGTATCTGTACGTTCGACCAGAGAACTCAAGATGGTATACCTGCCCGGCTAAGTTGTCAATCATTCCGTTTTTCCTTTCTTCGGTTCTGATATGTGGTAACTGTGGCCATTTTTACACTCGTACAAGAAGACCCCATTTCCAAGGGGCATCTTCTTTTCCATATACGTTCTGCAGAAGGGGCATTGGAATTTCATAAAAGCTCCTTAGTAGGGAAAGTCGTAAAAGTACCGGGTGTACATATAGTGCTTACCATTGTACATACGCCGGGTTGAGCATCGGGGATTTGATAGTCCCTTCAACTGGCAAAAGTAACCGTAAGTGCTCTCTCGTATCATTCTGCCCTCCTTTCCAGCAAGTGAATGCTGAACAGCTGCTGGAGCGCCTCTTCACCACGCTCGTCATACACCCGGTATGTGAGGTACACATTCTTTTCCGGGTTCTCCTTGTCCATCCGGTTGAATGCTTGCCATGCAATGTTCACGGTGTTTGCAAAGGATGCTGCGAATGTGTGAGGCTCTTTGACATGGATGGGGCACCAGGTCTGCTCTCCACTGTCAACGAATACGTGGAGGTAGGCAATGCCGTCTGACGAGTGCTGGGTATGAAACCACCCAGCCAACACGGCAACTTCGGCCAACTGAATCCTTTCTCGGTATGATACTTCCATTTTAATACTCCTCATCATCGTCTAATGGTTTGTCCCAGGCCAGATCGTCAGCTTCCCCGTCCTCTTCATCATCCCACTCGCCCATGCCCTCATCTTCCTCCTCTGGGGTAATGGCATCATCGTCATAGAGGGCGTTTTCCTCTGACCAATACACTGGTAAATTGTCGCTCTCTGATGGGCAGTCCCAGTATGGGAGCGGATGCCAGAGCGCAGTGTAAGACCAGGGGTTCGACCATTCAGTGGCCCAGAAGGCAAGAATGTCTCCGTCCTGCGTCACCTTAGCAGTGGCTGTTATGTCCTTTGCATCTTCAGGACTCAGGCCAGCAAGCTCACAATCCTCTCGAATATCCTGTCTGTCATAGTTCCGGTCAGCATCCAGGTTGTCCAGCTCTTCTGATGTCCAGTCCATTTTGTATGCCATTTCAAATCTCCTATATGCCCCTGGTTGAATATGCCAGGCGCCGATGTCGGTGATTACGCCCGCCGACAAGCGACTAAATTAGCTAAACAGTGTCAGTAGGATGATTATAACACATCCTATTGGAACTACAACAGTGGCAATGCTGATCACATAGATCGAGCAGCCGCACCCGCTTCCAATGAGCAGGCTAAGCCCTTCTATGAAGTCTTGCATGCGGGCACTAGCACAGTGTCTTTGAAGAAGCGGTTGTCTAAGGGGTCTGGAAACCCGAACAGGCAAGTGCCTGACGAGTACTGAGAAATGTACTCCAGGTCCCCCTGGCATTCTTGTACCAGCTCTTCCGCCGCTGCTTTGATATTTACGTGGTAGTGATCCCACGCCTCCGGCTCCAGATGCTCAATAATCCTGTATGCTGTCCAGGGTTTCTCAATCTTGTGTATTCCTGACACAGCCACATTAACCTCCTTTATCTGCGCCCAGGTAACGACCATTACCCAGGTTTTCTTCTGCCAGCTGCTGAGCAGCTTCAGCATTCTCCTGACCAAAGATCAGGCACTCGCTGCCGGGGCCTTTGAGCACGTACCAACCATCACCTTTGCTGGTGAGCTGATACTTGGGCTTACGAATCGTTGTGATAATCTCCATAGAATCTCCTTTAGTATCCAAGCGACCAGGCATTGCAGGCATAAGCCAACAGGCTCAGCCAGAACAGGATGAACAGAACAACACCAACCAATCTTCCCATATTAGCCCTCCTCAGTCTTCGGGTACAGGGTGGTTCTTACATATTCGTGGTCAACAAAAGTGACCATCTCAACCCAAAGACTTTCCAGATAGCGCAAACCGTCCCCACAAGCCATCTCCAGAAGAATGCGGGCAATCGCCTCTTCTGGGTTGTGTAGATCGTCATAAATGTCGCTCCCAAACGACACTGTGAAATGCTCAAAGTGTGCTGGCTTATTCACGGCAGCCAAAATAGCTGTCACATCTCTGACTTGCTCAAGACCACCGCAGTTGTAGAAATCAGACATAGATCCTCCTAATTGAACAGAGCCAGTTGGCCCATTGGAACTTTCTGTGCTACTCGTCCACGCATCTCCAACCAGGTGGTAGCTTGCAAATGCTTGGGCAAGATGCCTACCCGCTCAGCAGCTTTTACATAGGCCGCCTCATATGTGGGGTAGTCGAAACGTGCAACGTTCAGGTCCGGTGCCAAATTGGCAACTCTTATAGCCCACACATCAATGGTCACTCGCAAAGAGTAGGGGTCCAAGATGTTGTCGGCAAAGGCCCGCACCTTCTCCCCTGGCAACTCAGGGTTTCCAGTGAACAGAACCTTGAACGCCTTTTCCACGTTACTGTTGAAGGTGCCGGACTTGATATTGTACGGCCCTCCCGCCCGGAAAGCAGCAGCCACAGTGTATGCGTCTTGCACATTCCTCTCCCACCTATTCCTCGGAGAGAGGGCGCTTAGAACGCTGACAGCACAAGGCAGGGAGCACTCAGCAATCGCTGCAACCTTTTCTGCATACTTCCGAGCAGTGCTGTACCATTCAGCACCGGCTGAGACATTGTGAGGGCGGGCATTCTCCCACACATACAGTATCTGATTTACATATCCCATGTGATATATTCTCCTTTACTCCAACTCTGCCAGCCAGGCGTCATACTGCTTCTTCTGCTCTTCGTGGGCTTTGGCCTCCCGCTCTAATCTGTGTGCCTCCATCCACTCTAGGTAGTTCACTGCAGGGGACTCTGTATTCAGCCGGTTTAGTAGCTCAGTGGCTGCCTGCTGGGCATCTGCTTCCTCCACCACCAAGCGCTCAACAATCTCTCCAGTGATTGCTGCCGTTTTACCACCCAGCACAGTTGGTGAAACTTCAATCACCACCTTACCCCCTGCTCGGTAGGCACGAACACCTGAGCCTCGGGGAAAGCGTTCAGTGTTGCCAGAGAAGAACGACCAGTGAACAGAGCCCTTATCCTCACCAATATTCAAGTAAAACATAAACATACAGTCTCCTTTCAATCCAAGATCAGAAGTTCATCCGGGCTATAGTTGCCGTGCATCCACCACATGAGCCCAGAAGGCACAAGGATGTGCTGTGGCTCAAGGTATGTCTTTTCCCGCACCCACGCAGCAGTGGCTGAGGTGATTACAAGAGACACCTCATCGTCTGGATCAACATCCGTTTCACCGCCATTGTACCGGCTGTACATGCAGGTGATGTTGGTCTCCGGGTCCAACTGTTGGAGATACTCAATCATTCGTTTTGCTTTCATGTAACCTCCGTTACAAACCATGGCTGAACTTTCCATGGTCGATGCTGGTGATAACGCCCACCAGCAGGCGACTACTTATGGTGTAACTAAGCGACGAACAAAGACGTGGGGCTCACGTACTTTGCGGGAGGCGCTATTGACCTCGTCATACTTGCTGGTAGACGGGGTGAAGAACATCTCAGACAGCTTCTTGAATGCTGGTCCACAAGAGTCTCCTGTATACTTCTCGCCAACACCGGCCTCAAGGTCAAAGACCTCAATTTTACCATTACCCAGCTTGACCAGGTAAGCAGCAGAGGCCCTGTTTAGGCAGCCATAGTATCTGTTTTCATCGTTACCCCTTGGATAATGAGCATTGTATGCCTCAGTCTGATCAACTGTCTCGAACTTAATCATTGGTGACCTCCTCATGGTCATACGTAAATGCGGGTTGATCACAATGATCGCAGCATGCCTGAGCAGCAAAAGGAAACTCTTCTGTGAGTTTCTGAATGGCCTCTAATAAGCTGTCAGCTTTGTAGCCATGCAACTTGCCAGTCATGTGCCGTTTGAAGTAGAAGATCTTCATTCAATTACCTCCGTAGCCAGCAGAACAACCCCATCAATCGGAAGCAGGGGCTTGAACACCTCAATCTTGATAGTGTAGGCTTCGGCATTTTCGGGGACCAGCCATCGGTAACCCACCCAATCTGCAAGAGCCTCTGCCACGTTCTCACCAATCTCTCCCAACTGGGTTTCATCGTTCACTTTTCCAGAGAACGAAAGGTCCACTACCAAACGTACCTTGTTACTCTCCATACCTTACTCCTTTGCCACTTGGGCAATCAAAACAGAAATGGCTTTTGTTGATAATCCAGCCTGCTTGAGCAGGCGGAACGCCGTCCAAAGAGCCCAGAGCTTAATTTCCCTGCTCATGCACACCTGCCCAGTACTTGTCCAGGGGGATGATGATTGGGTCCTCCAAAGCCTCCCCTGTTTGCGGATCTGCGTACAACAGAAGCCTGGTCTCTCCATTGTGAATTTCCAATGCTACTACTGCTGTGTGCATCTCGTCAAGCTTTGAGAACAGGGCCAAATCAACGCTGTCGTTGAAGGTGTTCACACCTACAGTGGTTGAGTCTCCACCATCCCGAATTGGTATCTTCATGTTACTTGCCATCTTTGCCCTCCTCCAGAAGGGCCTTTCCTCTCATATTGCTGATTGTGATGATCTCGTCTCGTATGAGTTGCTGAACAATCCGCAAGTCCAGGCCAGCTCGAACACACAACTGATCATACGACTCACTGTGCCTGCCTGCAAATGATGCAGCGTGCAACGCATTCTTTATGGGCTTTGATACCCAATAGTAAATACCCTCCTCCATGCTTTTCTGGATAGCAAGCAGAAAGGCAATTCTCTGGTTCGGGCTGATTATGGGCTTAGTGGGCATGGTAATATCCCTCATGCTTGTCAACCAATACACAGTCCTCACCAACCACAGACACTGCAGCGTCTACCCGGCTGCCGTCCTCCCACCTGATGAGCGCAACGGAGAAACCGTTCCGAGCACCAAGCAAGGTGCCCACCAGCCGCTTCAACTCCTCCTCACCAGCCGGTACGTTTACATACAGTACAGTATACACTCTCGTTCTCATCGAAACTCCTTTCGTATCCCTGGCTGAAATATCCAGGGTCGATGGCCTTCACACAGGACAGGCCGTTATCATTACCAGAGCATCCACCAAGGCTTCTTATTGTGCGCCAGGAGCCGAAAGATGCCTTGTGCTGAGACATCTGAAGACTCAACGTAGCCACCATGCTCGCAGTACACTGTCTTTAGTGTCCTGTCAGGTGTTGGGGACCATTCAATGGTGATGGGGTAGTACCCAGATACCCTGACTTTAGTGTACCATCGGGAACATGGCTGATGATATTCTTGCAGCTCAACAGGGAGCAGCTTCGTCCGCACATAGAACACTTCATCGGCCTCAAACATTTCCGACAATGATATGGCAGCCAGGTATTTCTTCAACTCTTTCTTGTTCATGTCATTCTCCTTTCAGCTCTACCCAATCCATGATCGAGCGGACTGTACGCTCCATCTCGTCAATTTCACGCATGCTCAGCCATGATCGACCAGAGGCAGTCTCATCCAGGTCACCAGTGTCTGCTACCCCTGGTGCACCTTTTGAATCAGCATAGGTGGTCAAGATGAACAGGTTGCACCAGGCAATTTGATCTTCATACTCTGATAAGAAGTCTGCAGTCACTCCATAGTCCTGACCCTCCGCTCCAAAGATCAGATTGGGTACGAACTCAAGCCCCGTCTTGCTGAGCGCAGCAAACATCCCCGGCAGTGCTTTCACCCTGTATGGCTTGCGGAACGACTTCAAAAAGGTGTCTTCAGGGATCTCAATCCCAACTTCAGCAATCTTGATATGATACTCAAAGTACCATTCCTCAGCCCACTTCGTGAGCATACCCACCGTGGTCTGCACCCAAAAGCCCTCGAACGCTGGATTGTACTCTTTGATGACCATGTACAGCTCTGCCAACCAGGTCCAGTTCTTGGCCTGGCCAAAGGTCTTGTCATCCAGATACACGAACCTGAAACTGAGGGGCTTGAAGCTGTCAACCTCTGCAAGCACATCTGCCCACTCGTTTTCCTCCACGCCTTGAGGAATTGTGCAAAATGAACAACTATGCTTACACCCACGACTCAGCTGCAAACGAGGAACAGTGTCCCAGTCTGCAAACAGCCGGTAGCTGGGAGCGCCACCTGTGTACATATCAGGCAACCAGTGAGCCAGAGCATCAACCGTTGGGCACCAAACCACTGAGCTATTCGCTGTCAGCAACTCAGCCACCCGCTCATCAGATATGTACCCACCCAAGATAATCCTGCCAGGCCACCCATGCCCACCCAACCACTCAGAAGCGTACAACCACTGCTGGAAGTTGCTGTCCAGCACTGACCCGAGCAAGATCTCTGCCTTACGCAGATAAGCCAGTATCCCTAATTTGGTACCATTGGGAAACTCTCGGAAGTCTGCATTCTCTGGTTCGCCCAACAGACCATCCACGACTGCAATCCATCGTGGGATTTCCAAGAAGTGGTTGGGGACAGAGATTTCATGTTGATCATACACTCTGCGCATGTGGCGGAAGATCTCCTGATTCAGCAGGCCGCCAACCTTGCTAGAATCGAATTGACAATACCAGATTTTCATATTATCCTCCCGGATAAGTCCTTTGGTTGAACATTCCAAAGGTCGATGCCCGGATTATACACCTCCGGGCGGGGGTTTCTAAACGTTGACCTTGGCCAACGTTATTCCAGCCTCAAGCAGGGCCTTTTCCACACCCCGGCCCTTGATCGTGGCTATGGGTGTGTGCCATAAAGGCTCTCCGGTATGGGTGGTAATGTACACCTCAGTTTCGTCAGCGGATGGAGTATACTGCACCAGCACGAAAGCCCCATCGTTCGTGTGGTAGATGGTACCATTTTTCGCAGTAGTGCCAAAGAAACTTGCCTGCATCTTACTTTCTCCTTTCAAGTTCAACATGATTTCGTTCGCCGGTCTTCACCCGCACACCTATCAGCGACAGGGTGATCAGGATGCCTGCAACCAGCAGAATATTGAGCAACTTACACCACTCCTTTTGCAAATGGACAGTACGAGTCTGGTGGGCGAGAGTCTTCACCATACTTCCTCTCATAGTCCTCGTCCGAAAGATCTGCATCCGGTGTGTATGCCACGCCGCAAGCCTCACATACAGGCTCTTGATCAAGTACGCACCCATCGTGGTAATAGCTAAGCAGCCACCCAGTCGCTGTCTTTTGACAATGCTCACACAGGATCACAGGCACTACACACCTCCAGTGTAGTGGTCGTGGGTGTAGATGTCCACGTTGCTGTTGTCCGTATGATCGCTGGCTGGCGTGTAGCTGCCATCACCCAGGCCGCTGGTGCCTGAGTTAGCTAACCGAGCCAACCAGGCCAGGAAAGCGACCACCAAGAAGGCGGCTACAATGCCTGCAAGAAATCCTAAAGCAGTTCCCATATCAAGGCCCTCCAAGAGCCTGTTTGCCTGGCTGAATATACCAAGCATGCCCCATTATACCATATAATGAGGTCGATGACTAGACTTTAAAAGGTGCTAGTCAGACCTTTTGCTCCCCTACTCCCTATTGATGCACAAGTACCCATCCGCATCAATGGACACAACCAACTGGGCGTAATTTCCGCCCTCCAGGATCTTGTCCGTCAACCAGCGAGTGTACTTGTATTCCAGGACCATGATCGCCAAAGCATCCGCCCACAGGTCCTGACCCTTGGCTTTCCGGCAGCCAATATGGCCGGGCAACTGAGGGGTCAACCACGTCACCACGTTGATCCGGTCAGCGCTGCGCCGAGTTCCGGGCTTGGCGCTCACGAACCGGGTAGCAATCTCTTCCATCGTCTCGTGGTGGTCCCGGTCAGGGGTCTGGGCAGCGAACAGGGATGCAGCAACGGTCTTCTGAATCTTGTTCAAGCGTTTCATATTGTCCTCCTATAGGACACCTCTGGTTGAATATTCCAGAAGTCGATGCCTGCTTTTACCCAGAGCAGGCGAACTGGCCACCTATCTGATCACCCGATCATTGGGTGGAAATCTCTGTGCCCGCCCCCGCAAACACAGAGTTGATACAATGCCCGGATCTTTCGGACTATGCTTGCTATACACAGCCCATACGCTATCCCCAGTTGATCCGCAGGAATGAACCTGCTGAGACAGCATCTTGACAAGAATCCAGGTTTTCCCAACTTGTGGCCTGACAGGCACTCTGGTTAGCGCCTGCACAACCTCTGCTTGGGTGACCAGACCATCCAGCCGGTCAATCAGCCGGATGATTGCATGATCAGATACAACAGCCATGAAACACCTCCTTATCCTATGTTCAATTTTTCGCACACCCCCCAGGCATCCATATCCAGTAATGGCTCTTCCAGGAGAGTGATGGCCCGGTCAACTAAATGCGTGCCGGGATGATAGGATGGAACTGGTCGAGCCTCCCATCCAAGAGACTTACGAGCCTCTTTGCTGTCCTGCTCATCCCTTTCTGCGCAAGCTGCGCAGTAGGGATCGAGGGTCATTATGCAGCCGTCATGGAAATACCACACCATGAGGCCCTCTGCAGGCTTTCTGCAGGATATGCATTGATGATCCACAAGCACCTCCTATTTCATACGCTTTGCAGTGCTCCATGCCCGCCAACCAGTCAGGTCTAGGCGTTGGGGGAACTTGCTGCAAAGTTACTATGCTCAGAAACATACAACACACCGTCAGTTCTTGTAACCAGTGGTGCATCGGCTCGTGTTGTCATGGACTTCCGCCCATGCACTGTTCCTTCAGGGCTTATGTGCCCCTCGCTGATCAAGAAGATTGCTCCTCCTGATCAGGGGTTGGCCATAAGCGGCCTCTGCATCTCTGCAGATATTTGTCAGACTGACTGACAATGATCCACGTACTTAGGCTAGGCCCATGGATGGGCCATATTCTCTTTTGCGCATGCGTAGATTGTAACCCATACGCAAGGTTGGGCATCCCCACCACTGGACCATTCAACAGAATGGGGGATGATTTGCTTCAATAGAAATGGTCTAGGCCCTCTCCAACCAGCTGCTTAGAGGTATGGAGGGCAATGCTGTGTTCAAGCAGACTTTGGGCTCGGTTACGATTTCGCACAACCTGTTGCTGCTGTACTGGGCATTGCAGGCTCTCACGCCAATTGGAAGAGCAGCCTGTTAGCAAGTGTACAGCAGGACGATGGGTCGTGTTACTCACGTCCGGCAATTATGAACTACACATCTCGACCACTGCTAATGGGCATCAGCCCCTATCATACTGTAGCAGTCGTAATCGAGGACCACGCCTATGAGAGATAGGGTGATCATTACATGGTAGGTTGTAAAGGTCCTGCCAGGGCTGCATACCCTGGTCCGGGGCTTTGGAGTTGTTGGTGCCTCTCGAAATCAACCAGCCTGGTTGAGTATGCCCAACAGCCACCCGGCCTTGCACCGGCGCCGGATTTCAACCGGCACAGCCCCTCGCAGGGGCTTCACCTGTATATTTATTGTGCCCGTCAGGCTCTGCGGGCTATTCAATTATACCACACCACTCTCGACCCTAGAACAGGTCCAGAGCAGCCTGCAGTTTGGCCAACAGGTCTGCTGGCAATGAAGCCAGCAGCAGGCCGAACGCAGTCACGAGGGCAAAAGCGCCCATGATGAGGGAGGCGAGAAGTTTTACCACGGCGAATCCTTTGAACTGGGTGAATGCTCCAGCTCGAACGTGCCCCGGACTTTGGACCGGGCGCTGTTCCTTACACCTGCGGAAACTCGCAGGTGCCATCGGGGGTACTTTAGTCCAACAAGTCATCTGGATCAAATCCAGTATGGCCACCATCAAGGGCGGTGTCGTACCACTCATCTTCAAGAGTGGTGTACGTTGGGCTGCCTGGATCTTTTGATGGGCTGTAGTTGCGAGCAAATCCGCCATCTCCCATCATGCAGGTTAGCAGGTATGCTGCATCAGGCAGGTAATCAATGCCTACATCAAAGGCAGACACAAACAAGACATCTGCCACCACAACGCCGTTGATACTGCCGGTGCCACTGCACAATGTGCAATCAACGCCCTGAGCTACGATAGAATCAAGTGTGAAGTTCATGTTACCCTCCAAAGGTAAATGAAAAGTCCGCCATACCAATATGAGTATAGCGGATTGACAGTGTAAGAATATACACTGACTACTAATCTACACAGTGTGTAGGGCAGTGGTCAAAGTACATAGTTTACCTATTGACAGGCTTTTACCTGTCTGCTGACGTTCTAATTCTGTTTTTAGTGTTCTGTCAAACCCGGTTGGAAATTTCCTGAAAGTACTTTTTCTAACCTGCCAATATCGTATCAAAGCATTTTATCTTTGTCAATAGGCAATTTCCTATCAATTTTGAAAGGTGAAAATTTATTTCATGCTGTCCAGTATAGCCCGACTAGCGTCAAGCCGTGCATTCAGACTGGTTATATCTAAATTAGCCTGTGACAGTGGGCCGTCATAGTCATTGTCTGGTACTGGCATTGTAGCCTTGACCGTCTCTAACCCACTAACCCCAAACCCACCGTTATTGGGGTTTATCCACGCACTAGTGTCATCTAGTGGCAGGCTATGCTTGCAGTTAGGCATGGTGTATTCTGGCAGGCTGTATGAGTTGTGCTCATACTCCGTGCCTGTAGTATCTGAGTATATGCCATCATACCAGATCACAGTATTAGCGTCAATATGCACGTCTAGCGTCTTATCCATATCCCGTGTTCTGCCGTCTAGCTTGCTAGTGCATGACGCTTTGTGTGCTTCCGGTGTAGCGCTATATTTTAGACTGGACAGGCATTCTGGACACACCTTGTCGGTGTACTTTATCACGTAGTCAATAGCCCTAGTGGCTATATACCCGTCAAGGATGTATGTCTTGTGATGACGTGTAGCTACACGATCTTTACTGTCCCCTGTGTAGTAACTTACACAGTAATCAGATACATGCTTTAGACTGGCAGCATGCTCTGCTTTCAAGTAACCCAATGACAGCCAGGCTATACTGTTAGCCTTATCCCGTGCATGTTTCTCACGTCTACAAGGATTATTCTTACCTGACTGGTGATTGTACATATCACCAATACCGTCAGGTATACCAAAGTACTCCATACCAGTGTTTATATCACTGCCGTTATGTACAGGCTGTGCCCATTTCATTGGTCTGCTGTCTTGTGTACGATTGTATGACATTACGGAGGCGATAGACTGGCCATTGTATGCCCAGTCTACGGTCTGGACTAACTGATTCTTTTCTAGTCTACTGTGGTGTGTCATGATAATCCTTTTGTTTGCGGGCGTTGTTTGTTGTTGATTATGCCCGCTAAACTATGCCCTAATCATACCAAAAGCGGGCAAGTTGAGGTAAAATTGACGGGGCAGCCATAGGTAGTTAAGTCTGCTCATATCGTTTTTTTTTATTTTTTTTTTTAGAATTTGCAGAAAACCCCCACCCCCTCGCAAAACCACCACCTCGACCACCACCCAGCGCATGATCTACAGCAACCCCCCATACCCAATTCACCACCCGTATCAGCCCCTTACCCATTCAGGTTTCACACCCCCAAATCCCCT
>Ga0209318_1001257_pt1 | contig 17057 bp, 38 predicted proteins | sample RifGroE1_FD_183999 | JGI IMG/M metagenome (GOLD analysis project Ga0209318, IMG submission 183999) | Groundwater microbial communities from Rifle, Colorado, USA - Groundwater E1 (SPAdes) (version 2) | ecosystem: Environmental > Aquatic > Deep subsurface > Groundwater | place: Rifle, Colorado...
TATCTTTGTTTTTCTGATTGAAATTTAATTTTATCTCCTACTTTGAGATTTCTGCAATAATCAATTATAGTTTTGTATTCATCTTTTAAATTTGAAAAATCTGTATATGCCATATTAATTCATCCTCCATATATTAAAAAATTTCCACCAATATATTCCCCATTCATTTTCATGCCCTTTAATATAATCTAAACGTCTAAGTTTTCCTAAACATAAAGTTAAACATTTCTTATCAAGATTCTTATCACTAATGTTCCAGTATAAATCAACAGATAACTTTTTGTTTTTCCAATATGGAATTTCTTTATATATTAGATGTTTAAGCATTTTTACTCCTTTCTACAACATGAAATGTCATTTTTATAAGGTTTTTTCTTCTAATTCCTTTAACATTTTATCAAAATAAATAGAAGCTTCTTTACCTGATCTTTCTACTGAATATTTAATTGCTTCCATCAATTCTTCACTAGTCAAACTCCTATTTTTTAACTCATTCGCCATATCGTATATCGTAAATAATCCTAATGCTACACCAAATAAATAGTATTGATATTCAGTTGTAGTTTTAAATAAATCCTTATGTATTCTTTCTGAAGCTGTTTCTTTATAAAAATCTTTAAAATTCATTGTATCTCCCTTCTACCAAATAAAAAATCAATTTTAACGGTTATTTTATAAAGTCCTTATATTTCTCTTTTAAATCAATGTTTTTTATATTTTTCATTGTTTCAATTGCTCTATTTATATCTCTTTCCTCTTGCGAATATAAGTAATCAAGATACGAGGTATCATATTTCTTTTCATTGTTCCATCCCAATCTACAAACAATACTTCCAGCCAGTGCCGATAATATCATACAAATTGATAAAGCTTTAAAGATATGCACTTCATTGATCATATTTATGTAGAAACTTTCTGGAACAAACATATCTAACAAAGATAGTATTAATACCAAACTCCACATAAATATTGTTTTGCCGTAAAAAGTCCAGTTATCCATAATTATACATTCTCCTCTATATACTTCTTAATAGTTTCAGCATGGCAGCGATATGGCGTACACCAACAGAACAATCTTAATTTGCCATACTTTTTATATATTGCTATTAAAACATCTATGGCATCTCTAAAAATTTGTGATATTTTTATTTGTTCATAAAAGTATTCTTCATATTTATCACACACTATATCTCTCTGTGTTTCATCTTTCATATAAAACGGATTTCCTAATACAGAAGTTCTATCAACTCTTACATCATAAATTTGAGTTGGTTTTTGTTTTCTTAGATTACAAATTTCTATAGACATAACTTACTCCTTTCTCCATTCTATTTCAACTACTCTTACGGGATTCTCATACTCATCAACTTTTCTATATGTCATTATCCACGAAGATTTAAATCCTTCTTTTTGTAAATATTCATTAATATGTTCAACGATTTGATCCCAATCCGTATCAAGTTTTAGTAACATCATTGAATTATAAACATTTCGGCAAAGTTCATGATATTGTTTAGAATCTAATTTATTCATCCACTAACCTCAATTCTACCCAAGGAAATGATAATTTCGTTTACCATTCTCCAGGTTGAATAATTAATCCCAATTCATTAAATTTCTTTAATATTTCACTATCTATTCTTTCTTGATTCATAAAAATCATAGTTAATAAAAGAATAATATTAAAAATTGGGATGCAACATTTTAAAAATGCACTAAGTTGTTCAGAAAATGATGTTTCAGCTTTCCTAAATCTATAACCTTTTCTTTTTAAACGATTTATACTTGCTTTACCAATAACAAGTGAAATTATATAAGCAAGTAATGTAGTTATTATCCAAAATTTTATAAACCACATATTATTTTTTCCCCTTTTCTATTCGATGAAATTAAAGTTTTATTCGCTTATCCTAATCCTAAAGATATAACTGATAAAATAGCCGAATGTGCTTCGTAATCATCTTCTTTGGATATATTATTTTTATTGACATATTCATTTAAACATACACAAAGTCCATTACACCAATCAGTAAATATCTTTTTCTGAATATCATTTTTTAATGAATCAAAATATTCCTTTTCAATCTGCTTTCTATATATTTCACATTCATTTGCAAATTGTTTGAATATATCAGATTCCATAAATTCATCAATATTATTTGTTTCAGTAATAATTAATTTCAATGTTTATTTCCTCCTATTCATCATCATTCTCAGCATAACCTTTTGATATCACATTAATTTACATCCAAAAAATTTTTCCATAAACATATCTGGATACTTTTTATAAAACTCTTTCATTTCTTCATATCTTTTTAAGTATAAATAATCACATTGTTTCTTATACTCTTTTAGGGTTCTTTTATATTCACTTCTTCTTTTGAGAGTATTTATTAAAGCATCTTTTATTCTGTTTGTTCCGACATAATAATGACGATCATGATAATATTGTTTTGCCTTTTCTGATAACTCATCTATGGTATCTTCTAAATAATTTTTGATTAATAAATTCATATCTACCTCCTTCACACAATAAATGAATCGTTTCATTTGATTATCTATATCTTTTTAAACATTTAATAAATGGTTTTTCAATTTGTATATCCTCGACAACCAAAAGTTCATCAGTTTCTTTATAATCATAAAGATCATAATCTATATCATTTTCATCAATATAATCTAAAGTATTTATAGAATATAACTCTTTTTTATTTTTGCTTACTATAATTCTTTCACCAAAACCACGTATAGATATATCAACTAAAACTATTCCTATATTTGAATTTGCACGAAATATTCCATATCTTGATTTATCTCTAAGTTGCATAATCGTTTCCTTTCTACACTATCAAAGAGTATTTTCATAGTCTATCTAAATATTTATCAATTCCGCTTATTTTTGCAATTTCAATATTGGTGTAACCAAATGTTCCAAATTCAAATTTATGATTGTTTTCTTTAGCATTTATATAAATTTTAACTGCATTGCAGAATGTACATTCATCTTTTCCGAACCAATATAAAGGATACCCTCTCATTAATATATACTCACTAACATTTTTTATATATCTTTTGTATGCTCTATTAATTACATTATAAGGAATATTGTAACCAAGTAACCTATTATATTTCTTGAGAATAAGTAGCTGTTCTTTTGTAAATATCTTCTTTAACATTAACTTAGTTTTCTTGTTTTGTTTTTTCATATTCACCTCCAGAGAACGAAAGAATTATTTTAAGTGCTTTTTAATCAGTATATATTACAATATTACTACCTTCAGTCCTATACCCAAAGCACAAATTCCCACTATCACAAATCAATGCTAATTGAGGTGTTGAAAAATTATGTGGGTTACTTAGAATCTTATACTTTGTGTTAGCATATCCATGACCTATACATTCATAACATGTGAATTCTTTTAGATCATCTTCTGTTGGTCTTTTATTACCCCAAAATTCTTTTGATTTCGGTGCTAAATCTTCTTTATAAATTTGAGAGTTCATATTACTCTTTTCACCTTCATTTTGTGAAAATGCCCATGAACTATAAACTTTTCTTTCTATCATTATATTATCCCTTTCTATTTATATGTATTTAGTTTATTTTTACCAAATGAAAGTAGTTTTTCATGTCCTACTATAAATTCATTTTTACATATCTTAATGGTACAATATCTATATGTTCGATTTGATTTACTAAAGAGTCATAAATTGATGCTCCTAAACCATTTTCTTCTATATGGATTTGCTCTACATTATATTTAGAACAACATATGCGAACAATATGTAACATTTCATATATGTCTTTACACTTAGTTATATATGCTTTCTCATCTACCACATCTTTAACAATGATTTCTATAAAAGAATCTCTATTACCACATAATTCCCATTTCACTTCTAAAATTGTTCTAGTGAATCCGTCCATATGCTTTGCTTTTCTTTGTTCAATAATTTTTTCTTTTCTTTTTTCATTTTCTTCAATTTGTGCAAACTCTATCTTATTAGTCCAACTTAATGTATGATGAAGCCTATTATATTCTTCATCAACATTGACATAGGTTCGTCCTTTACATATATTTCTATTCGCATTACAACCTTTACATGGATCACCATGACTATTTACTAACAACCAACACATTTGACCTTCCATAGTACATGTAGAAGGAACATAACCTTGTTGAATACACATTTGTTTATAATCTATCATTTTACTCTCCTTCCTATGCAATTTATAATTTAAAGACTTTTTATAAATCTTTGTTGTACCAAATTACCACAACACAAATCTAATTCACACATAGCTGCCACATCAATTATTGTTTTTAATCCAAATGCTTCAAGTCTTTGTTTAATCTGAAACATATTATCCCAATTCCATTTAATAGCATCTTCAAGTTGATTCTTTTCTGTAGCTGGATTAACATTCAATGGAGTAAGTTTTATACAGAACACATTAGGGTTAAGACCTTCAAGTTTATTAGGATCTACTTCCCATCCAGAACCACATATGAAATTCAACGTAATTAATCTATTGTCATTATGTAAGCTATTAAATTCTTTCTTCATTTCTTCAATAGTGACTACATTAGCTCCACCAAAAAGTTCTTTTCTCTGATCTTCGTTTGTGCTATTGGTTGATATCTGAATATGTAAGAAACCATCCAAATACTCTTTTACATTCATTACTTCTTCCTTCAGAACTTCTACTGGATTCTTACCATCAATAGTTACTTTAGGAAGAATAGTATTATAGCATGGTAGGAACTTAAATCCTTCTCTATAGGTTTTCATATCTCTCATTACTTGCAAAATATTCTTCCAGTTGTATTGCGGTTCACCCATTCTAGCAAATCCCACTTTAACCTTTTTACACTCTGTAACTTCTGGATGCTGACTAAAAACAAACTCCAATTGTTCCCACATATCTTCTCTAGTAAGATTACCTTTGAACGGCAATGAAGGTACTAAGCAAAATCTACACTTCTGAGGGCAACCATATTGAGTTGATATCGCAATTAACCACTTATCCTCCACCGGAACTAGATGACTCTTTATAATATCTTTGTTAAAAGTCGTAAGAATTTCTTGACTCTTATTCTTAGTATCAACATCTTGCATAGATGTGGTTTCTATGTAGAAATTTTTTTCTTTATCATAAAGAACATATACGTTTCCACTCGGTAACTCATGATTATAAACCAATTCAAATCTATTCATTTTATTCTCCTTTATGTACAAGATTGTTCAATATTCTCATATGTTTTCATCCATTTATTTCTATCATCTTCTGTATAACCAAAGAAGTAGGGATATAAAGTATTGTTTGTTGTAAAATAGTAGTTGTGATATTCTCCATCCTTTAGGAACATAACCCCGTCCATATCTGGTATATTACTCCTAAGATAATCGAAATGTTCATATGCTTTTTTATTGCCAAACATTTGTCTAAAAGTTATTTGTCCAACACCTATATTTTTTATTATATCTATGTAGTTTAAACAACTTTGAATATCTAACTTACAATTTACTACTTGAATTACACGAATATTTGTTAAGTCTTTTATGTATTTATATTTTTCTTTTAAATCATGTATAGCAACATCATCATCAAATTCTACAGATAAAGCAACTTTATTAAATAGCATTAACAACTCAAAATCATTAGGTAAAATTCTAGTATGTATGTCTAGTAGTTTATTATACTTCTGGCATAAGTCATATACTTTAAAATAAAATTCTAAGTTATCTTGATAATTATAAAATGGATCACCACCGCCTGACAAATTTACTTTTGGTGAAGGAGTATTTTTTATACACTCTTCTAAATAAGCCCAATCTATTTTATCAATATTAGTTACTTGATTTTGTAGTATAGGATGATGCTTGCTAATACAATAACTACAGTTATTATCACAACCAAAGTTAGTTATTATAGTAAATCCTTTGTTGGTTTCTGTAAACATTACTTCTCCTTTCTTAGCAGACGAAATATAGAATTCATCGTAATATCTCAGTCAATATTTCTATAATTTTATCTCTATCTTCTTTAGTGCAATAATCAATGTGTATATCAACAATGTAATATATTTCATCATTATTATCTTTATCTATGTATACATATGGACAAAATCCTCTTGCGATTACCATCCATCCTAGCTGTTTAATTTTACTTCGGCACTCTTCTAGTTTGACAGAAGCTTTGACAACATTCTGATTAATAACTGCTAAACACAATTCCATTTGCTCTATCATCCAAGGATATTTTTGTTCATCCTTGAAATGTCCTGAACAATACATAGTAGTTCTTAGATAATCAGTTTGATTAATTTGTTTTATTAAGTCTCTACCTATAGGATCAATATCTTTTTCATAATCTAGTTTATCTGGATGTATGTAAAAATTTAATGGATTCATTATTTCTCCTTTCCAAATCAAAGATGTATTTTATTTACCATTATCTATCCACTTAATTTTATAATCCTTAACGTTTTCAACATGAAAATATCCATTAATCATAGAAGTTTGAAAGTTAATCATGCCTCCTGTTGGGGAATACCTAGGCAACTTCTGAAATTTCTTTTCTATAATATCTTCATTTCTTATGGCTGTTTCACCACGTTTATTTTCACCACTAAAAATAGCACAACCATTAAGTTTTGTTCCGTCTTTTAGTTCTATATCAACAACCAATATCTTGCTTTTATGAAAACAGTTATAGCAAAGACCTTCATCTTCAGTTATGAAATCTTCTTTTCCACAATTCTTACAATTTCCTTTTATCATTTTCTCTCCTTTCTACACATAAAACTCTTCCATATCATCTAACCTCAAACATCCTAACTGACCACCATTAAATACACAACCACAATCAATTCCTATTTTGCCCTTACCATGCCATATTTTCATAGGTTTTATTTTAGGTTGCATATAATGAGTTGGAGAATGACCAAAAATAACAATTTTGTCTTGAAATCTAAGATTGCTTTCTATAAACTCATCTCTTGCCCAAAGTAAAGTTTCTCTTATTTGATTAACTCCAGATTCAAAATCAACTCCTGCATGAACCAGCATAAAATTATCAACTATTTTATATAATTTTAGTGTTTGAAGATAAGCCAATATTTCTTCTTGTCTAGTTGGACTTAATTTATTAAACTGATTTAATGTACTATAACCACCATTAGACATCCAACATGAATAATATCCACTCTCTTGATTAACTAGTGCTTGTAACATCATTTCACAATGATTTCCCATCAATAATTCCATATTTGATTGTTTCATTATATATTGTAAAAGTTTAATAGAATCTTCACCTCTATCTATCACATCGCCTAATATATACATAATATCTTCTTGTTTAAATTCAATTAATTCTAGCATTTTTATAAATTTGTCATAACATCCATGTAAGTCTGATATAACATATTTCATTTTCATATTCCTTTCTTTTATGTAATATTATATTCTTCAAACAAATGCTTTTGAGGTGCATATTCACCGAAATATTCTTTTTCAGCTTTTAAACGTGCTACTATAGCATCTTCTTTTAATTTAAAATCTTTATATAATACATTTTTACCATTACACTTTAATAATGTTCGCCATTTATTATATGCACTGTTCCAACTCACACCTATAACTCCACTTTTATTACTACTGCCAATATTGGTATTCCAACTATTTTCCATTTGATTAGTGATTCTTAAATTATTATCAAGGTTGTTTCTTTGTTTAGGAATAAATAAATCATTATCTAAATAATCTTCTTTATGGTCAACAATATATTCATCAGAAACATTAGTAATTAATCTATGAAGTCTTAAAGTTTTATTTTCTAAATATTTTAAAGAAGAACTTACAACATATCCTAAATCACTAATATACCACTTATATTTTTTAACTAATTCAAGATATAATATGTTAAAACATGTATAGAATTCTTCATCATTTGTGTTTATAATTTTTAAAAATACTATATCATTAATAATTTTATATTCATTTGTACATACATCTTCTAATTCGTAGTTGTTTAATTCACCATTATTCTTAAGTTTAACCCAACAACTACCACACAAACCTCTTCCTTCTATTTGTTTAAGTTTTCCACAGTTTTTACATATTTGTTTTTCTTCTTGCTTTCTATAACATGTTGTGCAAAATCCTTTTCCTCTTATTGATTTTTCTTGATTACATTTCTTACATATTCCTCTTTTATTCATTATTAAATACCCTTTTCTTAATAAGATTTATTTATCAAGTATTTTGAATTACGTATCTCACAATTTACAACCCTTTCTTTACCGATTAAAAGGAGATTTTCATTTGCTTTCTAATTCTTCAATTCGCTTCAACAAATATCTAACATATTCAGGAGCATTAGCAATAAATACTGCATCAGCTTCTTCAATTTCATCATTCATATATTGACTAGGAAACTGCCACCATGAAGCATAAAATACATCTCCATATGAACTATGCTCGCCATATGTTGTCCCAATCCCACCAAGCGTACCATGTTCACATTGTCTCTGAGTACCAACCTGCCATCCTGCACTTGGAAAATTCCACGCTACCCATTTACCTTCACCAGCAAGTTTTTCTAATGATTTTTTAATTTCTTCAATCATATTTATATATCCTTTCTTAACCCATTAATAGACTGATTTCATTTACCTTCATTTATATTTACAAAAATATATTTGTTATCAAATTTATAAATATTATAATATTCGTTTTCTTTTAAGTTAGAAAATTGGAAACCAAAACGAGTATCTAAAGTTATATTGAGATTGTCATTAATAACACAAATACTCCAATCATTTGATTTTACAATTTTAACATTTTTAAAAACTTCAGCATTTGCTGAATCATAATATTGGTTACATCCAGTTAACAGACCAATTGCTAAAATTAAAATACATACAATTAAAAACTTTTTCATAATACCTCCTTTCCTCCCAATAAAATGAGACTTTCGTTTGCTCAGTGATCTATAGTTATCTTACCTTGTGCCACACAATGCTCACACCTACAAATTTTCCATCTCCAACTTTCATCTGCTCCCATAAAACAATAAAATGGTTTATCTGGATTATAAGGCATACTATAATTCATTTCTGTAGCACTGTGTCCATTTTGCATATTCTGTTTCTTTTTTCTTTTAATAAAATTACTAAAACTTTCTTCAACTTCTGTATCTGTTTCAAACTGATTATAAGTCATATGATTAAACCAATGTAATACCCACGATTCATGTTCTATGTACTTATATGCTATTTCTTTCCAATCTGTAACAGGATGTTTCTCTTCATTCTGCTTGTTAATTATATTTAGTTTGTAATTATTCAAATCATTTTCTAGTTGTTCTACCGTTGGTTCTTCTTTATACATTTTATAAAAACTAGAACCATTATTTTCATAATTATCTTGATCCCATGTTGCAAAAAACTTATAAATTGGAAACTTTTTATCTTCCATTTTTATTCTCCTTTTCTTTCACATATCAAAATTATCATTTATGTGTTTTAACATATTGGTAATGACCAAATACAATTACAGATAAAAACCATGCTAATATTATAAAAATAATTCCTAAAATCCTTGTACCACCAAACCAAAGCAACCATCCAAACGTAATTAATATACCAGACAACAATCCAATTAAATAATCTTTCATATAACTTTCTCCTTCCCTATAAAAACACAGTTTTATCAACCTATTCTTATATGTTTTTTATTACACTCGCTGCAAACATATTCATGTTCAACATAAATCCACTCACTAATCCAAAACGATTCTCGTAAAGTTCTACACATCGGAGGAATCGGATACCCACAATCACACAATGGGTTTTGATGTTCATATATCTCTTTTAATTGTCTCTGAGTTTTCTTTTTTATTGTACTCACCTTCCTCAACCTTAAATTCTTCATCACATAACACACAATAAAACGTATCAGTCTTCCAATTATAACCTATAACTGGACTTGGAAAATGCTTACACATACTTTGCTCCTTCAATTTAAAATATAATCCACCAGTAATCCACTACACGCCTATAACCATTCCTACTTAGTGGAAAATCATTTGTATGCCTTATCGTTCTATTAGTCCACCATTTCGCAAAATTTCTACGTCCACTAACATAACTACGTATATATCTTCCTTTGCTCTTATTATAATAAACTGGAAACCATGATATCTCTGCAAGTTTCTTTAATTTCCTATTGTCAATGTCTTTTGTTCTGGATTTTCTTCGTTTCCTCTTGTGTTTCCTTAGACTATAATTATCTCTTATAAAATCTAAATGATCTAAAGCATTTTCAATGTCCCACTGTTGCATCTTCCAACACACATCTTCACTTTCTTGACCTTCATTAGCTATCAATCCAGTACCAAAATCAAAAGACTCTCCTTGTAAATCACGATACGCTTCAAGTTCATTCCAATCAATCATTAGTTCTTCATATAGATTTGTATCCATTTTTTTATCACCTACCAAATAAAATCCGCTTTTCATGCTTCATAAAAATATATTGCTGCATCATCTAATTCTTTTGCACATTCGTCACATATTGGTATTTTAACCTCTTTATTTTCTAAAGCACTTCCATAACCTGTTTTATCAATCGTAAGTGTATGACAGCAATTCTTTTTGATTTCTTCTTCATGATTGTAATATTCGCTTTCAGTATATGTAGTAACTTTCCCGCAAAATCCACATTTAAAACTTACTAATTTTTCTTCGCATTTCTCACATTCATACATTTTTTCTAACATATCACTTTACCTCACTTTTCTTTTGATATATTATATGTTTTTTATCTATTGTTTGTTACTATTTTATTATAACTTGTTAGTTAATATTTGTCAAGAACTTTTAGAACATTCATTCGGAATCTAAATCTTTTCTTCTCTTGAGATAGAATCCATCTTCTACAGTGAACACTTCAAATGCAGGAGCAACTTCCCATTCTGATCTTGTCATCCCAATTGCCAATCTATGCTCTTTAGGGATTACTACCCTTCCCAAATCGTCCATTCTACGGATTGTTCCTACCGAATTAATCTCCATTATTCTTATTCCTTTCTGCATCTACAGATGCTCCATAGTCCTTCTGCATGACTTTATAATGCTCTGGATAGCCTAACACATAATTATCGCATTTAACAAAGCCTGAGTGGTTGTAGGATTCCAAAAGGTTACATCCATAGCAGGTCTTACAAAGCGATAAATCATTAATGGGTGGATATTCTTTTGGCATAGTGATCTCCTTTTAACACACAAATTCAATATTTATTTGTTTTTAAATTTACCAATATTACATTTTGGAAAATCAGCATAATTGATTGTATACGGACTTAAATCATCATAAATCAATTTACTATTTTGTAATTTACAATAATATTCAATATCATCAATTGAACCACTTTCATAAACTCTTGTAAAGGAGTTTTTACATAAATCACAAGTCTGAGGTGATTCAAAATCTATACATTTTTCTATTGAACATATACAAATCTTATGCTTACTACAATAATCTTTATTATTATTAAACACATCTTCTTTATAATATGCACAATCTTCATCTTCGCATGGTAACATAGTTATTATAACTCCTTTTAAGCATTTGAAATTGATGTTTTATTACCTTTTTAATTCTTCTAAAATCTTTTTGTTTTTCTCTATCCATAGTGCATCATTCTGTAGTCTGATAAATTCATATGGACAACCAGTGGAAAGCATCTGACATAATTTATCTGCATGATCCCCACCCATTAAATAACATTCTTTTGCATCTTCAATAGTAATTGGATGTTCACTAGCAAGTTTTAGAATTTTTTGTTGCATATCTTTTGGTAAATTATTAAAATTCATTACATTTCACCCTTCGAAATAATGTATTCATAGTCTACCGTTTAGTACAGCACAACTATAACTATATTCCTTTTTATCATTCCGCATTAATTCAGTTTCAACTTTACTCCAGACCATTCCGTATGAGATAATTCCAGTACCAGTTTTACTAACTTTACTTTCAATAATAATTCCTATTGCATTATCATCTTTAACGATTGGAGCATTAACAGATTCATCACACATTTTTTGTAAAAACTTCTGTTTTGATTCTTCGGTTTCAATACCATACATTTTAAAATCAAATGTTTGAGGTATAATAACTCTTATATAATCAAATTTATACATTAAAAACTCCTTTCTAAAACACTTAAAATGGCTGTTTTATTTACTCTCGTTTATTACTTCACGCTTGATAATATTATTTCAATTCCGTTTTCTAATCCCTCTATCTTTTTAGCATCTTCCATATTTAAATTTGATCTGTAAAATATAATCATATCATACTTCTCTATAATTGCTTCTTTGATAATATCATTGATCTGAATCCTAGATTTTTTTGAACTCATAGGAAATACATAAAATTCTTTATGGTTTAAAACAGGAGGTCTTATTAAACTTCCTTCTTCTCTTTGTGCTTCTCTATAACAAAATAATATTTTCTTTTCTTTATTACTTTCTATAATTTCAATTATTTTATAATAGGTTTGCTTATCATCAATTTCATTTAATATAATCATAAAATATCTCCTCTCAGTAAATATAACGAAACACAACATTTATTCGCCTATATCTAATAATATTTCCATAGCTTGTCTATATTTCATATTCCTATTAAAGTCTTTCGCTGTTGGATGTTTTATTCTCGTTACATTCATATTATCTGATAAATCAGCTAACTTCACAATTTTTGCAATATCATTACTTTTACAACGTCTTATATAATCAAAATAATTTTCACCATCGTTATGAGTTAGACAATCTAATGCTTCAATTATACATCCATCGATTCCAGTATCAATAATATACTGACGGTATTCTATTCCTGCATCCTCAATAACATCATGTAATACGGCAACAATTCTATTAACATTTGTAGTTTGAGATAACATTACTCTCAACGGATGAAGTATGTATGCCTCTCCTGCTTTATCCTCTTGTCCTCTATGAGCTTTAATTGCTATTTCAATTGCCTTTTCTAACCACATATAATTCATTTAAATTCCTCCCAATAAAACATACCTTTCGTATGCCAAAACAACTGTGATCTACTCTACTTTTAGTCTACCACAGTTGTCAAGGATTGTCAATCATAATTATGTATTATTTTTATTTGTTGTTACTTTAATACTTGAATATATGCATATGTGATTCCCAAATCCATACATAAATCATACTCATCTTCGCCAATGTATAAATCAATCATATTCCCCTTAATAGCTCCACCTACGTCACGAGCAATGTAATCACCATTTAGATAAATATATCGTTCATCAAAGAATTTTATCCTTACTGTTGAACCTGTAGGTATAACTTTTCTGTCGGTAGCTATTGTTCTAGCAGTTTCCCAATTCAAACCTTGTAAATTAAAGCCGTTTGCAGTTAATCCGTATTCAGGGTGAGATTTCTTCTTATTACATGAAGTCTCGTTCAGATCATAGAAGCTGATTCTAAATCTTTCCCATTTATCGCTCTCTCCTCTACTACTTTTAACAATATCTTTTAATTCATCTCTCTCAGTTACCAAATTTTCAATTTTCTCTTCTTTTTGTATTAATTCTTGTACATGTTTTTCATTTTCCAACTCTAACTCTTTAATTTCTTCTTTATGTTTTTCCTGTAACCTGCTCTGTTCCTTTATATATTGTTTATTTAAATCATAAAAAAATAAACTACCATTAAGTATAATTCCAATTACTACTAAATATTGTACAAATTTTAATGCATTAAATTTCTTCATAGTTCGTTCCTCCTCTTTTGTCTGGGCAATTTGTTTTTACCCATTCATTTATAAATTCTACAGCTTCTTCAAATTCTACAAAAATCTGATTGTCATCAATGGATGAATAAATTGTATGTGAATCCTTATGCACCGTAAAATGATAAACTTGGGTTATTACTAATTCAAAAATGTAAATCTTATAAGCATAATATCTTCCTACCCATGTCTTATAAACTCGTTTATTTTTTAACTGTATAAACTGCACCGTTTAAGCTCCGTCTATTTTTATAATATTTATCTTATAATATTCGTGCAATTTATACAATTAATAAATTCGACAAAATTAGACAACTTCTTTTATGATAAATATCATATTCTCAATATTTTTTACTTTATGTAAGTTTTTTTCTATAATTCTTATTTTCTTTTCTGCTTCCTCCACCGAAGCACTTAATCGGCAAGGAGCATAAAAATAATCATAAGTTCTATAATACCATTCTCCTGTTTCATTATTTTCTCTTACTGCCTTATCATCCACATACCTACCATTGGAATCTTGGATTACGTAAGATTTACTCATAATTTGTGACCTCTTCTCTCTTTTCATATTTATATTATATAGAACATGTGTTCGTTTTACAAGTCATTTGGTAAATTTTCTAATATTATTTTCCCACATTAATACAATCCTGTATATTGTTGAGTCTCGACATTTTTTTCACTTATAGGTACTTTTATCTACATTATTTTCATTATATCTATATATATTATAGGTATTTATACCTAGTTACTTTAGTATGTAAGAGCAAGGATTACTCCTGCTCTAATGCCCATTTATAATCTTCAAAATTTTCTTTCAGTGCTTGGTTGCTGCTTTCATTCTTACCAAAAAACAATAAAACTTCCTTGAAATCATCTGTTTCAAGTTTCTTTACTTTTTCTAGTGCAAATAACCTATCGAACATTCCTGAATCAACAATAGTATCAATGATAATATTGTATTTACCTATCCATGCTTGAATCTTCTTCATTTTTGTTCCTACAGAATAATATGAAAACACAATATCACTAATGTTTTCTATATCTGTGGAGTTTCCTTTGCCTTTTGTAGCCCTTATTATATACTTAGTGTCAAGGGTATATCTAACTTTTGATTTTGCAGTAGAATTTTCATCACCATTGCTAACGAAATAGGGTAAAGTATTACTTTTTGCATCTTTTATAATAGCAATAGATTTTTCATCAGTTAGTAGTATAATTCTTCTGCTTTCACCTTCTACCAAAATCCGTTTAGGATTGTCGTTTTCTTCGACCAAACAATTTTCTTTTGTAAGGTTAAGTATTTCATTTGTACTACCTAAACCTTCATATGGTAGGACAAGAAAAAGTTTATCTTGATCATTTACTAATTTGTCACACAAAGAATATAATTCTTCTCTGTCTCTAATATATTGATCTCTCATTTTCTCAAGGTTAAAATACTTTTTATAATCTTGTCTATCAATCTTTGTAAACGGATTTTTTTTGCAAATTCCTTTATCCTCTGCCCACTTCCCATAATTGTAAATATGGGTTAATTTTTCACCTAATGCATTTCTAGTAGTACAATCTAAATAATATAAAACATCTTCTAATTCATCGTATGAAAAATTAAATAAATTTTTATTATAATCTTCTTCTCTGATTGCTAACCGTTTAAATAAAGCTAATACAACTCTTTGTGTATCTTTTTTGTGATAAAATTCTTTAATAAATTCTTTAGATAAATTTTTATCATACATTATCTTCACCAACTTTCTCAAAATATCTAACTATATCTTTGACATTTCTCGATTTAAGCCTGACAACATCAATACCTAGTTCATGCCAAAACTCATCATTAGTAAAGTCTAATGAATCAACCATATTTGATAATTTTGATTTCCATTCTTCGTTATTTATCAACAGTTTTACCCATGTAATATATCCAATAAACATGTTTCCCTTAAACGCAATAGAATTATCTGTATATTTTTTATCCCTTAATAATCCTATCAACTCATTAAAGAATTTTATCATAAATTCCTTAATATTGTCAACATTTCTATTATCTAGTTTGAAATTTTCTCGTATTGCATCTGCAAAAGTACCAATCGTAACATACTTATTTTTTGTTTTTATCTCGTTGCTATTAGTAACAATTTTACCATTTAACGCATTATTATTAAGAGTTCCATATTTTGATATGTCTTTAGTTAAAAGTACATATTCGTCATTTTTAAATGATTTAATATTATCAAAATTTATAGGAGTTTGCCTATTATCTATTTCTACACAATCCTGTGCATCTATTTCCGTATAATGTAATATACGTATTGCAGTAAAAGCTTCACTATCGGGATCAATTTTAGAATATTTTATAAAGGCTTGACATCTGTGTGCTCCATCACTTAAATCAGCAAAAGATGTCTCTCCATTAGACTCTATATATAATGTTCGTGTTTTAGACTCATGTTTAAATGACTCAGTATTGTTGGGCATACGTCTTATATTAATTGTAATAGTATTAGCTGTAAATTTACGGTTTTTTAAAGTTTCTATTATTCCTTCAACTTTATGTTTCATTATGTTTGGAGCTTCCTGATATTCATCCCCAAATTTTTCAAGTTTAGAACCTCTTTGATTATTTTTGTTATAATTTAATAATCCTTGACCAACAATTTGAGCCATTTCATGTATTGTTGCTTTGGTGCAATAAAATATATCTTCGGAACATTGATCTACATTATGCAATTCTATAATATCTTTAGCATATACTTGTTCTGCCTGATAAGTATCATATTGCCGTTTTTCTTCATCATAAAACCATTTATCAATTTCTAAAATTTGAAATGCCGTAATTTCATATAAATACTTTGTCACTAGATACAACTCTGAATCTGGCAATTGAATTAATGGTATGCCTTGACCATAAATACCGAATACCTTTCCTCTGCTTATATTATGTTGAATAAGTTTTTCTTCTAATGACGCTCTATTTTTTGTTGCGTCCTTTTTCGTCTGTTTTATAACATATCGAATAGTCTTTTCTAATTCTTCCCTATCTTTTTTCATACAGCACACTCCTTTTATTATATGTATTACATTATATCATAAGTGTTTCCGTATGTAAATAGTGTTATACCTATTTAGTTATGGTTATTTTGCTACTGCTATTTGATTATATAAATAGTCTAATACACATGTTCCTCTCTTTGTTATCTTATACGTAT
>Ga0209318_1001262_pt1 | contig 16962 bp, 22 predicted proteins | sample RifGroE1_FD_183999 | JGI IMG/M metagenome (GOLD analysis project Ga0209318, IMG submission 183999) | Groundwater microbial communities from Rifle, Colorado, USA - Groundwater E1 (SPAdes) (version 2) | ecosystem: Environmental > Aquatic > Deep subsurface > Groundwater | place: Rifle, Colorado...
TTACACCTCACAGTAACGGCAAAGGGTTATTCTTGTATCTGACGGTTTCATAGTTGCCAGATGTTCCTTGTCTATTCTGCATCCACAAACGCCACACTTAACATTTGAATAAAGGTGTCTGGTTTTCGATATTCTTTTCTTGGTTTTCATCTTCTCCACCTTTACCGGGATATCCCGCCCGGTTCGGGAGTTTGGGTTTATTTAGACTTCCATCCCATATTGAGCCATCATGATATCTTCAATCCACAGGCCGCATTGCTCGTCATCTTCGTTTGAATTCTCATAAACCTCGCACAATCGGCGAAGCAGTAGAGGTACTTCGGCAGGATGAAAGGCCATGTGTAACCGTCCGTCCTCTACCTTGAACGTGCTCTTGGTAAAGGCTTCAAGTCTACTGTCAATCCCTTGGTCTATTACATCCATGAATAGTTTGCCGTCCTCACTCCAGATCATACAGCTAATGTCTAATGTTTCCATAATGCCAATCTCCTTAAGTTGAGTTATTCTCAATCAATCTCTATAATTAATAGTATCCGATGTAACATAATGATGCAAGGGAAAAGTTAATCCGTTTACATTTTTATTTGTTGTTCGGTTTACAATGATAATCCGTTTGCTTTGAGGTTTGGTTTACCAGTAGGCCAGGTCGAGGGCGAAGGGATTGACTGACAGGATCATAAGGCGCTCGGTTGTGCGGGTGCCAAGGGTTCGGGCTTGCCAGGTCGGAGCGGAGGGGTACGGGGTCGAGGTTTTTCCGAGGGGGGCGGTTGGGGGCTGCCCAGGAGGCACGTGCCACTTCATTTCATGCCCTCAGATACCTGAAATTACTCAGAATCTGCATTTTTGTAAATCCTTGTATGCCACACATAACTCCTCAATTTTACAAGAAATTTTCCGAAGCCCTAAATTTCTGTAAACCCCACCACAAAAAACTTGACTTCTTCCCTCCAATCATCTACACTCAAAATAACCCTAGACGCTTGAGTGGTGCTGCCAAGTGCGGTTGCAACCGCAAATACTCTCAAGCGTGACAGTGCACTGACGGCGGCGGGTTCTTGAGTCGGAGGCTGAGCACTTGGCAAGGCAGCCTCCGGCGAGCCGATCCCTCCCCAGCACCTCCCTTCGGCTGAGAATAGTTCCTCACAAACAAATCCCTTCCTCCGTATCATCCTGTTACTTTTCTCTTGCAATTTCTCCGCAAACACGCTACCACCTTTAGTATGAACCTGACAAGCCATCACACCTTGCTCGAAGACGACCTCGCCGACCTTCTCTCTGGAGACTACGCAGACCTGCCAGCCCAGTCCAGCCACGACCAGTCCAGCCACGACCAGTCAGTCATCTTTTCCCCCGTCCCACTCAAACGCGAAGCAGTCAACCGCTGGGACCCTCGGCTCATCCTCGACCTGGCCCTCGGAGTGGAAGACCTCGACACTGTCCTGCCTCGTTACAACCTCACCTTTGACGACTATGAGACCCTGGCCCACTCACCGATCTTCAGGCGGGAACTGGCCCTGACCATCCGCGACGTCCGCGAAAACGGCCTGCCGTTCAAAGCTAAGGCCCGGGTCCAGGCGGAGGCCTACCTCGAGGTCCTGGACGAGCTGGTGTACAGCGACGGCACGCCAGCCAGCACCCGGCTGGAGGCGATCAAGTCGACGGTGGCCTGGGGTGGCCTGATCCCTAAAGAGAGCAAGGAAGAGACCGGCGCCACTGGTAGTACTATCAATGTCCAGATCAATTTCTGACCTAATATCAAGGAGTTAACAATGGGCTACATAATCGATCCCCAGACCACAGCCAAGACCTCGGACGTCATTCACCTCACCCGTGGACCATTCCCGAAGACCATTCACGCAGTTGGCCCGTTCGCAGCCAACACGATCGCCGTCAATATCGTCACGGCCATGAACGCAGCAGGCGCTGCCACTGCTGTCCTGCCGCTCTATAATGCCGCTGGAGCGGCCACCACAATCACTGCCACCTCTGTTCCGCTTGTTATCGAGTCGCCGATCAGGTTGCAGTTCGTCAAAACAGAATCGGTCGGTGCCACCATCGGCGTCGCTCTGGTTGAGCAGGAGTTCTAAATCAGCCAATATCCTCACTATTTTAAGGAGATCAGACCATGGCAGTCACGTACACCACAGCAGTAAAACAGGCCCGCATGACCGCAGTAGCTACTGCCATCGACGCAGGTTCGGCGGCTGGATACATCGAGATCGGCACGACCGCAATGGCCTCCGTCCTGGCCACCATCCCATTGACTGATCCTTGCGGAACGGCAACAGGCGCGGTCCTCACCCTGACCATGCCACACTCCGACACTTCTGCGGATAACACTGGCACAGCAGCAGCGGCCAGGATCAGGGATAGCAACAATACAGACATTATCACCGGCCTGACGGTTGGCACATCGGCCTCTGATATCATCCTCGACAGTGTGAGTATCACAGCTGGCCAGACCGTCACCATCACTGCCGCGACGATTACCCACGCATAAATGGCATCCTCGACCCGCAACCCGACTGCTTCAGCCAGTATTGTCACTGGCTGGACCGGCATTGCCAATGTCTATTCGTCAAATGACGCAAGAGCATCTGCAACGGCCACGTCCGCGATCATGGCGGCAACGGGGTTCGGGTTCTCCATTCCTACCGGGGCGACGGTCCAGGGGATCGAGATTGTCACTGAATACCAAGGAGCGGGTAACTCAACAGCACGGCGAGAACTGACGGTCCAGATCACCAAGAATGGGTCGGCAGGGGATGGGACGGCATCCGCATTCTCGGCAACTGTCGCCAATACGGACCAGATGTTCACAGTCGGAGGCGCGGCAAATCTTCTTGGCAATACGCTGTCGCCATCAGATGTCAACGCCTCGACGTTTGGTGTTCTCATCCAGCCGTCGAATACCACCAACTACTCCCGCGCCGTTGATCACGTTTATCTGACCGTTTATTACGTGAGTCCGATCACAGGGACATTCGCAGCACAAGAGACCGGGGAAGATATTGCGGCCATAGCCTGTGAAGCCTGTGTTATGGGAGCGCTCGCCGTGAATGAACCAACGGTATCAGACACGGCCAGTCTTTCAGGAACAGCGTCAGGTGGGGTTGAGACGGCCACCGGCACCCTTGCGGCAGCTGAGGTAGGTGAGGATACATTCTTCGCCTTTTTCACCGACGGCATTCTGCGTGACGAGACTGGTGAGATCATCACCGACGAAAACGGCCTGCCGATTTATGATGGATGGGTAGTCAACATCGGGCCTCTCTCTGTAGCTGAAACTGGTTCAGATACAGCAGCCTTATCCGGCACGGTTGCTGATCAAGCCATAGCTGGGGCGCTTGTAAGCAACGAGACAGGAACAGATACGGCGGCACTCACTGGTGATGTGGTTGTCTCTGGTGCATTGTCGGTCACAGAAATCGGCAACGACACTGCGACACTATCCGGCGATGTAATTGTCATTGGCACCGTAGCAACGCAGGAGATCGGCAATGACACGCTGTCCGTTCTCGGTGATGTCTTTGTCTCAGGTGCGCTCTCTGCTCAAGAAACCGAGATAGACACAGCATCATCGTCAGGTGATGTTCTTATCGACGGGGCGCTTTCCGCACAGGAAGACGGTGCAGATCAAGCGGCATTCTCAGGCGACACGGTAGTTGCTGGTTCTCTTGTATCTCAAGAGGCAGGGTCCGACACATCTTCAATCTTCGGCGATGTCCTGATAGACGGGGCACTGGTTGTACAGGAATCAGGTGGCGATACCCTAGCCGTCTCAGGTGATGTTTTCATTACCGGCACACTAGGTGCGATAGAGTCAGGTGATGATACCGCGTACCTGTTAGGCGAAGGGGCAATGCCTGCCACAACCGGCACCATTGTGGCACATGAAACAGATTCAGACTCTGTATCGATTGCTGGAGATGTACCGGTAAGTGGTACACTGACAGGACAGGAAACAGGGGTAGACTCAGCAGCATTGGCAGGAGATGTCACAATCTCAGGCACTCTAAGTGCTTCTGAGGTTGGATCAGATACTGCTTCGATTGTTGTGGATGTTTTTGTCACTGGAACGCTTTCAGCAACTGAAGCAGTCGCGGACACCTCAAGCATCCAAGGCGCGGTATCGTGGGATGTAATAATCTCAGGAGCGTTGTCTACGCAAGAGGTTGGTTCTGACTCTGCGGCAGTATCAGGCAACGTCCCAGTAGCGGGGACCATTGGCGCAACTGAGGCGGGCACGGAGTCTTTCGCGGGGACAGGAGATGTCCTAATCTTTGGCGCTCTTTCTTCGACTGAATCAGGCGCAGACACCATCTCATCCTCTGGCTACGTATTTGTCATCGGAACCATAGGCGCGGTTGAAACCGGGCCAGACGTTGCAGCATGGCAAGGTGTTGTATCGTGGGAGTCTGTAATATCAGGGTCGCTTGTCGTTCAGGAGGTTGGTAGTGATACCGCCTCCGCTGAAGGCAATGTCTATGTAACTGGCACACTCGCAAGCACAGACCTGACTGACTCCGCCTCATTCGCTGGCGACGTTTACATTTCAGGCGCGGCAGAGGCAACCGAGCAGGGAGAAGACCAACTTGCCTTCTCCGGGACTGTGCTCGTCATCGGCGCACTTGATGCAGCTGAGAGCGGGGTTGACGCTGTAGTCTTCTCAGGGACTGTAGGGTATGCGCCTATTTCCGGTACGCTGACGGTTTCAGAGATTGGTAGTGACTCTGTAGCATTCGCCGGGACCGTGACTGTTTCCGGGGTGGTCGAAGCACAAGAAGACCAAGACACGGCAGCATTCTCAGGCACTGTAGCCGTAGTCGGCACTTTCACGGCTCAAGAGATCGGCGAAGATATTGTTCAAATTACTGCTCTCCAGGTGGTTACCGGCCAGTTGAATGTAAGCGAGGCTGGCAGTGATCAGGCAATATTGTCTGGTGTCGTCTACACTACGACTGCCGGTGTGATTAAGAAATATATGATGCACCAGCGACAGACTGAGTTCTTCCGAGAGCATGTGAATACCAAAATAACGGTCACCGTACCCAGAACCACGTTCGTACACTTAGAGGCGGCATGATATGAATGAAGTGGCAAAACAGTCCTATGAAGAGTTTACGGTCAGCGTGTCGTTCGCTTTGAATATTGCTCGGAGTGAATCGATTGTTTCTTCAGCAGTGACAGCAACTGACAAAGTTGGAGCGGATGTTTCCAGCACGGTGACTGATCAGACGACGGTAGCGCAAACATCCAATGCAGTGTCTGTAAAGGTTCGTGCTGGGTCTGAATACATGAGCCCTTATAAATTAACTTTTCGGTGTGTTACGTCAGCTGGCCACAAGTGGGAGCATGATGTGCTCATGAGAGTGAGGGAACGATGAGAAAGCTGCTGGCAGTAATGTTGTTGCTACCCCTTACGGCCTGTGCCAACAATCAGAGCAAGCCCCTTGGGGCAGCGGCATCAAGTTATTCAACCAAAGCTACCCCGGTTGATGCTGATAAGGTGTTAATCTCTGACTCAGCAGATTCATGGAAGGTTAAGAACGCGCCCTTCTCCGCATTTATTGGCATTTATCCTCTCCCCACAGCAACCAACCAGATCATCCAGGCCACCGGCGCGGGAACCTACGGGTGGACATCTTCAGTTGCTGGGTTGATAGATGACACTGCCGGGGACGGGGATGTTGATAAGCTGCTGAGTGCCGACAAGGTGGTTGATCTGATCGCTGCTGGTGGCGCGGCTTTTGTGTTCGACACCTTTCCGATCTATGAGGATTCTGCTCACTCCAGCGGCATTGCCGTCAACGCTACGACCTTGGCAGTTTATGACACCGGGTCGAGCAAGTGGCTGACCGCTGCACTTACAGACACCCTAGACCCATCCCCAGCAGCGCCGACAGTAACCTCGGTGACCGTTGGCACACTCGGCCTCTCCGCGGATATCCTGTTCAATACCACAATATCCGCTGGGGTCGGCGGATCAGTAGGCTGGTCGATGATATGCGATGGTGTACCGATCTCCATGACCTATGACTCTGGCCTCACTACCTCCACGCTCTCCTATGCACTCGGCTCGACTCCGTTTGACGGAGATGCCTGCACGGTAGATTATGAGCAGCCTGGCGACGGTCTTGTTAATGGCAGCGGTGTTGAGTTGGCATCAATTACAGATGGGCCTGTAACCAATAACAGCGAGGTGGCTGCTGGTGGATACCTGTTCTCCTGGGACGCTGAGTCAGACGTGGCAAATTTGAGTTCTGGCACTGTTACGGCGACAGTCAACGGTGATCCGACGCTCTCAACCGATTACGCAGCTTCTCCTACCAAATCGCTCAAGGCCACTGGGGGCAGTGATTACTACAGATTCACCACAAATGCCTATAACCCTGCAGGTGGTGTAATACGGCTGAAAATGTATGGAAATTACACCGCTGTAGGGTCATCAGCCAGGGCGATGGCCATTATGGGTGATGCGAGTAATTTTGTTGAGATATATAATACAACGACAGACCGGATAGTGGTTTATCATAAATTGTCCGGGGTAAATGCGTATTTCACTTCAAACAACAGTGTGATGCTTCCTGGCCAATGGAACGACGTAGTATTTACATACACACAAAACGGCAGCGCAACAGATTGGTCACTGACTGTCAACGGGTCTGTGGCAGGTTCAGGCTCATCCGCAAATCTGTGGAACTCAGGAGTAACCCCTGTCCGGGTAGACGTAGGTACAACCAATGCAACTGCACCTATTGGCCCTCTCTATATAGATGATGTGGTGATCGAATGAAAACTATATTAGGATTAATATTGACTCTTTTGATTTTCCACCAAACTGCGAACGCCGAGCCAAACATTACCAGCGTTTCCGAGGCAATGTCGCAGGGTAATCAGGTGACTATTGTTGGTACTGGTTTTGGCTCACATGCAGATAACAACACCTCTCGGTCGTATCTGAATACCGCGTGGGAGAATTTCGAGACAGGTGTTGCAGATTCGATATTCTATACCACCACAGGACCTGAACTGGTGACGAATACTGCCCTGCAAAAAGCCAACAGCAACTATGCTGCGCGTGGTTATCGGTGGGCAACTCCGCATACCTACACCAACGTCTTTGGAGTGCAAAAAACATCTCAATTGATGTACGGATTCCATTTCGACTACGACGGAAATTTTCAGAAAAAGATTTTTATTTCTGGGTGGTATATGTTTCCTGAAGGGTTTGACACAGGCATAACCTACGACCAGGTGAACATAGATCAAACTAAATTTCTTAGTCTAAGCCCTCTAGGGACTCTTCCGGGAGGTGGGGATGGTGGAAAAACTTATTTTAATACTAGGAGAGGTGCAGTAACCATCCCTATCATATCCAACACTGAGGATGGTGATCTAGCCGAAGGGACCACCGATCCGCTTTTCAATTATTCTCCAATGGGGACGTGGCATAGATTTGATATGTATGTTAACCTCACCAAACCTGAGGGGCAGAAGATACATGACTGGTATATTGATGGGAAAAAGCTCCCGCGAGTTCACGAGTTTTATAAATCAGACGCGGCCTTAGTTTCCGCTGGTATACTTCAGGGATTCGATTATCTGTCATGGCTGATGTACCAGTTCGAGGGAGACGATGCATATACATGGTTTCAGTACATGGATGATGCTTTTGCTGACCTTACACAAGCCAGGGTTGAAATTTCAGAGAGCGCGACATGGGATGAAACAACGCAGATACACAAGGAGATACAGATTCCTCTTTCGTGGAGCGATACGGAGATAGTCGTCTCGGCAAACCTCGGCAGTTTCGATCCTGGCGCAACGCTGTACCTCTATGTGATTGATGATGATGGAGCAGTATCGCCAGGGGTTGCGATTAATGTTCCAGGGGAGCCGCCCGACCCTCCAGTAACAGGCGCAGCATCCCTCAGCGGCCCGCAAGGTGCAGGACTTGGAGGGGCTGGGAGTGTGACGATACAATGAAACAAAAAACTAACTTAGCATGGGGGAAGAAATGAAGAGACTTTTGGGAGTAGCCTTGGCTGTTGGCCTGTTGACAAGTTGTACTATAAAGACAGCTGAGTACACGATTAATCAAGGAATGCCTTCTGCTTGTGTTCCACAAGTAGCTAGTCTTGCTCCTTATGGTACAAGTCCAAATCAGACTGGTGCTGGTTCGACCAATTCTGGAGGCGCTGGAAATACAGTTATCATCATCGAGGACTCTAAACAAGATTCCAACGCCGACAGTGCGCTCGGAGCCTATGGCGGAACCGCCGCAACTGGGATGATCAAAGATGCTCTGAGCAAGTGGACAAACGACATGCGTCAGACGGACTCCAATAACCCGGCAACCACGACCACCACGCCGACTGCTCCCACCTTTCCTGATGTCACTCCACCGGCAGCACCTGAAGGCCAGATCGAGGAGGTAGACTGATGTTCCGTCTTATCCTGGTCATCGCTCTGCTCTGGGCGGCGTCAGCAGGGGCTGTGACCGTTCCTCAGTCGCTCAACGAGTGTACCGCCCTCTGTGCTCAGTATTTCCCGGGAGGCCTGCCTGTCACACCTCCTGTCACACCTCCTGTCACGCCACCTGTCACACCACCGTTCGGAAATAAGACTTTCCCACACTCGATCACCTTCGAGCGGTCAACTGATCAAGGCAACGGCTCGGCCGGCATTCTGTTCAGGACCCTGCAGTCCGGCTCGGTCACCTACGTCTCAGTCAACGGCGAAGTTGCGCAGCTTGGCGTTCCATATAAGGGCGCACCGGTCTTCCTGCTGACCAAATCCGGCGACCAGTACGCTCGGCCGTTGAGCTTCGTAATCAAGATGGCTGACGGCGTGACTTATACGGCCAAGAGCGGAACGGCTTCAGAGCCAGGGACTCCGGTTTCCCCGGGAGTGTACAAGAATAGTAAGACCTACGGCTACTACAATGTCGCCAATGGCCGGCAAGCCTGGAGGATACCGGTCAGAGGGGACTCCCTCGGGCCCGGCCCGATAAAATTCACCTTCTCATCAGGCAAAACCTTTACTGTACCAAGCACGACCCGGACATGCAGGGACCGAGAAGACACCTGTAATCGAGACAGTCGAGCCGCAATGTACGGTTTCGTCTACAAAGGCGGGAACGGAAAACCGAATGGGAAAGGTGACGCAGACCAAGGTACAAGTCATGGAGGCATCTATCTTCATGCCCCCTTCAAAGACACCAGTAAATCGGTAACCGTGCAATGGTAACCTGCACCCAATGTGGGCACAAATACACCGGTCCAATATGCCCGATATGTAATTATCCAAACGAAGATTGCGACTGAAGTTTTCCTTTACTTCCTGGAGGGAGAGATGAGGGTGATTGCGGAAGCGAGTTTGCACATGAGTGACAGGGACGAGAACGGGATCCATCAGGTAAAGGATCGCTACTGCCAGGAAGAGGGTCCATGCTTCTCCTTCGATTGCAACGGGCGGAAGAACAAAGGCTGTGAGAGGTTCAGGCAGCAACCTACCGGAGTAAAATTATGCGTCAAATTATAATCCTCATCGCTCTTTTTCTCGCTACCTCCGCTCACGCTGAACTGGCCACGGTAGTTAAAGTCATCGACGGAGACACGATCAAAGTAGCTACTGAGCAGGGGGTTACCGTAGTCAGGCTTTACGGTGTCGACTCCCCTGAAAAATCTCAGGCCCACGGCCAGTCCGCCCGGGACTTCGTCGCCTCGCAGGTCTTTGGTAAGGTCGTCGATATCGCGCCGGTCGGCAGGGACATCTTCGGCCGAACAGTGGCCATCGTCATGGTTGGCACCCAGTGCCTGCAGGAGCAACTGCTGCTTCAAGGCTATGCCTGGGTCTACCCAGACTACTGCAAGGAGAGGTTCTGCCAGGCGTGGACGACCCTGCAGGGCATCTCGGCCGGCAACCGGGTAGGGCTGTGGGTGGACCCGGCGCCGGTGCAGCCCTGGGTGTGGAGGAAGCAGGAAAGATGAACTTCGTCAAGATCCCCTGCTGGGGCGCGACCATCACTGCCCCGGACTTCCTCGAGCGTCACTGGCCGCATGACCTCCCGCCTGAAGCATGGCCGACCTTCCTCGGCGCCGGCAGTGGTTGGGGCGATAAGATCGTCCCCGACAGCTTTGGCAAAGCATACCTCAATCCTGCCGGTCTTTGCCATGACGTCGAGTGGGCCTGCTCAGCCAAGAACTTGAGAGCATTCCTGGGAGCCAACGGCAGGTTTTTCTTGAACTGTGTCTCGCTGATCATGGTCGCGGACTTGAAGGTTTGGCCGAAGATCCGGATTCTCATGGCGGTGAGTGGGCTGTACCTGGCGGCAGTCTGCACTATGGGCGTGGTGTTCTTCTCTTGGTTCTCTAAAAGCCGTGCCGAAGATACGGATCCGATGCAGAACCCAGTTGTGCAGCACCGCCTCGGCCGCTTGGCCGAAGCTCGGAAAATGTACTACTACAGGCCCCATGAGAGGTTTATGGATAGTGAAGACGTTTTGTACAGAGGAGACGAGTAATGACTGAACACGCTCCAGACAGTTGCAGCTTCGGGGAAAATGGCCAGTGCGCATTGCACGGTATCGAGGTAGAGCGGAGGGAAAACATGAAGGCCCTGACGGACAATATCCCGAAAATGCTCACTTGGCAGAACCGGATCGTCGGGTGGTCGGTGTTGGTCACGATTTTTGTCGGCGGGGCATATATCTACGCCAAGGAAATACGTGATGATGTAATGGCGCGATACACCGCCAGCGTCGCTACAACCGCGGCGGACATGAAAATGATAGCAGATCAAGTCAGTTCGTTAAGTAATGGGCAGGCAAGGACGGAAGAAAGATATGAAGCGTTGCTCCGGTCCATAACGGACATGAATACCAACATATCGACGCTTACGTACTTGCAGCTCAAAGAAAGAGATATAAATGCTGAGATCAAAAAAGCAGGCAGGAAGTAAAAAGGGGAAACCATGATACTCAAAGACGGCAAGACCGAAACCCGAGACCCGCGCTGCGGCCTGATCTTCCAGTCAGACCCGACTGCTCCGCATCTTCTCTCCATGGCAGCACCGGATGGCGGCATCGATCTCAGTCAGCGGGAGTTGATCAGCAAGTACCGGGTCAAGAAGTTCGGTGAGCCGTTGCTCAATCAAAGAGAATGGAGTGCTTGTGGAGGGTTTGGTTTCGCTGCCTTCATGGAGCATGAGCCGAACATCGCTACCTACGGCGACGAATGGGCTCTCGAGTTCTACTTCAGGGCGCAGGACAATGACCAGTGGCCTGGGTCTGAGCGTCCTGGGTCCAAGCCTCTCAGCTATGGAACCTCAATCGCAGCAGTCCTGCAGACTGCCAAGCAGGAGGGGCTGATCACCGAGTCCTGCAGGGCATATACAGTCGATGAAGTCATTCGAGGTATTGACTACTACGGCAGCGCCATCCTCGGCCTTGAGTGGACCGAGGGGATGGTGAATCCGAGAAAGAAGGACGGGCTGTGTGTACCGACCGGTGAAAGTGTCGGTGGCCACTGTACGGCCGGCACCTTCATCAACCGGCATCGAAACATTATCGGCGGACCGAACTCCTGGCCGGACTGGAACGAAATAACGCACGGTTACTGGGTGATGGACCTTGATGATTTTGCCGAAGTCCTGCGGCGCGGCGAGTGCGCGTTTGCGAGGAAGGCGGTATGAGCAGGTCAGAGCGATTTTACGATGCCTTTCATATCATGCAGCAACGCGAAGGTCGGAATATTCGCACCAATGACCCAGTCGACCCGGGCGGTGATACCTTCTCAGGTATCTCCCGGGAGAACTGGCCGTACTGGATAGGATGGCAGTTGCTTGCTCAGTCTGAAGGGAAGGTTACCCCTGCAATTGTCCAGGCGGTAGAGCATTTTTACTACACTCAGTTCTGGGGGCGGATCCAGGGCGACGCTCTGGCCGCACTATCGCCGGAGGTCGCTACTGAGGTCTTCGATACCTCGGTGAACTTCGGAGTGCATCGCGGGGTGCAGTTCCTGCAGGAGGCCCTGTCCCTGCTCAATCTTAATAAGCGCCTCTATCCAGATCTCGTGCTGGACGGCCAGGTCGGCTGGAAGACCTTGGAAACCTTGAGGCTGTATTGTGTGTCACGACCCCCCAAACCTGATGTGTCGATCCCTCGGCTGCTGCGGGTGATGAATTGCTTGCAAGGGATGCACTACATCGAGCAGATGCGCAAGTACCCGGCTAAAGAGAAGTACCGTGGCTGGTTCGACAGGATCTGAGATGGCGGACCAACTCGATCATGCAGGAGAACTTGAGATGCTGTTTCGCAACCAGGCCATAGCCGCTGCCAGACAGATCAACAGCGGAGAGTCTCGCATTCACTGCCTGGACTGTGAGGAACCTATCCCGGAGAAACGTCGACAGTACGTACCAGGTTGTTTATACTGCATCACCTGTGCGCAGGAGAGGGAGGAGAAGAATGGCTACTGAGGAACGAATAAAGCAACTGCTCGACTGTGCAGTCAGGGTGCCTACCAAGGACGCGGCCGGGGTCTATATCCCGGGCGGGATTGACTCGTCTGTCAGGGCCAAGGCGATCGCCGACTGTCTAAAAATTGTACAAGATGAGAAGTTGAAGGCTGAGGTGAGGTGTGGCTGAAGAGTACGGGCTTAAATATACTGCACCGCCGACAATATCCAAATTTATGCGCTCCGATGCGTTTTTCCGAGCCATAAAAGGTCCCGTGGGCTCGGGCAAGTCAGTCGGTTGTGTTATCGAAGAAGCTCGACAGGCTATGCAGATGCCTCCGTGTAGGGACGGTATACGCCGGTCCCGTCACGTTATTGTGCGCAACACGCGACAACAGTTGAAAGACACGACTCTGAGAACCTTCCTCGACTGGATAAAGCCCGGGGTGTTTGGGCGGTGGCGTGAGTCGGAGATGATTTTCGAGATGAAGTTCAACGATATTCACGCTGAATTTCTGTTCCGTGCTCTTGACTCTCCAGAAGACGTTCAGCGGGTTCTTAGCCTCGAAGTATCGTCAGCCTGGCTCAATGAAGCCCGCGAAATCCCTCTAGAAATTCTTCAAGCGTTGATGTCTCGTGTTGGCCGGTACCCAAAGCGAGAGGACGTTCCGGAGTATCGAAGTTTTGTCTTGGCAGATACCAACCCACCAGAAGTCGACAGTACTTGGTATAAGATTTTGGAGCGGCTGCCAATTGATGACGACGATCCTGAATCAGTAATGGAGTGTGACACCTTTCACCAGCCATCCGGTACGTCGCCAGAGGCGGAGAACGTTGCCAACCTGCGTACTAATTACTATGCAGACTTGGCCAGGGGCAAGACAAAGTCCTGGACAGATACTTACGTTCACGGTCTTTATTCGCCGTCGCTGTCAGGCAAACCGGTCTATACGACGACGTTCAAGCCTGAGAGACATATATTGAAGACGAATCTCGTTGCGGATCCGTTCATGCCGATTATTGTCAGTTTTGACTGCGGCCTCACACCAGCAGCGACCTTTATGCAGATGGACCTTGAGGGGCGGGTCCGAGTTTTGCGGGAAGCGGTAGCCTTCGACATGGGCATGAAGCGGTTCAGTAAACTGAAACTGCGACCTCTCATTAAGAATTTCTTCCCAAACAACCCACTGATCTTCATCGGTGACCCGGCCGGGAAGCGTCGGGCCGACTCTGATGAATCGTCCGCGTTCAAAGTGCTGAAAGAAGAATTTGAAGAAGAAGGTGCAATCGTCAAAGGAGCTTCGACCAACGATCCAAAAGTGCGGATTGAGGCGACAGAGCAGATGCTGAGTAACTATCCCGATGGCGACCCTCTGATGGTGATCGATCCTTCATGCAAATGGTACATCGAAGCCCTGCGCAGTAAATACCGGTACCCGAAACACAAAGCGTCCGGCCTTTACTCAGAAAGTCCTGAGAAGAATAATTGGTCGCATATCGCAGAAGCCGGCCAGTACGGGGCACTCTATTTATTGTCAGGCAAATACGATCCAGCGGAGCATGTAAGAATCGATAATTATAACCCCCTCAACCAACCCACGCCGTACCGACCGGCGCAACGCGAAGGATACTGATGGAGATCAATTACGAAGAACTGGCGAAGACAGGCACGCTGCTCAAAGGGCAGCTCGGGCAGTTCATCAATGACCGGGCGTTGTGCGAAATCCAGTGGTTGAAGAACCTCCGGCAACACGCTGGCCAGTACGACCCCGACATCCTTGCCGGCATCCCGGACGAGCGGTCGCATGTCTACCCGAGGGACACCAAGGTCAAGATCAAGGGCGGGGTGGCTAAGCTGATGGAGATGATGTTCCCCAGCCAGGACCGCAACTGGGCCCTCGGGGTTTCTCCCAGCCCGTCGATCCCGCAGGAGGCCCTGCAGAACATCCTCTCTACCCTGCAGCAGTCCGGCCAGCCGATGAGCAGCGATGCGATCGAGCGAGAGGTCAGGGCCTTCGCCGAGGCCCGTAAGGGTAAGATGGAGACCGAGATCGCTGATCAGCTTTCTGACGCCGAGATTGACTACCCGCAGCTTTGCAAGCGAGTGGTGCGCAGCGGTTACATCTATGGATTCGGCGTCGCCCGCAGCCCGATGGTCCGCACCCAGCAGGAGCGGGTCTGGGAGGCCGATCCGGTAACTGGCGCCTATGTAGCCAAGACCAAGACAGTCAAGAGACCATACCCGGAGAGCCTTCGGATCTGGGATTTCTACCCTGACCTGATGGCTAAGTCCTGGACCGATCAGGATATGGTTTTTGAGCGGGTGGTAATGACTCGACATGATTTCCGTAACCTCGCCAAGCGCAGTGACTTCATGGCGGACTTGGTCAAGCAGTATCTGAAAGACCACCCGCAGGGTAATTACACCGCCAAGACCTACGAGACTGAACTACAGCAACTGGCCAAGACCGCCAACCTTTCTGATCGCACCGCCCGCCGGTACGAGGTCTACCGCGGCCTCGGCTTCGTCTCAGCACACAGTTTGGCCGCGGCCGGGGTGGAGATCAAAGAAGACAAGCTGGATGAGGACGTCTTTGCCGATCTGTGGTTCATCGATGACGTAATTATCAAGGCCCAGAAAGCTGCCTTCGGCGAGAGGCCATCAGACCAGTACCATGCCTTCATCTACGCCGAGGACGAAGACTCAGGGCTGACCGGCGTCGGGCTGCCGGAAGAGGTCAGGGATTCCCAGATGTCGCTCTGCGTCTCGCATCGGATCCTGAAAGACAACATGGCGGCTTGCGCCGGCCCGATCCTTGAGGTTAACAAGTCCCTGCTCGCTCCCGGGCGCAAGAACATTGGTCCGATCCATGCCTTCATGACCATCGAACGGGAAGGCGACGGCATCGACGCCCAGTACCCGGCGGTGCGAGCGATCGTCACCCAGTCGCACATTGCCGACATCCTCAACGTCATCCAGATGGAGCGGCAGCAGCTCGACATCGAGAGCAACCTGCCGGCCTACACCATGGGGGCGATGCAGCAGCAACCGCTCGGCGAAGCCTTCCGGACCAGTAACAATATGAGCATGATGATGGGATCGGCCAACATGGTCACCAAGGACACCGTCCGGGCCTTCGACAAGTTCACTACCAGCCTGATCGGGTCGTTGCTGAAATGGAATATGGAGTTCAATCCGAACGAGGAACTCAAAGGTGACTACCATGTCGTCGCCAAAGGCAACCTGTCGCTCGTTGCCAAGGAAGTGCGCGGCGCCGCCCTTGACCAGTTCGTCACTACCTTGACCGACGAGGAGCGAGCCATCCTCGACACTTACGGTTTGCTGATCGATCGGCTCAAGGCCCGCGATCTTCCTGTCGACCGGCTGCTGCCAGAGGACGAGGCCCGTCAGGTCCTGGCAGGCATGAGAGAAGCGGCCTCGCAGGCCTCCCAGATCGAGCAAGGGCTGACTCAGGCCAAGACTGCCAAGGAGTCTGCTGCTGCTGAGAAGACCAGTATGGACGCTCAGGTGGTGGCAATGTCGACCGAGGCGACGATCCAGGAGATCCTCTCCCGGGTCGAGAGTAATCTGGCCAATGCTAAGTCGGCGGAGGATAGGAATCAGTTGGAAAATCTGAAGACACTGCTGTCGACGGCAGTGCAAACGAAGGGGGGAGAGAGAGTACAGTGAAAATTCCGGAGCAAGTGAAGATGTATGCCGAGTGGCACAAGGCGGCGTATGGGTGGAACCCATTTGAGCCGGTGGAATGTGGTCACTGTGGAGAGCCAGTTCATCTGATCGAAGTTTATCGGTGTTATGACTGTAAACTACCAATGCACCGTGAATGCTGCATAGCCCACTGTAAAGGCGAAAAGCACGGATCGTGATTTGGTAAAAGAAGGAAAACGAAGGGGGGAGAGAAAGTACAATGAAGGACCCTCGCAAGGCAAAGACTTTAGGAGAGGCCTGTGATAATGGCAATGGCACCTATAACGGAATAAAGGCGTTGGCTTGGCTCTCTGAAGTATTGAACCCCGGCAAAGGCCTGAGTGTCGAGGAGATTCGTAAAATAGCTGAGGAAGTAGTGCAAAAGAAGAAAAAAGAAAGGGGGGATACGTGAGTAAAGAACGCATAAAAGAAATCCAAGATATCTTGGTATCTTACAAGGACATGGAATCAATAATCCTGCTCCGTGAGATGATCTCTCTGCGCCGAGAGCAGCATCGCAACCGTCTCGAAGGCGAAGAATCCGCCGAAGTGCGCGGCAGAGCGAAAGAATGTAAGGATTTGCTACAACTTTTTGGTTGACAAATCGTGTAAATTATTGTTACGCTTCCTACAAACCCGGAGAAATTTATGCCTGACACTGAAACCATTGAAGATAACCTTGAACCAGACGCCTTCGATCTGGCGTTCGAGGCCGCGGCCGGCCAGGATTTGCCGGACCTGCCACCTGAACCTGAAGTCACTCCATCACCTGAGCCCGAAACGCCGCCTCA
>Ga0209318_1001264_pt1 | contig 16935 bp, 19 predicted proteins | sample RifGroE1_FD_183999 | JGI IMG/M metagenome (GOLD analysis project Ga0209318, IMG submission 183999) | Groundwater microbial communities from Rifle, Colorado, USA - Groundwater E1 (SPAdes) (version 2) | ecosystem: Environmental > Aquatic > Deep subsurface > Groundwater | place: Rifle, Colorado...
GAGATACTCAAGCGTAAAGACGCTTTTAAGAAGAAGTATCTCCCTTATTTATGTATTTAAATAAGAGTAACAAATATGCAAAACGATACTGGTTAGGATGCAGAACGTCAAGCTGGGGAAATTTTTCGACGACGAAGGCGAATCTATTTCAGATGTAGAAACAGTTCTTGAAAATCTGGGATTAACCCTGCGGGATAAAACAACTGGTCAGTTCCGGGATATGGGCGACGTACTTAATGAAACGATGGTTTTATGGAATGAACTAGGCGCTCAAGGCAAAACTCTGGAACAATCTATGCTCGCAAATGCTTTTGCAGGAAACCGCCAATCCGAAGTCCTCAAAAGTTTAATGGGTAGCCAAAAAGAGTATCTTGCTGCTTTGGAAATAGAAGCAGAATCTCTCGGTCTTACCGAACAACGATACAAAATATTTAGTGATAACGTTGAAGCGGCTAAAAACAAGTTTACTGCTTCTTTGGAAGAAATGTGGTCTAAAACAATAACGCCAGAAACAATCAAGAACTTCGCTGATTTAGGTACAAAAATAATTGGCGTCATCGATGCTCTTGGTGGTCTTATACCGATACTAAAAGCAATTGGCGCGGCTTTAATCGTAATAAACTATCAAACTATTTTAACTGGTTTGGGATCTCTTATCGCTATTATACCTGCCGTAATCACCGGACTAACCGGAGTAACGTTTGGATTAGGCGGAGTTACAACTGCTTTGGCAGCTACAACCGTTGGAACAGCGGCAGCAACTGCCGGCATTAGTATTTTAGTCGGTGCCCTGGTATTGCTTATTTCTAATATCAAAACTGCTGAAGAACGAGTTGTTGCTCTAAATGCGGCTTTCCAAGAAGACAGTAACCAATATAATAAAGATCAAGAAGAACTCAAAAAATTGGCAGAAAGATATGAAGAATTATCCAAAAAAGCCAATAAGTCCCTTGAAGACAACATAGAATTATTAGATATACAAACAACACTCAATACCCGATATGGCGCTCTTACATCTGGTTTGAACTTATATACAGATGCTATAGATGGTAATAGTAAAGCGATAGAAACTAACATAGCGTGGATAAAAGCGCAGCAGGGGGTTGATTCCCTAAGATTTTTGCGAGAACAAGCCGACAAATATGGATCGGCTAGGGACTATTTAGATAGTCAAAAAAAATATGGAGTGTATAACCTCGGCAAATTTGGAGGTATGGGTACTGAACAATTTACTCCCGAAGAGAGATTGGATTATTTGGGAGGGCAATTAGCCAAAGGGAAAGAAAATATTGGCGAATTTAATTATAACGAAATTACCAGAGAGTTTAAAGAATTATCCGCAGCCATTGAAGCGGCTACTGGTATCATTATCGCGTATGAACACAACACCAATATCTTAAAGGCAACCAATGACGGCGCGGCAGATGCTGCTAGACGTTTTGGTGGCGAACAAGGCGACTTAGTTGATGCCCTTGCCGATGCCGCCAATGCTCTTGATGGAGGCATTGCTCCTGCTGAAGAATATGAGCGATCCTTAGATGATGTTGCCTCTACAATGGATGCCGTAACTGCTGCTCAAAAAGAACAAATAGATAATGGCTACATCAGCGCACAAACAGCAATAGAGCTTATAAGCGCTAACGCCAGTCTCGCACAATATCTGACTCAAACAGCCAATGGATATCTATTCGATGCCGAAGCCGCACGGCAAGCCACTTATCAGGAAATGCTGAACGCGTTTACCAAATATGGTATTGCCAGTGCCGCCGTAGCTGCCGCTAACGGCAACTATAAATTTGCGATGTCCGCTATTGCCGCAGCAAACGCTACCAAAGAAGAAAAAGAACAAATGATTGGATTGCTGAACGCTTTTGCAGCCATGAGTATTTCCGTTGGTAGTGTCGGCGGCGGCGGAGGTGCAGCAAGTCAGGCAAATGTAGATGCACAAAATGCAGAAATAGATGCAATAAATAATCAAATAGATGCATTACATGATCAACAAGATGCACTGAAAGATCTGCTAAAAGCCTACAAAAAAATAATAGATGCGCAAAAAGAAAAATTACGCCTTGCTAAAGAAGAAGATGATTATCAGAAATCTCTGGAAGAAAAAAATAAAGAATTAGTAGATATCGACAACGAACTCCTGGCGATACAATTTGATAACAGTCAAGAAGCGAATGCGAGACGTCTGGAACTAGAAGAACTTCGTGCTGAAAAAACGGAAGAAATAGCGGAGTTGCAAGCCGATAGAACCTATGATATTCAGATACAAGCATTAGATGCTGAATACGCCGCCTATGAAGAATGGATTAACAATCAACTCGCAGGAATTGACCGCCTTATAGAAGGCTTTAATCGCATGATTGAAGCCATTCGTGAGGTCATCGAAGCCCTTCAACAAATGAATAGCCAAGGCGGAGGTGGAGGTTACAGTGGCGGCGGAGGCAGCAGTAGCGGTGCTAGTAGCAACGTTGGGCCGGGAATAGAAAACTTTACTGCTGGTGGTGGTTGGAGCGATGGATTTTATAACTCCCAGGGCGAATGGCAATCAGATTTTGGTGGTTTTAGCCAAGGCGGTATGGGAGTCATACCTCCGGGTTATCCCGATGACACCTATCCTCTCATGGCTGAAAGCGGTGAAATGTTTATGATATTCAACCAGCAGCAACAGCAGCAACTTGCTAGAGGAGCACAAATACCTAATATGGACACCGTGGTTGCAAACTCAGGTGGCGCCAGCGGTGGTATCGTCGTAGGAGATATCAGCATATCGGTAGCCGGAAATCTTGACAGAGTGGGATTAGATGATATAAAAACTGCGGTATTTGATGTTTTGAATTCCGCCAGTAACCAAAGAGGTAAGAGGGCTAATGCGCTTACATATAGCGTGTAGTATTTATGGGGTTGGAATTTTATTTCCAGCCCCTTTTACTTATAACAACTTCGGCGGAATTTTAAATGAAAGGCAGCGATAATATGGTGACGACAATATGATAGTTATAAATAATACCGGTGATCAAAATTTAAACACAGGTGTTTTAGTTGGTGCCATTGTGCTATGGTATGGTAGCGCAAGCGCCGTGCCTTCAGGATATCAATTATGTAATGGCAGCGGCGGAACACCTGATCTCAGAGGCAGATTTGTAAGAGGTGCGGCAACATCTGGTGAACTTCTAACAACTGCTGGTAGCGCCACACATCTGCACTCCGGCGCAAATTCTGGTGCGGTTAGTGATCACAGTCATAGTTATAGCATTTCTGTGAGTGCAAATGGAGAACAAAACGTTGGGTTTTTTGTGACGGGAGGAACACCATATGCGAATACAGGTCATGGACATACGGTTAATAATGGCACAACGAGTAGTGCCGGAGGGCATAGTCACACGTCTTCGGGCGTCTCCGCGCTGGCATCATCCCTGCCATTTCACAAGTTGTTGTACTGGATAAAGAGGATGTCATGACAGTAGCGATAGGACAAATCATGGTTTGGCAGGGCAGTAGCATTCCTGAGAACTGGCAATTATGTAATGGCAGCAACGGCACCCCGGATTTACGAGGGTATTTTGTTTACGGCAGATATGATGACGGCGATACGCCGACTTCGGCTAGTAGCACCGCTCACACACACGTAGGTGCAACATCCTCAACCGTTAGTAATCACGGGCACAGCGCCACAGTAAGCATAGGAACAGATACCGGAATAAGCACGATAGGCGGTGCTATTACATATGCCGCAGGTCTCCATAGTCATGGAGCCTCAGCAAATATTTCTGACGCAGGCGCCCATAGTCATTCTACGAGCCTGTCTTCTGCAACGGCTCTGCCGCCGTACATGCTTTTATATTATATAATGAAGGTGGCATAATGGCTACTCCAACAGGTGTAATTACAATTTGGTACGGTGCATCCGCAGGTATTCCCATCGGATGGGTTTTATGCGATGGCAGTAACGACGCACCGGATTTGCGTTCCCATTTTGTTATGGGAGCCAGCAGTGACGGCGAAGTCAACACGACTTCGGGCAGCAATGTCCATAGTCATTCTTCTGCTCCTTCTTTAGCGAGTGGTGGTGGCCACAGCCATGGTTTCAGTGGCAACACCAATAGTCAGACAGGTGGGTCACTTGCGGGATCTGGAGATAGTGGTAGTTACAGAAAGTCCGCACCCCATAGTCATTCATATAGCGGTACTGCTGCTACTGGTGGCGAACACGCGCATACCGTAGGGGCTTCACAATCTGCAACAAATGTGCCACCCTATGTTAAACTATATTATATCATGAAAACATAAGAACGGAGGAAAACAATAATGAGTTTTTACGGAGATAGTTTTGTCTTCAATGGCGTTCCCAGCGAACTCTATGATTTGAGAATCTTCAATTTTGATGCCTCTGGTCTTATCGGTAGCAGTGCTGGCGGAGACGTCAGTATTTATGAACAATGGCTATATCGTAGGGAATCACCGTATTTTTACGGCAGATATTATCAGAGTTCACTTGAATTTGATTTCACCGTAGGTAGTTTTTCTCATATCGACGGAAATAGTCGCCACGCTATTGAAACCTGGTTGCTGGGAAAATCAACATATTTACCACTTAGAATCGTACAAGGTGATATCGCAGATGTCGTATATAATGTGATATTATCACGATCAACGCATCAATATATTGGTAATTTAAACTATGCCCTGACTCTACATGCTAAATGTGATAGACCTTGGGCAATAACTTATCCCCCTACTTTGACTAAAACGTATTCCAACGGCTTGCATACGGAAACATTTGATTATTTCAACGCGAGTTCATATGGGGGATATAATCACCCCGTAATTACTTTTACCGTGGATACCAGTGGCAGCAGCACGAATTATTTCTCGCTGATTAACGCCAACGACAACAACCGGGAATTCCGATTTAGTGGACTGACGCCATTGGAACAAATAGTAGTAGACAACGACAAAGGAATTATCACATCAAGCACATCGGCACTGCGTATGAATAAATTCAATCAGAAATTTTTTAGAACCGTACAGGGACTTAATGTTTTAACACTAAGCGGATATTTTACCGAATTCACCTTAGATGCGGTGTTTGCTAGTGGAGTGGGGGTATAACAACATGGCAATTACATCATTTGATGTCTACAATCAGGTAGAGACTCCTGTTTTTACCTTATGCAATCCCGATGAGACGGTGTTGTATAATCTCGGTACTATTTTTGACAGAAACCTGGAATTACGTTATAACACCCTTTCTACTCTAACCTTTACCGCTCCATCCCAAGTAGACGGAGTAAACAGCGATTATTACGACAGCCTCGAATATCGTCGCCTTGTTTTTGTCGACGGCGTAGCTAATTTTATGATAACCGATGTAAAAATAGAAAATAATGGTGGTGTGGAACAGAAGAAAATAACGTGTCAATCCATGGAAGTCATATTATCCTATAAGAAGTTGAGTTTATTCAGCGGCACATATACATTTAATAACATCCTCAGCGGTTCAGGAGTTTCGACTAAAAACCTTATGTCGGAACTCATGGCTTACATTCCCGGATGGACGCTTGCCGGTGTAGACGCCGCATTGAAGAACGTCACTCGTAGTTTTGACGTAACGGATAAAACCCTATATGACTTCATGATAAATGATGTCAGTCAGACGTTTCAATGCATATTTGTATTTGATACCATCAATAAAACCATAACGGCGAAAACAGTAGATAATGCCACAGTCCCAACGGATGTCTTTATATCATTTGACAACCTTATGAATAGCTTCACCAAGGATGAATCCACTAATGAATTAGTAACGGCATTAAATGTTTTAGGTGGTGAAGACATGGCTATCAACCTAGTTAATCCCATTGGTACAAATACGATATATAATTTCGATTATTATAAAGATACCGCGTGGATGCAACAATCTCTAATTGATGCCCTCGATGTCTGGGAAGCCAGTGTGGAGGAGCAACAGCCTATATATGCGAACCTATTAACGGGTCTGCGTATAGAAAACGCTGCACTTATTACCCTGAATTCCGACTTGGTAACACTGGAGGGACAACTTTCAGCACTTGTCGTGGTAAAAGATGCAAGGGTTCAACAGGGCTTGGATATCACGGAAATCAGTGGCAGCATCGTCGTAGTGGAAGCAGAGATTGTTGATAAAGAGGTGGAAATCAGTACAGAAGAAGGAATTATCGCCGGTATCAGTGCACAACTATCTGCTATTAACACCAGCTTGCTGTTCGAAAATAATTTCACCGCGTCACAGCTAACGAGTCTGAATAACTTTATAATAGGAAGCACGTATACCAACACCACATTTATTCAAACCAGTTTGATGACAGAGGTAGACGTGCAAAATGTTTCACAGGAACTCTATGATCTCGCAGAAACTGTTTTGGTAAAACTTTCTCAACCCCGATATAGTTTTGAAATAGATGCAGCTAATTTTCTTTTTATCAAAGATTTTGAACCATTTATTGCGCAGATATCTTTGGGCTGCACAATAACGGTTGAATTGAGTCCTACGGTTTCCACCGTGGCGGCACTTTTAGGCATAGATTTTAGTTACGACGATCCCACACAATTTCAACTACTGCTTAGTAACCGCCTGAGACTGGATGATAGTCAGTTCCAATATAGCGATATGCAGGGTGAAACCATAGATGCGGGAATTACGACAAAATTTAATTCTCAAAAATGGAATTCTGTTAGCAGTTCTTATAATACCGTAATTGGGGTAGGAAATAATATCGTGGTATCCACGAGTACCTCCGGCAGCAGCAACCTCGCTGTTTTCTCCAGTCTTACGGGTACGGCTATAGCGGATGTCGGTGCCATGTATTTGCCACCTACTGCTTTTACGCCATATCTGGTTTCCACAGGTGCTACTTTTACCTACAACTATCAGGTGGGAAGATATGGTATCATCGGCAGATTTTTATTCTTTGAATTATCGCTGTCTTTGAGCGGAGTCAGTGGAACAACAACTAATGGCGTGGCTGTAATGATGCCGGTTCTTCATAAAGATCTTGCGAATTTATCTTCCACCCTTAGAGTTACATATGAAAACATCACGCTTGGAGCCGGATATTATGCCGTTTGTGGCGTTCTGGCAAATAACAGCAACGTCATGAATTTGTATAAAGAAGGAACGGCTACGGGTCTGGCGGCAGTAGTTGCAAGCACCTTGGGTGCGGCTACCACCAAAATATATATCAACGGGCAATATCTAATCAACTAGAAGGGATGGCATAAATTATGAATACTTTTACCAGAGTCGTGGTTAACAGCCTCGCCGAAGTTGATTTTATCGCCGGTTCATATAAGGAACTCTACTTTTATCTGTTTACTTCCGCATGTGCGGTTATAGATGTTTCTACGGTATCCGTATCTTGGGTACTCTATCCTTATAATCGCCCAGAATATATCGTGTTGTCTAAGTCTGTTGATTGTTGCAGCGGATACGCGCTTATACCATTACTGAGTACCGATACTATTAATTTAGCGGGAAAATATATGCAAAGGGCAACTCTTTTAACAGGTGTCAGCGGATATAACTACGAACTCGGACAGGGTGTTGTTAATATAACCGCGGCAATAGGGAGGACGTAATGACAACAGCAATCAGTCTTACCTATGTTACTTCTGCCAGTCCTATGCGATTGACATTATATGCGTATCAGAGCGGAGCCTACCTGTCGTTGTTTTCAGGATCTTATATCTCCGATGTTTCGGCTTCAAGTCTTGAAGACGTGGGCGTAAGTGCAGATTATCATAATCCCCCTTACGTTTTTAGTCTCACGCTTAACAACAACTCACATCTGTCTACGGGTGTGGATGAATATAATGAAATCACCGTATCTAATTATTATCTGGGACTAACACTTGGAAATCACAGCGCTTCAACTTTGGGCGAAATGGCTCCAGAAACATTGAATGAATTGTCGGTGATGTATGTGGGATAACCGACGATGTGAAAAAATCTCAAAGGAGAATAAATGACAACAAGTACATTTGCCAATCTTTCAATAAATTCATTGCTGGAGCAATCTTATATCGCCGGAACATATCTGGAATTACCATTTGACGTATTTGATGCCGATGGCAACGCCGTGGATATCAGTAGCTTTACTTACACGTGGTTGTTGTGCCCATACGGACAGCCTAGTTCCGTAACCCTGACAAAATCGGGAGTGTTTCAAACCGACGTGGTGGCGAAAAACAGATTCATTGTTTATTTGTACAGCACCGATACCAGTGGACTCAGCGGAAAATATGTGCATCAGCCCGTAATTGTGAGCAATCCCGGTTACGAATTTCGCATGGGACAGGGGCTTATGACATTCATTCCCCAAATAGGTACATAAAGGAGTGATATAAATGGGAACAACAACTAATTTAGGACTAACTACATATAGTACAATAACAGATGCGTCATCGGTGCTGATTTATGATTATATCGACCAGGTATCTGGAAGCGTTGTCACATCCAATCTATCTATTATTGACGCCTTCGCCGGAAACACCAGTGCCAGCCTTACAGATATCAGCGCCAGTCTTGTTGCGGTTGAAACCAAAACCAGCAACAATCACTCCGCGGTTATTCAAATCGTAGGATCTACCACAGATGTAGATACCAGCAGCGGTATTTTTTACTTCCGCGCACCATCGGAAATCAACGGAATGGTTTTAAAACGAGCACAGGGGTTTGTAAATACCGCCGGTACAACTAATGCCACAACGATTCAAGTCAGGAATATGACACAGTATTCCAGTAATGACGCCTTGAGCACAGCGATTAGTATCGCCAGTGGAGATGTTGCGGGAACCGTTGGCACAGTAGACACAGATTATGATGACGTCAGCACAGACGATCAGATAAAGATATATGCCGTAACTGAATCCGTTACGAGAGCACAGGGCTTACAAATAGTATTGGAGTGGGGATATGAATAACACGAATATCAACTACAAAAGGAATAACAAATGACAACATCTACAACTAACTTGGGTTTAACAACTTATAGCACTGTAACAAATGCCAGCACGGTGTTTTCAGAATATGTCGATGTGTCTTCGGGTTCTAGCGCAACATCTAATCTGCAAAAAATAGATACTTTTGCTGGAGCGATAAAATCAGGAAGTTATGTCGTACTAGCCTTGAATTCCACTTTGACTAACGAGTGGATGATAACTTCTGGAAGTGGCAATACTCTGGTTCAAGACAGCAGCGCGTCAGCCGTCAGGATGGATTTAAATTATGCCACATCTGCCCACGTTACATCTGGATCTTCTGACACCTTGGTGATATCCGCAAGCGCCTTGGCGTCTAGTGATTACGGAAAAAGAACTGTAATTATCCCTTTGAATGCCAGCGCCTCTTTGGTTGGAACGGAAAGCAATTATGTTCCAATTCCGGGGAGCATGAATGGCTGGAAACTTATTGCCGTAGACGCTTATTGCAGTGCTTCGAGCACGAGTGGAAGCCCTGCATTTTCGGTAAAATCTAGTGCGGAACAATCGGCTAGTGCTAGTCAGACCATGTTGACCGTCAATCCGGTGATAGGTGAAGGAAGTTTTTACAATGGCAGCGGAACAGGAAGTGTTTCTGCGGTTATAGATACATCCTATCAAACTGTATATAGCGGATGGAAGATTTGGGCAATGAGTTCGGGTTCATCCCTATGTGGTACGGGGGTCAAAGGCTCATCTATTGGTCTAACTTTCCAGAACTTACCGTGAGGAGATAGACTATGGCAATAATAACTACTGGCACCAATGTTGATGTAGACACAACTGTCAATATAACAACTTCTGGAGAAAATAGAGCACTATTGCTGATGGTAGCTGGGGCTAATTTGACAAAGCCCACATCTATTACTTTTAACAGCGCTTCTTTTGTGCAAGCCGTTGCTTATAATGGCGCAACAGACTATGCCTCTATATGGCTGCTAATGAATCCAGATGAAGGAACATACAATATAACCATGAATCAAAATGGAGGTTATGTAGCGTTAGGAGTAGCCCTGAGTGGCGTAAATACTGGCGCGGGGGTCATCGCATACGATACGACTGACGGATCAGGAGCAAACAACAGCGTCAGTGCGAGCGGCGTACTAAGCGGAGATTATCTATTTGCTTGCGCGGGTTTGCGATTCGATGTGGGGAACATCACCGTAACAAGTGGCTCGCTAATCTACACCAACAATAATAAATTTGGATCAGGTTATGATATATCTACAGATACGTCGGTAGACGTTCTTTTTAACTTTGGCGGAACAGTAGATAGTTCCGGCGTCGGAATAGTCCTTAGACCCGCAGAAGGACAGGCGATAACAATGACTAGTGAACTAGTTCCGATGTGGTTTTTCTAGAACATAATAAAAGAGTAATTTCATGTGGTAAAAGGGTAGTACCTGTGTGGGCTACCCTTGGTTTTAACCAAGATGTGCCATACAAAATATCGAAAGGAAGTCAATGAGTATTCTTTTTCAGGATAATAGTCATTATCAGCAATATATCGATTTTGCCTATCTGAAAACCAAGGGGCAGAATAAAATGATTTTAAAGGCTGCCAGTGGCAGTCTTTTCAAAGATGATAAGTTTGAAGAACATTATGCCGGAGGTGTAGCCAATCATTTTTCAATAGCTCCTTTTTTTTGGGTTGATCCAATTTATGATGCCACGCAACAAGCACGGTTTTTTTTGGACGCCATAAAAGGAAAAGATATTGCTTTTATCGAACTGGATTGGGAACATTGGTGGGCGGATTGGGATAAGTGGCAGCAATGGAATAATAAACAAATCAGCCAATCACAAGTTCCAAGGGTTTCAGCGGATAAAATCTTTACACATTTCAAAACAGTATATGAATACGTGGAAAAAAATTCTCCTTATAATATCGTCGTATATACAGCCAATTGGTTTTTGCAAGCATATTGTCCTCAAGGGTTTGAATATCTGCGGGATAAATATACACATTGGTCGGATTATACGTTGGTACAGGGAATAACGGCAGGAGAGAAGACGTGGGAATATCTTGAAACCATAGCTCCCGTTGGTAAGAAAATACCTACGCTGCCACTAAATTATCCTTTAGATAAGGTGGTGTTTTTCCAATTCAGTGGTGACAGGTTCAAGGCAAAAGGTGTATATTCCGACGTCGCTAAGACGAGATTATCGGAATTAGATTTGAATATAGAAGTAAACCCAGTTATAACTTGGGACAAATTAAAAGAAGGAGCAAAGATGATTTTATATTATCCTCTGCCAGAAGGCATTAGGATTAGCCAAAAGTTTGGCGAAAATCCCAACTGGTATCCAGCAAGTCAGGGGCATAACGGCGTTGATTGGGCTTGTCCTGTCGGTACAAAACTGTATGCGGCTCAAGACGGAGAAGTCATACGTGCGGATATGCTACAGGGTCAAACCGGTTATGGCAGGCACGTTAGAATTCAAACAAAAGACGGTATTTTGATATACGGGCATCTTTCTAAGTTAGGATGTGCTGTTGGCGACATTGTTAAAGCCAAACAAGAAATTGGTTTAAGCGGTGGTGCCACCAATGATCCTGGATGCGGGTTCTCCACTGGGGCACACTTGCATTTTGAAATCCGTCCTACTAGTGGTGGATCTAATACGCCTGGTGGATACCTTGGAGCGATTGACCCCATGCCCTATCTCGTGGGCTGGCAATCCGTTCCTACACCGGTTGTGCTGTTCCATGGCAAATGCCTTGTTAGCAGTTTAAATATTCGTGCAGGTGCAGGCATTCACTACGCCGACATGGGCGACCTTGTGTTGAACCAAACCGTCAGTGTTTATAAAGTAGATGTTGTCACAGGCTGGTGGAAGATAGACGCAACTCTTGATAGGTGGGTAAGTAATTACAGCGGTTATATGCTGAAAATTCCTTTACCTACACCTCCTCCCGTTGTGGTTCCTGGTGAAAAATTATGGGCGGATATGAATATCGACGAAAAAATAGCAAGGCTTAAACTGGAACATCCAGATATTAAGTAATCAAATAGGGTATACTGTAAAAGGTATACCCTATTTTTTTATCGCTGTTTTATTATTGTTCTAAAATATTTCTTTCAATGTCAAGCTTTCTGTTATTCGCATCTTCTTCGGTAAAAAGTTCGGGATAACGAATTCTAAGTTTTTGAACATTTTTTTCCAATATCTTATCAAAGTTTAAATTGTTTATAGTGCATAACCCAGCAATATACCACATTTCGTCCCCAATCTCTTCTTCGACATTTACCCAATCAGGTTCTTTTCCATAAGCAAGTTCTTTTTTAAAAACATCTAGTAGTTCTCCTGCTTCTGTACTCATACCCATAGCCATGTGAATATTATCTAATTGTTTGTTGGCTAAACGAGCGCCAGTACGTGCCGATAATTCCTGATATGTTTTAAAATCCATAGTTATCCTTAATCGTATGATGTGGTAAATTTTCCAAGAACCACGTCTTTAGTACAGACAAGACATTTTTTCTTTTCATCTATTACAACCATATCGTTACCGCAAATTGGGCATTTATCTTTTTTCAAATTCTTGGGGGATAGAACTTCGGTCTTGCGACTACCGTTCCTATACATAGCAACACCTTTGCAACCTTCTTTCCACGCCATGATAATTGCCTTAGCCATGGTTTCTTTATGGGTATGAGTGGGAAAATTGATGGTTTTGCTGACGCCACTATCCACATGTTTTTGTGCAGACACAAGCGTTTTAATATGTTCTTCCCATGTGACTTCAGTTGCGCCATTTGAAGATACCGCACATCTAAAATATGGTTTATCGGCAAGATCGTTTTCAAAAGTATACGTGCCTGTTTTATCATTCCGAATGGTTATTTCACTGAACACTGGTTCAATACCGGATGAGCATCCAGCAATAAGGCTTATTGTTCCCGTAGGAGCAACGGTTAAAAGAGTAATGTTTCTCCGTGGAACGGATAGTTTTTTACACTCTTCTGGAATACCCAATTCTTGACCAAGGCGAATGGATTCTTCTTCCGCTTTATCGTGGATAAACGCCATGATGTTTTCTAGTTCACTTAGTGCTTCTTGAGATCCATAGGGAATTTGTTTCATCAGTAAATAATCGGCATAACCCATAATGCCTGCGCCAATGGGACGGTTGGATAGGCTCCAATCCCTAATTTCTTCAGTAGGATATGCGGTCTTATCAATTACACTGTCTAAAAACCGTACTGCAAGTCTTACGACAAGTGATAGTTTTTCCCAATCTAATTGTTTATTTTTTGTAAGTAATTTCGATAAATCAATTGATCCTAAATTGCAAACACCTTTAGGTGGAAGGGGCTGTTCGCTACAAGGATTTGTGGAAAATATTTCTTGCCCAACTTCTTTATATGGTGATTGGTCAATTCGATCGCGAAATAGAATCCCAGGTTCTCCGTTGCGCCAAGCACCTTCTACCATCAAATTAAAAACATCTTTGGCTTTATACTCTTGATATTTTTTACCATTAAATTCTGTCCAATATGTATCGTCATTTTCTACGGCGGTCATAAAATCATCGTCCACCATAACTGACATATTAGCATTGGCAATAACGCCCTCCTCTTCTTTGGCGGTAATAAACTTAATAATATCTGGATGTCTTACACCCATTGTAAACATGATAGCCATACTTCGAAACCCCGCTTGGGTAAGAGCATCGGCATCATGCGAAATTGTATTAGCAAATTTTATTGGGCCACCTGCGTAACCATGAGTGCTACCGTGTACCGTTTCTCCCTCTGGTCTAATCTTGCTGAGGGATGTTCCACATCCTCCGCCTTTTCTGGCGATAAGAGCAAAGTCTAATTTTGTTTTAAATATTCCTTCAATCGTATCTGGAAAATCAACAACGTAACAAGCCGATAATCCCGCACCCTGTTTACCCGCATTTACAAGACATGGAGAATTAGGGACAAAGTATGTGTTTCTGATAATTTCCCGCAGGGTTTCTTTATCCTCTCCTTCTCCGTCGATAATATTATCGACAGATCTGTCGGCAATTTGCTCCCATTTGGTTTCATTTAGTACGGCATTAAAATATCGTTTTTGTAAAATATTTTGTGCCGTTTTAGAAATGGGTCTTACATTTGGAAATAATTCTTTCACTCAACCTCCTTATACCTTTAATTTTTCAATCAACCTGTCAACTTCTATCTCTAATTTATCCAACCCATTGTCAGCAATGATGTGATAATCAAAATCAAAGTCGTCAAGATCAATTTCAGATAGATGTCGTTGTTGTTCTTCTGTCAAGCCGTTGTAAAAATTCAATCGCTCAACTCTAATGGTAGTAACAAGCCTAGGAAATCTTGCTTTTGGGAAAAAAACTTCGTTTGAAAAACGAACATCACTTACGATAAAATAATCATATGTATTTTCTAAAATTTCTATAACCTCACAGGTCTTATCAACCCAAAACAGTGGTTTTTTCAATTCTAGGCGTATTTTATCTGTTCCAAGCCACTGCAACAGAGCACGACCCTGCTTGTCTTTTTGCCCATTCCATCCCATATATTCTTTAGCGATATATTTTAAATAATCGGCGTTATGAATAATCAAGGATTTGCCATTTAGTTTTTGTTTCAAAAAATTAGCAGTAGAGTCCTTACCTGCTTGAGCTTTACCCGAAATCAAAAAGATTTGTTTCACGCCAACCCCTCTTTTCCTTCGATAATGGAAACAACCTGTTTCCAATTAGATGCTCTAGGAAACCACTCCTCATATTGATTATGTGGTTGAGTAAATAAAATTCCGATGCCATCAATTTCCAGTAAGTTTTCCAACTTATCATCTACAAGAAAGTCGCAGGCGATATCTTTCTTACTTTTAGTAACAAATAATTGATTGCTGTTTTCTATTAATCCATATTTTTTAAGCCATTTTTCTTTTATATGATTTGGATTATTTACTGTTATAAATTTTATTTCATTTCCTTTGGATTTTAAATAATTAATTCCTTCTAATGCTCCGTCAATAGGATGCGACATTTCAAAGACCTCAGAATAATCAATATATTCTAAAATCCTTGATTTTGCTTCTTTTTTCACAAAATCTTGAATGTCCCATGATGTAATTTGCCCTGGTTGTAAGTTATCTTTAAAATCCTTGTTGTACATTCCCAGCCAAGCCACCATGGTGTTACTGACAACCTGATCATAATCGAATCCCAATATCATATAATACCCTCCTTCAATAAGTGCTGATATATTTTTTCCGCCCAATTCAGAAATTCTTTTTCAGGCATTCCCTGTTTGGCTTTATTACAATTTTTACAACAAGGCACAATGTTATATTCCACATAGCCCTTATTATTATCTCGTCTATCTACGCCATTGAACTTATAAAATCTATTTTGAAAATCTTTTCTTTTATGTTCTAATACTGGAATTGTATTGCAGTAAAAACAATTAGATGATGTTATTTTTTTGAATAATTCTTTTGATATATCGAATTCTAGATTTCTTGCTTTTGCAGAACTCTTATACCCTAAATAAAGATCATTGAATGAGAATTGATCGCCATATGCGACTACTTTATCTTTTACCCAACATCCACAAGATAAAGATTTACCTTCTTTTAAAGAACGTCCAGATATTTCTTTCTCGGTTTCGCGTTCGCATTGACATTTGCACAAATAAAATGTTTTCCTATTATGGCTGGCTACTCTTTTTAACACAGTCCATTTACCAAATGTTTGCCCTGTTATGTCTATTAATCTTGATTTTAATCTTTGTTCTGCGCCATAGCATCCACAAGATTTTGTTTTACCGTTGATTAGTGACGTTCCAGAAGTCACTGAATAATTATCACAGTCGCACAAACAATTGTAGTAATATCCACGCACGCCAGGGGGAGATGCAACCCTTTCTAATACTAGTAATCTTCCGAACCTTTTCCCAATCATGTATTTTTCTTTTGATCTAGTTTTCCCTCCTCTTACTCTTCCCTCGTCATTTAAACACCCACAAGATAAAACTGTTTTGGAACACAAATTAGAAGCAGGTACAATTTTTTCATTTCCACACTCGCATTCGCAAATCCATAGAGTGCGATTCCCCTCTCTCATATAAAAACTCAATACTGTTAATCTTCCGAATTTTAATCCAGTTAAATCAATTATTTTTCTTCCCATATTATATGCGATTATGCAAATTTATAATCCATTCTGTAAATTTTTCGTAACTCATATCTAATTTAAATCTATTACAAATTTTGCAGCAGGGGACAATGTTACTTTCGAAATACCCTCGTGATGAATCAACCCTATCAATTCCTGTATAATTAAAGATTTTCTTATTATGTTGCGAGTAGGGATTATCGGGGATTTCACCACAATAATAGCAAGGCGATATGATTATTTCCTTAAAACGAGTTTCGTCAATTTCGAAAATCAAATCTCTCTTACGGGCATTAGACAGATATTTTGCATATAATTTATTAAATTTATGACCATTTTCATTTTTTTTAGCCATAATAAAAAACACTATGCATTATTTTCCCTTTCAAAACTAGCTCTTGCATTTTCCCATCCCCAATTATTATCCATGTCTTCAGGTTTACTGCATAACGCATTTGACCATGGGAATTCAATCCATCCGGCGCTGTGCTCGAAACAACTGAGGTGCCCATTGGTTTTCAGACGTTGCCCCAGCTCCATATCGTTTTTCTTAGTGGAAACATCGCCATAAGAAATTCTGGCAATCCTGCCTGCACCAACGCTAATGATTTCATCTGCGCTGAAAACTTCTGCTTCTAATTCTTCAGCAGTAATAAAAGGTAGGTGCAAAACGTTATATTTTGTTTCAGCGTTTTCAATAGCAGCCATTACTGCTTGAGCAAATTCCTGCATAGCAGCATCGGCTAAAGGAGAAGATCTGAGGTCGTAAAATCGTT
>Ga0209318_1001265_pt1 | contig 16928 bp, 9 predicted proteins | sample RifGroE1_FD_183999 | JGI IMG/M metagenome (GOLD analysis project Ga0209318, IMG submission 183999) | Groundwater microbial communities from Rifle, Colorado, USA - Groundwater E1 (SPAdes) (version 2) | ecosystem: Environmental > Aquatic > Deep subsurface > Groundwater | place: Rifle, Colorado...
CCGGGCAGAAGACCGCCCGCCACAACCCACCTTGCCATAATCCGTTCTGGCCCGTGCAGATTATGCCGCAATCCCGGCGCCGTCGATGCCGATCTTGCCGCCGCTACAGCAGCGCCAGTTCGGCCCGCAGCGGATAGCGGGCGGCGCGGTCGGTCTGGCGGGCGGCATCCAGCGCCGAAGGGGCGGCCCCTTCGACCGGCGGGTGGATCATGAAGCGTTCGGCCATCACCGACAGGATCACATCGGGGCCGAAAGCCGCCACGGCCTCGGCCTCATAGCCATGGGTTTCCACCACCAGCAGTTCCGAAAACGCCTCGGCCAGCAGGCGCTGCAGCACCCGGCCGCTGCCATCGGCCAGCAGCAGGCCGCGCGGCAGATCCTGCCGCCAGTGCCGCCAATAGGCCATATGCCCCATGCCGGTGACGCCGTTCTGCCACAGCCTGCGCGCGCCCGGCTTGCGGATCACGCAATCGGTCTGGCGGCCTGCGCGCGGCGGATCGAGCCGGGCACCCAGATCGGCGGTTTCAGGATCGCCGTCGCCCGCGCGGGTCACGAAATCCACCTGGCCACGCTCTGGCAGCGCCAGCGCAAAGGGCAGCTGCCGCAGCAGGCGGCGGCAGGCCCGATAGGCGCCAAAGCCCGTCCAGTGCTGGCCCGCGCTGTGGCAGACCTCGCCCTGGGTGCGGGCGCGGCGCAGCGCCTCCAGCGGATAGCAGAAGCGCGGCCGCACCCCCAGCGCCTGCAGGATCTGCTGCACCGGGCGGCGGTGGTCGGTGCCATCCAGCTCGGGGATATCCTCGCGGTGGATGGCATGGGCATCCGGCGCGATCAGCAGGGCATATTCGGCCCCCGCCGCCTTGGCCGCCCGCACCCGCGCCGTCAGCAGTTCAGGCCAGAGCGCCAGCTGCGCGGCGGGCATCGGGCAGAGCCCGCGGTGCTGATCCAGCACCCGTTCCGGGCCATCGGCCAGAAACAGCCGCCCGTTGCGGCCGATCAGCACGCCATTTTCCACGCCATTTTCCACTGGCGCGGGGCGGGGCGGCGGCGGGGTCTGCAGGGCGGCGGCGGGAATGGGCTGATGCGTTTCGCCAAAGCTCAGCGCATCGAAATGGCGCGAGGCCATCTGGATGGCGCAGAAATGCCGGGCAATGGTGGCTTCGGTGAGGCCCAGATCGCGCGCATGATCCACCGCCGCATCATCGGCGAAATGCATCACCGGCGAACGGATGCCCACGGTCGGCAGCGCCGGGTCCGACATGGCGTAATAGCTGTACCAGTTGTATTCCCAGGGGGCGAGCCGGATCGCATCGTAGAAATTCATCCCCTGGGTTTCCAGCAGCGCCGAAAGCCCCTTGAGGACGACATCGTGAAAGATCTGCGTGGGCTGGGTGGCCACGGTCCGGGTTTCGAACAGCTGGCGAATATAGATCTCGCGCGCCCGGCCCGAAGCCGCGGGATCGGCGCGATGGGCGGCGCGCACCGCTGCCAGACGGGTGGCGAAATCATCGGTCCGGCCCAGCCGCGCGGTCAGCGGCGGGGCATCCTCGCCCTGCAGCAGCAGCCGGGTCAGCGCAGCATTGCCCGACCAGAATTTGGTATAGAGCGGCGAGGCGACCACCGGCAGCCGGTCGGGCGTGCCGAACAGCGCCTCGGGCACCGGGGCTATCAGATAGCTGTCGGAATCCAGCATCAGATAGCTGTCGGCAAAGCCGGTGCGATGCACGCACAGCTTGCAGACCTGCTGCTGATACCAGCCGATCTTCGACGGGGCGCCGGGGATCAGATAGGATTCATCCGTCACCACCGTCACGCCCCGGGGGATCTGCACCTGCTGCCAGAGCAGATCATATTCGGCTTCGGGCACCGAGAGCAGAAAGGGGATATGATCGTTCAGCCGCGCCCAGCTGGCCAGCAGCTGCTGGACACGGGGAAAATCGACCGTGTAGGTCTTGCAGAAAATCGCCTTCTTCACCGGATCCGTCTCTTTGATTGGGGGCAGGGGTCGAGCGTGAAGCAGGGTCGAGACGGGTGGCGGGGCCACGCCGGGCTCAGCTGCTGTCCTTCACACCGCTGTGCTTCAGCCGTTCGCCCATCACCGCCGCCACGCGGGCGGCATCGAAGGGTTCGCCCAGAAAATCATACAGCGGGCGCAGGGTTTCGGGCCGGCCTGCGTAATCATCGTAATGCAGGCGCAGGCTGCGGTCTGGATATTCGGCGGCGATGCGGTCGAACAGCGCCTCGGCGCTGCGCAATTCGCGCGCCACGGTTTCGGGTTTCATCGTGGCCCACCAGCCCGACTGCATGGTGCCTGCATGGCTGCGGGTGTTCAGGATGAACCGCGCCTTGGGAAAGAACCGCGCCATGAACTGGATGGGCAGCATCGGCCGGGGGGCGACCGTGTGATAGCGGATCTCCTTGAACCCGGCCACGCGGGTGCCGTCCGGCAGGTTCAGGATATCGCGGGCAAAGACATTGGCGAGGATATGGCCCAGATGATCGGGCGAGACCGCCTCGGCGCCATACCAGGGATGGCCGGGATGGGTGGGCTGGCCCGCCAGGCGCAGCCCGCGCATCGGATCGGATTCGGCCACATTCGCCCAGGCGCGGGCCAGATCGGCCAGCATGTTGCTGTTCTCGCCCCGGATGCAGTAGCCCGGAATGTCATTCAGCAGGTTCTGCAGCAGCGTGGAGCCCGACCGGCCCCAGGTGATGACGAAGACATAGCCGCCCGCGGGCTGATAGAGCCGCGGATAGCGCTGCGCCAGATTGGCAGGGGCAGCGGCGGCAGGGGCAGAAGGGGCGGGGGTATTCATTGATCGGCTGTCCTGCGGCTGCTATGCGACGGCCATGAACCTAGAGACTTCCGCAACGGGCGGCAACAGCCCGCAGGCTCCGGCGCCAGAGGACGGGCCCGAGACCATGGCAGAGCGTGGCCCGGATCAACACCCGGATCAGCCCCCGGATCAGAACCGGGCGCCGCTGATCTCGGTCATCGTGCCGGTTTACAATGTGGCGCCCCATGCGGGCCGCTGCATCGCCAGCCTGCGCGCACAGATCCTGACGGATTTCGAGGTGATCGTGGTCGATGACGGATCGACCGATGACAGCCTGGCCATGGCCCGGGCTGCCGCGCGGGGGGATGGCCGCTTCCGCTTTGCCAGCCGCGCGAATGGCGGGCTTTCGGCGGCGCGCAATACCGGGCTGGCGCTGGCGCGCGGGCAGTTTCTGGCCTTTCTCGACAGTGACGATGCGGTGACGCCGGGCTGGCTTTACCGGATGCACCGGGCGCTGGAAGACACCGGCGCCGATTGGGTGGCGAGTGCCATCCGCTTCACCTATCCCGATGGCGGCACCACGCTGCATTCGGCCCTCCATGGCGCCCCCGCCCTGCCGCCCGTCGGGCAGGCCGAACCGCAGCGCCATGACATCACCGACTGGTGCGCACTGATCCGGCATTTCCCCTCGGCCTGGAACAAGCTCTATCGCCGCAGCCTGATCGGCGATATCCGCTTTGACGAGGGCACCTATTACGAGGATCACGCCTTCTTCTGGCGGCTGGCCTGCCGCACCGATCATCTGCTGCATCTGCCCGAGCCGCTGTATCTGCATCTGCGCGACCGCCCCGGCCAGATCACCCGCGACGGCGGCGAGCGGGTGTTCGAACAATTCACCGTGCTGGAGATGCTGCAGGGCATCCTGCAGACCGCCCCCCCCGGCCATCGCAACGGGGCAGAGGCCTTTGCCCGCATCGCCACACGGTTGATCCATGAACGGCTGGCGGTGCTGGCCGATCGCGACCGCCGGGCGCGGTTCATCGCCGCCGCCCGCGATTTCATGGCGCGCCACGGGCTGCGCTGGTCTGCGGGCTGGGATGCCACCATCCCGCGCGGGCCGGAACTGGCGTTGGTCGGGCGGCTGGCCTTCAGCATCGTGCTGCCCTCGGATGGCGATCTGGTGGCGGTGCAGGCCAGCCTTGAAGCACTCGAGGCGCAGCGCCTGCCGGATTTCGACCTGCTGCTGGTGCCCACCACCCCGGCGGCGGCGGAACAGCTGGCGCCGCTGCTGGAAAGCCGGCCCTGGGCGCGGCTGCTGCCCTGCCCCGGGATCGCAGAAACCCCCGAAGCCACATCTGCCGAAACCAGTGTGGCGGCGGCGCGCAATGCTGGCCTGGCCGCCGCGACGGGCCTGTTCACCCTCTGCCTGGATGCGGGCGACCGGCTGCTGCCCTGGGCGCTGGCCGACTGGCTGGATGCGCTGTTGCGCCATGGCCCCGGGGAGGGCACCGCCCTGGACCCGGCGGATGCCGAGGCCACCACGGGCTGGGGCGCCGATATCGGCGCGGCGCGGTTCCGCATGGGCCATGCCACCGGCCCCGAACATTCCGGCTGGCACGACCGGCGCGGGGCCGAGGATCTGTGGCCGGGCGGGCCGCTGGCCCCCGGGGTGCAGCCCGCGCTGCGGCTTCATGCCCATCCCTCGGCCAAGGTCTTCCGCACGGCCTTCGTGCAGGAAACCGGGCTGCGCTTCCGGCCCGGCCCGCTGTCATCCTGGCTGTTCCTGACCGAAGCGATGATGCAGGCCCGCCATGCCGCCATGCCCGGCGTGCCGGTGGTGGTGATCGACGAGGCCCCGGCCAACCGCCGCTTCTGGCGCGCGCCGGTGGCGCCCGACCGGCTGGCGCAGGCGGTGGCCGAGATCGGCGCGGCGCTGGCGGCAGGGCCGCAGGGGGCCAGCCTGCCCGCAGGCTGGCAGGGGCGGCTATTCGCCCGGGCGATCTGGGAAAAGCTGTATTTCGCCGATCACGGCTCGCCCCGCGCGACCGAGACCTTTCTGGCCGCCGCCCGCCGCCTCGCCCGGGATCAGGGGCTGACCCTGCAGGGCGAAGAGGCCGATCCCTATCTGGGGCCGGAGGTCCGGGCGCTGCTGGCCCCCAGCTGATCTGACCGCCTGATCTGCGGGCCTGATCTGCTGGTCTGATCTTCGGGCGGCAGCCCGGCCTTCCCGCTTTACCCAAGTCCTGCCCCCGGCTAGGAAAGGGGCGGAATGGTGCAAAGGCCCTGGCGGCCACAGGCCCTGCGGCCATAGGCCCGGTAGCCATAGGGAGGTGCGAGGGTGTTCGGAACCAGATTGTCCGATGGGGCCACATTTTCCTGCGAAGTGGATTTCCGGGCCGGCGATTACGCCAATATCTCGTTCTTCGATGCCTCACGCGCCGATATCCCGCTGCATCTGTCGCTGCGCCGCCTGCATGGCCAGATCGGCCATGACCGGCTGGCGGACGGGGCCTGGCTGGGCGCGCAACATGCGGGCGCGGATTTCCGGCCGCAGCGCAACCGGCTGGCGCTGACCTTCACGCAAGGCGCGGTGCAGGTGATGCTGAACGGCCAGCCGGTGGCCTTTCCCGATCTCGTGCCTGCCGATCCGGCCGGGCTGGTGGGCTTCGATCTGCAGGGCGCCTTTGTCGCGGGCAGCTTCCGGCTGGACGGGCCGGGGCTGGATCTGGTGCCCGGGCGCGGCGCGGTGGCCCTGGTGGCCCCCTTCACCCTGGCGGGCTGGGCCATCGACCCGCTGCTGGACACCCAGCATCCCGAATTGCGGGTGGCGGGCGATCCCGGCATTGCCGCGGTGGAACCCTGCGCCCTGCCCGAAGTGGCGGCGGAACAGGGCCTCGGCAATCCCTGGATCGGCTTTCGCGCCGTGCTGCCGGGGCGGATCTGGCGCAATGTCGCCGCCGATGCGCCGGTGCTGCTGCAGCCTGCCAGCAATGGCCGGGCCTGCGGCGATGCGCTGGCGCTGACCCGCGCGGATATTCTGGCGCAGATCGAGACGCTGCTGCCCGGGCTGGACTGGCAAAGCGATGCGCTGCAGGCGCTGCTGGTGGTGGAACATGTGCGCTTTGCCGGGCTCTGGCCCCGGCTGTCGCCCGATGCGGCACAAACCCTGCGCCGCATCGCGGGCTTCTACCGCGTGGCCGATTTCCTCTGGCCCGAGGACAGCGCAGACACCGGCACCGCCGCCGCGCCGCCGCTGCCCGAGACAGATCCCGAAGCACAGGCCATGGCCGAAGCCGAAGCAGCCCGCGCGCTGTTTGCCACACGGCTGCGGGCGCATGAGGCCGAAGGCACGCCCGCCCCCGATCTGGCAGAAGTGCTGGACAGCCTGCCGCCGCTGGCCCCGCAGGCCCGGCAATTGCTGCTGCTGTGGCTGGCCGAGGTGTTCTGCGGCGCCGACCGTTTTGCCGATCTCTACAGCCGCGCCCTGCAGGACGGGCTGGCCGATTTCGAACCCGGCCCCCATGCCTGGCGCAATTCGGCCATCCTGCCCTTTCTCTTTGCCGCAGGCCGCATCACCGAAGTGGCGCGCATCCTGACCGAACTGGCGCCGCCGCAAGAGGGCTGGCGCTCGGCCCCGGCGCTGGCCTGGCTGATGCGGCGGGTGGCGCAGGGCGGCGATGGGGCGCCGCGCCTGTCGGATGCCGATCGCGCGGCGCTGCTGCCGCCGCTGTGCGATTTTCTGGTGAACCGGGCCGGGGATTATTGGGATCTGGTGCCCAATGCCCAGCTGGCCGGGGCCTCGGCAGCCCTGGCGCGGCGGCTGGACCATCTGCCCGAGGATCTGGCCCGCAAGGTGCAGGCGGCCCTGCTGCAGGCCCATGGGCTGAGCGCGGAGTTCTGGCAGGCGCTGCAGGGGGCCGCGCTGCCGCCGGGGCTGGCCGCCGCAGGCCGCGCCTTTGCCGCGATCCGCGATCATCTGGAGGGGCGGCGCTTTCAGGTCGAAGCCGTGCAGGAGGCGCTGGCCTTCTTTGACGCCGCGGGCCTGCCCGATCTGCCGCGCCTGCGCCGCGAGGTTCTGGCGCCGGCAGGTCTGGCCCCGGGGGCCGCACTGCCGCAGATCCTGCGCGCCGGGGCTACAGCCGCCGAAACGGGGCCGGATGCGGCCCCCGATCCGAGGCACAATCCGGGCGCAAATCCTGGGGACGAGATGCTGCTGCGCCATCTGGCCTTTCCCGGCCTGCCGGAACCGGCGGGACCGGAGGCTGAGGCGCTGGCCGCACTGGCGCAACCTGCGGTGCGCCGTGCCTATGCGATCGTGCCGCGCGCGCCGTTCTTTGCCCTGCAACAGCAGATGGGCCAGGATCTGGCCGCCCTGCTGGCCCGCCCCGGCGCCGAGATGGCAGCCCGGGCCGATGCCGCCCTGCCCGGCCTGCTGGCGGGCTGCGACACGCTCTGCCAGCCCTCCAGCCGCTATCTGGGCTTTGGTCTGGCGGTCAGCCTGGCCGACGGGCTGCTGAAGGCAGAGGCGCTGCAGGCCGCAGGCCGGGTGGCCGATCATCTGGCCGCCCTGCGCAGCGGGCTGGACCCGGAGGCGGCGGCCCGGCTGCACTGGGCGCCCGCGCTGCAATCGGCGCTGTTCACCCTGCGCCAGACCGCACAGGCCCTGCCGGACGGCCCGGCCCGCGCGCAGGCCGAGGATATCCTTGCGCTGTTTCCCGCCTCGGTCGATCTGCTGCCGCGCGCCTTCACCGGCACGGCGCTGGTGCCGCCGGGGCCGGGGCTGCATGGCGATACCATCGTGGTCGTCATGTCCTGCCGCCCCAATCTGGAAACCCGCATCCCGGCGCTGCGCAGCGCCTGGCTGGAGACCCTGGCCCGCCATGGCATCCCGCATGTGGTGGTGGTGGGCGGCAGCCCCGATGGCCCCCGGCTGGAGGGCAATGTGCTGCATCTGGAAGCCCCCGATGATTACGAAGGCCTGCCGCAGAAGACGCTGGCGGCCATCGCCTGGGTGCATGACAACACAGCCTTCGCCCATATGGTGAAGGTGGATGACGATTGCTTTGTCGAACCCGGCGCCTTCTTCGGCGGGCTGAGCCAGCGCAAGTTCCATTTCTATGGCCGGCTGCTGATCCGCCGCCCCGGCCAGATGGATCGGGGCTGGCATTGCGAAAAATCCACCTCCGACCGCGGCCGCTACGAACTCGACCGCTCGCCCGAACCTTCGGTCTATGCCGATGGCGGATCGGGCTATGTGCTCAACCGCATCGGCATGGCCATCGCGCTGCACCGCGCCCATACGCCCGAAGGCCGGGCGCTGATCCGCCATTCGCTGATGGAGGACAAGCTCTTGGGCGATCTGCTGGCGCTGTCGCGGGTGGGGCCGGAAGAGGAAGAATATCACACCGCCGTGCGCCGCCGCAGCCATGGCGCCGCGCATCCGGTGCCGCTGTGGGTGAACGGCTTCCTGCCCAACCGGGCGGCGGGCACGAAACTGGTGCATCTGGACCGGGCCGCCGATCAGGCGCAGACCGCCGCAGGCCTGGGCGGGCTGCGGCTGCGGCCGGGCAAGATCTGGCCCAGCCATCTGGCGCCGCGCCTGGGCTACAACACCAATCTGCTGGAACTGCAAAGCCCCGAGGACAAGCTGATCCGGCTGAACCGCGCGCCGGTGGCGGTGGTGGCGGCCATGCGCAACGAGATGTTCATGCTGCCGCATTTCCTGGCACATTACCGGCGGCTGGGGGTCACGGCCTTTCTGATCGCCGATAATTGTTCGGATGACGGCACGCTGGGACATCTGCTGGCGCAGCCCGATGTCGCCACCTTCAGCGTGGACAGCGATTACCGCATCTCGCATTACGGGGTGGCCTGGCAGCAGGCGATCCTGTCGCATTTCCGGCAGGGCCGCTGGAGCCTGGTGGCCGATGCCGACGAATTGCTGCTGGCAGAGCCGGCGCATGGTCAGGGCGGGGGTCAGGGCGGGGGCGGCCGGCGGCTGGAGACCATTCTGGCGGGCGCCGATTTCGCAGACGCCGATGCCGTGCGCGTGCGGATGCTGGACATGTATCCGCAAGGCCCGCTGTCGGCGGTGGATTTCGCCAGCGGCGATCCCTTTGCCGAAGCCGGTTTCGTGGAGCGCGATCCCTTCCTGACCAGCTGGCCGGGTCTGGGCCATTATGGCAATGGCCCCACCTGGACCAGCGCGCTGCGCCACCGGCTGATCCCCGGATCGCGCAGCGAGCTGTTCGTGGCCCAGAAGATCGCGCTGGTGAAATACCGGCCCTGGATGCGGTTTTCCGCCGGGTTGCATTATGCGGCAGGCGTGCAGCTGGCCCCGCGCGAGATGCTGTTTGCCCATTTCAAATATCACGCCGAATTCCGCCGCAAGGCGGAAACCGAGGTGCGCCGCCGCCAGCATTTCAACGATGCCGAAGAATATGCCCGCTATCTGGCCTTGATGAGCGAGGGGCGCGACGTGATCTTCGATCCGGCCCATTCCCTGCGCTGGGACGATTGCGCCACGGTGCAGCGGCTGATCGGCGCCTGATCTGTGAAAAAAGGGGGCCGCAAGGGCCCCCTTCTGCAACCGTTGGGCGCCTGTCAGCCCCGAAGGGTCAGGCGCGTTTCAGCGCCGGGCGCCGGGGTTCGGCCAGCGGCAGGGCCAGCACCTGATGCGGGGCGGGCATCCCGGCCGGATCATCGCGGAAGATCGCCAGCAGCTCATCCACATGCGCGGCCATCGACACCGGCGCCTGGGCGCGGGACCAGTAATCCGCAGCCGCAACCTCGCCCGCCAGAATGGCGGCCAGCCGTTCGGTGAAACTGTCGGTGCTGCCTGCGCGGAAGGTCATCGCCGGGCAATCCGCCAGTTCCTGCGCCCCGCCCATATCGGCAGTCAGGAGCGGGATATGCCGGGCGTGCATCTCGATCGCGACCTGCGGCAGGTTGTCTTCCCACAGGACCGGCACCACCCCCAGATCGACATCGGCCAGCAGGTCATCCAGATTGTCATGGCTGTAGCCATCGGCATAAAGCACATCGGCAAAGCGTTCGACCAGCGCGGTGATCCGGCGCATGGTGGCTTGTTCGCCGCGTTTGGCGCAGATCACCAGCCGGATGCGGGCGGCCATCTCGTCGGGCAGGTCTTCCAGCGCATCCAGCAGGAAGAAGAACCCCTTGTCCATCCGCATATAGCCAAGATAGGCGATGGTCAGCATCCCGTCGGCGGGCAGGATGGTGGGTTTGGCGCTGGTTTCGGCCCATTTCGGCGCCTGGGCGGTGCCGATATAGCTGGTGCGCAAGAGATCGGCGCGGATGCCGAAATGCGCCGCCACATCGCAGACGCGGCGCGACACGCCCAGCACGACATCGCAGTTTTCATTGATGAGCCGCACGAAATCGGCCCGGCGGCGGATGAAGCCCGCATGTTGCGACAGCTGGGTCAGCTGGCCGTTCTTCGCCCGGGCCGCCCCGCTGGCCACTGCCGCCGCCGCCAGCCCCGGCGACAGCTTGCGCCGGATGCGGCCGTAAAGCCCGATGGACCGGCGCGCCACCCTGAGCGCGGGCAGGAAGGCGCGGTCGAAGATGCGCGATCCGGGGCGGATGCCCCATTTCTTCAGATTGAAGGCCACGGCATTGGCCAGCCGCACCGCGCGTTCGTCATGCTGCCAGGGCAGGCAGCTGTCGCATTTGGCGCCATTGCGGAAATCGCGGCAGTTTTCCTTTTCGTCGAACCACAGGTTCACCTGCGGGCAGACCGGATAGTAATTGTGCAGCGAGAACACCACGCGGGTGTTCGGGAACCGCTGTTTCAGCTGCAGCACCGTGGCGGGCAGGCCTTCCAGATTGTTGAAATGCACCACATCGAACGGGCCCTTCTTGTCGAGGAAATCGAAGAAGGCCGCCGCGGTTTCGGCATGGTCGATCTGGGTCTCGCTGGAAAAGGAATGGTGCGAGGGGGCAAGCGTGCCGGAATTGACGATCTCGAAGCGCCGCGCGCGGTCTTCGGTGGCGCCATGGCGCACCTGTTCCCAGCGCGGGCGGCTGGAGAACAGATCATAGGAAATGCCCGAAGACAGGAACACCGCCTCCACGCCCTCGGGGGCCTGGCCCGGCGCCAGCGCCCGCATCACATTGCGCTGATAGACGGTGACCCCGCCGCCGCGCTTTTCATCATCCAGGTAATCGACCCAGTTGTAGAACAGGATACGCATCAGTCCTCGGTCTCGGTTTCGGCCGGGGCGACCATGTCGAGACGCGCCTCCAGCGTGGCAAGCCGGTCAGCCAGGGCGGGCAGCGTGCGGTTGATGCGCTTGCGCAGCGCCAGAAGCTCGCTCAGCACGAAGCCGGTCATCAGGGTCTGGCTGGTCAGCGCCTGATCCTCGGGCTGCGGCAGGCGGGCGCGGAAGGCGGCAATATCGACATTGCTGTTCCCGACCCCGGCAAGCCGCTCCAGCCCGCCGTCGATCCGGCTGCAGACATCGTCAAAGGCCAGCCGCCCGGCCTGAGCCCGCGCATCCTGCTGGGCCAGGAACTGTGCCGCCTGCTCGCTCAGCGCGGTGATGGTGGCGCGCGCCAGCCCGAGGTTCTGCATCATGCGCGTCAGTTCCAGCACACGGTCGTCCAGCCGCGGGTTCGGATCGCCCGCGGGCAGGTTCAGTGCCTCGGAGAAGGTCAGGCCGAACAACCCCAGGAAATCGCGGAAAATCCCGGTCTCGCCGCCGCGCCGGGCGGCATCGTAATCGCGCAGGATCACGTTATCCGTGCCGAAGGCCGCAATCCAGGGCGCCAGCGCCAGATCATAGTCCAGATGGATGCGCTCGATCTCGCCACTGACGGCGGTAGAGAAATCCGAAACCGGAATACCCATCTTCACCAGCTGGTTGTACCAGGATCGCAGATGCGAGGCCGGGCTGCGCAGATAGGCGATGACCTTGACCTCGATCCCGCGGCCCAGTGTCGCGATCTGCTGCAGCAGATCGCAGGCTTCGGGAAATTCGCCGATGCGGATCAGCTCTTCGCTGCTGACAATGACGGTATCCTGCGCGCTGGACCGCACATGGGCGAACAGCTGGTCCCACATGTCCAGCGGCTGGATCGGCTTCTGGTAGCCATGCATCAGCCGGGTGACCCCGGCCGCCCGGAAGATCGAGAAGGCAAGGTCGGAATGTTTGGAATGGGTCCGGAACAGCGATGAATATTCGATCCCGTGCTTCTGCAGGAAAGCCGGGTTCGTGGCCATCAGCACCTGGAGCGCGGTCGTCCCGGTCTTGTAATGGCCGATATGGATGTAAAGTGTCTTGGTCATCGTGATCCGGTAGTAGTGAGGATAAGCGAAGCGCGGGCCAGGCATGGCTGCGGCGCATGGCCCCCATTCTGCCGACTGCAGTGCAGAAGCAGCGTCCTGACCGGACAGGGATGTGGCATGCGGCGTGCGCTTTCAGACAAGATAATGATCGCTGGCGTTATGACGGAAGATGCGGGCAGCTTCAAATGCTTTTCCGCCGGGTCGGCAGGCATCGGCAATCCTGCGGCAAACGGGCGGCAGCGCCGGGCCCGCGCCTGCCGCGCAAGGGGTCTGGCCCCGGTGAAGAAGCATCTTTCAAATCCGGGGCCACGGGTCTATCCCTCGTTCGGAATAGTCGAAAGGGCAGTTGGATGTCTCGTTTCATGATCGTTGGCCTTCCCCGCAGCGGCACCACCTATCTGATGTCGCTGTTGAACTCGCACGGGGATGTTCTCTGTGCCGGGGAGCAGTTCAACCCCCATGCGATCATCGACACGAGTGGCCCGCAACGGGAACGGGCCGATCTGGTGGCACGGGATGCCGATCCGGTCGGGTTCCTGAATGATTTCTACGCAAGCCGGGCAGGCCAGGCCAAGGCTGTCGGCTGCAAGTGGATGATCGGCCATCACATTGAAATCCTGAACCATATTCCCACCGACCCCGAGCTGCGGCTGATCTATGTCTGGCGCGAGAACAAGCTGGCGCAGACGGCCTCGCTGCTGAAGGCGCTGAAGACGCGGCAATGGGCCACCCGCCATGCCGACCGGGTGGATGACAGCCCGATCGACGCAGGCCCCTTCCAGGTGATGCAGCGCGCCCGCGAGGCGCAGATCCAGGATGCCACCTTCCAGAGCTGGCTTGCCCAGGTGCCGAATCCGGTGCTGACCTGCGAATATCGCGCGATGTTCCAGCCCGGGTTCGAGGAAAAGCTCTGCGATTATCTGGGTGTGACCTTCAATCCTGAAATGAGATCGCCGCTGGTCAAGCAGGGCTCGTCCGACATTCTCGCCCGGTTCGAGAAAAAGAAGGCGGTCGCCGCCTATTTCACCCAGATCGGCCGGGCCGACTGGCTCGAACCCGAGCTCTGAATGCTGCGGCCGCGCCGGTTTCCGCGCCGGGCGGCCCTTCAGACCATGCCTGCGGGCGCGGCGCCCTCAAGCGGCGCCTTCAATCCGCCCCGAACAGATCGCGGGTAAAGACCTTGCCCGCCACATCGGCCAGATCGGGGGCCATGCGGTTGGCCAGGATCACGTCGCAGCCCGCCTTGAAGGCGGCCAGATCGCGTTCCACCGGCGAGTTGAAAAAATGATCCCCTGTCAGCTGCGGTTCATAGACCGTGACGGGGATGCCCTTGGCCTTCACCCGTTTCATGATCCCCTGGATCGAGCTGTCGCGGAAATTGTCGGATCCGGCCTTCATCACCAGCCGGTAGACACCCACCCGCGCCGGGCGCAGGGCCAGGATCTGTTCGGCGATGAAATCCTTGCGCGTGGCATTGGCCTCGACCACGGCGCGGATCAGGTTCTGCGGCACCCGGTCGTAATTGGCCAGAAGCTGCTTGGTATCCTTGGGCAGGCAATAGCCACCATAGCCGAAGGAGGGATTGTTGTAATGCTGGCCGATCCGCGGATCGAGGCTGACGCCTTCGATGATCTGGCGGCTGTCCAGCCCATGGGCCAGGGCATAGCTGTCCAGCTCGTTGAAATAGGCGACGCGCAGCGCGAGATAGGTATTGGCGAACAGCTTGATCGCCTCGGCCTCCTGCGCGCCGCAGATCAGCACCGGCACATCCGGCGCCAGCGCCCCCTCGCGCAGCAGGCCCGCAAAGGTCGCGGCCGCCGCCCCCGCCCCGCCGACCACGATGCGCGAGGGATAGAGGTTGTCATGCAGCGCCCGCCCCTCGCGCAGGAATTCCGGCGAGAACAGGATGCGGTCGCTGCCCAGCCGGGCCGCCAGATCGGCGGTGAAGCCCACGGGGATGGTGGATTTGATGACGACATGCGCGCCGGGGGCCAGCCGCAGCGCGGTTTCCGCCACCGCCTCGACCGAGGTGGTGTCAAAGCGGTTGGTCTGCGCATCGTAAGAGGTGGGCGTGGCGATCACCACGAAATCGGCATCCGCCATGGCCTCGGCCGGATCGGTGGTGGCGGTCAGATCCAGCCGGGCATTGGCCAGACAGGCCTCGATCTCGGGGTCCTGGATCGGCGCCTGGCCCGCATTCAGCCGCGCCACCCGGGCCGGATCGACATCCAGCGCCATGACCTTGTGGCGCTGCGCCAGCAGCACGGCGATGGACAGGCCGACATAGCCGATACCCGCAACAGCAATCTTCATGGCAGCCTCGCCCTGGAACCGGAACCGCCTTCTGCTTAAAGACTTGCGCCCCGGGGGTAAAGCCGCGCGGCGGATGCGCCGCAGATGCGCGGTTTTCTGCCCGCCGCCGGTTGCGGCCCGATTGCAGGGGCCGCAGGCTTTGCGTCATAGAGGCAGCGGTTTGCGAGACGGCGGTTTGCGCGGCAGGGATCAGGGAGACGGGCATGGGACAGATGGGCGGGGGACAGAAGGTTCTGGTGACGGGCGGCGCGGGCTATATCGGCGCCCATGCCTGCAAGGTGCTGAAACGGGCCGGGTTCGAGCCGGTCACCTTCGACAATCTGAACACCGGCTGGGAAGAGGCGGTGAAGTTCGGCCCCTTCTTCCGCGGCGATCTGATGAGCCGCGCCGATGTGGATGCCGCCTTTGCCGAACATCAGCCCGTGGCCGTGCTGCATTTCGCAGCGCTGAGCCTGGTGGGCGAAAGCATGAAAGACCCCGGCAAATACTGGCGCGTCAATGTGATGGGCGCGCTGAACCTGATCGAGGGCGCGCTGGCGGCAGGCTGCAAGAACTTCGTCTTCTCCTCGACCTGTGCCACCTATGGCGATCAGGATGGGGTGCTGCTGGATGAACATTCGGTGCAGCGCCCGATCAATTCCTATGGCGCCAGCAAGCGCGCGATCGAGGATATGCTGGCGAATTTCGGCGCCTCCCACGGGCTGAACCATGTGATCTTCCGCTATTTCAACGTGGCGGGCTGCGATCCCGAGGGCGAGGTGGGCGAACAGCATGATCCCGAAACCCATCTGATCCCGCTGATGCTGGATGCCGTGGCGGGCAAGCGCCCGGCGCTGACGGTGTTCGGATCGGATTACGCCACCCGCGATGGCACCTGCGTGCGCGATTATGTCCATGTGATGGATCTGGTCGAGGCGCATGTGCTGGGCCTGCACTGGCTGCTGGAGGGCAAGGGCAACCGGGTGTTCAATCTGGGCACCGGCACCGGATTCACCGTGCGCGAGGTGATCGAGGCCAGCCGCGCCGTCACCAACCGCGAAGTGCCGATCATCGAGGGCAGCCGCCGCGCGGGCGATGCCACGGCGCTGGTGTCCGGTTCGGCCCGGGCCGCGGAAGAGCTGGGCTGGGAGCCGAAACGATCCACCCTGCGGCAGATGATCGGCGATGCCTGGGGCTGGGCGCAGGGCGCAGGCTTCAGCCGCTAGCGGTGCGGCGGGTGCCCGCTTCCGCCATATCCGGTGGCAGGTCGGGCGCCAGATCCGGCGGCAGGGCGGGCGGGCGGGCCAGAAAGGCTGCCAGCCCATCCACCCCGCCCGGCAGGCTCTGGGCATTCCAGTAGGCCTTGCTGCGCTTGTAGGGCAGCGGGGTGTGATATTGCACCACCGCCCCCAGTTCCCACCGCTCGGGCAGGGCCAGATCCGGCGGGCGGCCCTCGGCCTGCATCTGGCGCAGATACCAGGCCACCGCCCGGGTCAGCAGGCCGGGGCCGACCTTGGCCCAGGTGCTGTCATTATGGCGTTCCAGCAGGGCGCGTCGGGCGGCAGCGGCGGCCCAGACGATCACCGGATGCCGCGGGGCCGCGATCATCACGTTGTTGGCCAGCGTCCCGAAGGGTTCGACGAACAGCACCAGCCCCGCCGGATAGCGCAGCAAGGCCCCGGCATCGCCCTGCAGCCAGTCGTCGCAATCGGCATAGATGCCGCCTTCCAGCATCAGATGGCACAGGCGGAAGTAATCGCTTTCCTCGGCCGGAGAACCCGCATTGCGCAGGGCCTTCGCCCAGTCCGGCCCCAGATGGCGCAACAGATACTGCCGCGCCGTCTCGCGGTTGAAGGCGCTGTAGCGAAAGCCTTCGGCCTGCTGCCAGCTTTGCATGATCTGGCCGATATCGGCGGGCGGCACCGGGCTGTTCCAGTATTGCAGGATCTGCCGGGGCACCGGCGCGGCGCTGCCTGCGGCCTGCGCCCCAACCTGCGCACTGGCCTGCCGCCAGCTGGTGATGGTCTGCAGCGCGGGGGCGATCAGCGCGGCTTCGGCGGCATCGCCGGGACCATCGGCCAGACCCGCCACCGCCGCATCGGTGTCCAGCAGCCCTGACAGCGAGGGCAGGAAATGCAGCGCCTGTTTCTGGCTGCCGAGGCCGCGATAGGCCTGCACTGCCGCCGCCGCGGCGGCACTGTCGCCCAGCCCGTGCAGCAGCCGGATATGCCAGGCCTGCAGCCCGGCGCGCAGCTGCGGATGGGTGATCCGGTCGAACAGCGCGCGGGCGGCCTGCAGCTGCCCCAGCTCGGCCAGGCAATAGGCCAGCACCGCCAGCCATTGCGGCGCCGGATCGGGCTCTGCCACCCGCCGTGCCTGCAGCAGCGCCTGCGCCCGGGCGGCCCGGCCAAGCCCGATCAGCGCGATCACATGTTCCTGGAACAGCACCCGGCTGTCGGGGCGCGCCCGGGCGGCCAGCCCCAGATAGCGGGCCGCCAGCTGCCGCCTGCCGGTCTGCTGCAGCAGCCGGGCCAGCAGCTGGATCTCGGCGG
>Ga0209318_1001266_pt1 | contig 16910 bp, 14 predicted proteins | sample RifGroE1_FD_183999 | JGI IMG/M metagenome (GOLD analysis project Ga0209318, IMG submission 183999) | Groundwater microbial communities from Rifle, Colorado, USA - Groundwater E1 (SPAdes) (version 2) | ecosystem: Environmental > Aquatic > Deep subsurface > Groundwater | place: Rifle, Colorado...
AACTACATAACTAACGCACCTTCGTTAGTTGACTATTAAAACATTAATTTATTATTTTCCTTAAACTCAACTCCGTTTTCAATTTGCTTTGCTTTATAAATCCATAAGTCACCATAAGCATAAAGGAGATTCCACCATTTTCTCATAGAAAATAAAAAAAGATAAAATGAAGTCTCCGTGGCGTTTTGTACTGGCAAAATAAAGCCCCAAGGGAATGCACCACTTGACGAATTTGTTGATGGGAATTTATCAATATTTAAATTCGTTACATAGTTAAAATCAAGGTCATAAACTTTTAATATAGAATTATGTGGTTTAGGAGACCAAGTAATATAAAACTGACCATTAATTTTAAAGAATATACTGCCTTCTCCTTGTATACTAGATGTCTTTGTTACTGTCCATGAATCATATACATCATCTGCTTCTGCCATTACTAAATACCAGTTAGAGGAGTAAACCATTTTATATTTTCTAGTTTCACTATCGTAGATTACATCAGCATCCCAAACATCATTAGATACTATGTTATTAATTATTAAATCCTGGACTGGTATTATGTTTATACCAGTAAGTAGATTAGTTGTAGTTTTGCCTATTGTAAAATATGCTTGGGAGTTTTGGAAATTATTAGCTAAATAAATGAAGTATTTTTTGTTTCTGTCATAAATTACCTTGCAAGTTTGGTCTCCGTGTACATCGTTTTCAGATACCTTTGAAAAAATAATGCCAACTAATTCAACATTTAGGGAATTAATATTTATTTTATACACTAAGGCTCCAGCTCCAGCAGTAGATGAATTAGTTGAATGTTCTGAAGCAGTAAAATAATAACTATTATCGTGTTTTAAAGGTGAACCATCTTCATAAGTTATTAATTTATAATCAGAACCCATAGTCATGCCTTGATCGTATCCACTTTTTATGTTAGATATATATAAAGATTCTCCAATAGCTATTTTAGCGCCAAAACCAAGAGTAAATTGACTTAATACCGTAGGGTCTTTAAGTTGGATTCCAGTATATTTTGCTTTAGCATAGCCTTTCATATTATTATCTTTATTAATAATAAAAGTAAGGTCATTATTTTTAACGAGCATTATTATTTCGTAAGGGGCAGACACTTCTTCATATACTGTAGCAGTTGCAACTTCACTGTAGACCCCGTCTATATATGCAATTATATGTATTTTACCGTCAGTTTTATTATAACTGCACATTAACCAATTGTTCTCGTCTTTAACAAGTCCCAATCTGCTTGATGTTTTTGAAGTGCCTACAATAGAATCGTCCTTAATAGTCATTCTTAATGCAAATCCAGGGGCTACATATTTGACAGGCACTTTAATCAAAATGTCATTTGAAAAAACTTCAAAGAAATCTAAAGTTACAAATATTCCTGTTGAGTTTGCATTTTTGTTATTAGTAACAGATATTTTTATAGTATGGTTTCCATAAGATAGTCCAGAGATAGAAAACAGTAATTGTTGATATTGTGCTGTTCCAGCATACCCATCTGCCGTTCCAACAAGAACGTCGTCTATATAAATATTCGCTATTCCGTGATCTGAATATTTATCTGCATAGTACCTAATGCCTGTTCCAGTAAACTGATATTCAATATATTCACCGACATATTTTATTACGTGTTCAGTACCACCGGAAAAGTTAGCATCATTAGCTATTCGCACAGGTGAATATGTTATGCCGATATCAGCATCTTCAACTTTTGTTACATCAACATCAATATTTGTGAGATTTAAAACATTATTACTACTGTCAAAACTCAAGTTACTACCACTTTGTCTGACATATGTCTGAATATTATTAGCATTAACATCTACATTGAAATTTTCATTGTAATTTTCTATCATCTTCAATCTATCACTACATATACGAACCAAATCAAACTGCAAAGCCGATGGTTCTATGCCAAATCCAGGTGTAATGAGATTGGTATTAATAGAATTATTTGCCATATCAGAAAAATTTCTTGCAGTAGGTCTAATAGGTGAATAACTCATTTACATCAACCTCCCTACAGCACAAGTAATTCCAGTAGGGATAGTTACTTCTGCACTTGGAGTGCCACCAATTGATCTGCTATAAACTCCCTGTGGTACTTTAAATGAAATTCCATTTACAATAAATGTTTGCCAAGTTGATTCTTCGTGAATTATTTCTACTGCTGTTATTGGTGCGGAAAAAGTAATTACATTATTAACTGCATTAGTGTTGTTTTTCTGTTCTACAAGTGTACTACCAGTTAGTTTCATAGATGCAGGATTCGCATCAGTGAATATTTCTGTTCCTGCTGTATTTTTATTAATACTAGAAACTTTTTCACTAATAATATACTTACTACCTTCTAAGACATCTATAGTATCTACTCCACCTGTAAAATGAATATTTTCAGTAGTCACTACAACCACACCAATATTACTTGTTGAAGATATAAATTCAGGTAGTTGGTCAATTGCTGTTGCTACAAGTGTAGCTGTATTTTTTGTATTATCTAATACATCTTCTGTCTTACCTAAAAATACTGTTAACACACCGTCAATCAAACTTGCCGATAGATTATCATTAGTACCTGAAGATGCTTGAATTTTTATTTGATATGTATTTCCTAAAACTCCTTCACTTGCAGCGGTAACTAAGATTTCACTTGTACCTGTGCCTATTGTTGCTGTCGCTTTAGTACCTGGGAGAGTAGGAGTAAATGTTATACTATTTTCTGTATTTGATACTACAGTTTTATAATAATCTTTTGTTCCTATTTTAAAATTTACAATTGCACCAGAAAACATATTGGTAATAAAACTTTTATTGGTATCAACAATTGTAGTTTTAGAGCCAGATGTAGCAATTCCTGTGACGGTTTCTGTTTTAAATACTCCAGAATGTTTGTCTATATTGTTATATAGTAAATCGAATTCGTTCAATATCTTACCTCCCTTACTATTTATTCATCAATTTTAACTTCAAAAATTTCACGATTAAATAATTCATGATTACGAATAAAGTTGATTGTTTTTGTGTCACTAGTAGAAAATTCACCTTGATGAAATTCTATGTGTTTTCCAATAATTTTTTTAACTCTTCCATTTTCCATATATGAATCGTTTGGAATCATACACATAACTAAATTTTTACATCTTTTAGAAATAAACTCTGCCATAAAATTTTCTCCTTTATCAAATTTATAGGGAAGTATAATAAAACTACTTCCCTTTATCCTTTACTAATTAACCAGTTACACCAGTGATAACAGCATGTTTCTTAGGATTGCGTAATTCTAAACCACACTCAGTAATATACTGTTCTTTAATCATATCTTCACCATTATCTTGAATGTTTGTTTCTAACTTAGTATCTCTACCTTTTAACGGACGATACTTCAAAGAATTAATATCTAAAATTACACCATTGTATCCACTGTTGTTTAATACTTTATCATAAACAATATTTAAAACGCCAAACGGAGACATGTATTCTGTAATTCTTAAACCATATGCTTTTGCTGATTCTGATACTTGCAATTTACCTAATGCCCAACCATCAATAGCAGAAACTAAAGTAGCATCGGCAAAAAGAATTTTTACATCTCCACCATATAAGAAAGCATTTTTGCAGAAAAGGTTATTGAAGTTTGCCTGTGTAAGAGTTCCACCAGCTGCATAGTTGTTCTCTGTGCAGAATTGGAATACACCCCTCATACTATTACCTTTTACAGCATCCTCTTTCCTATGTCCAAAATAAAAACTGTTTCCGATATCAATTAAATGCTCGATACCAGCCTTATTTCTTTTCTGAGAAAGTTCATCACCACTACCATAAACACCTGTGGCATTAGCAGTATTGGTTACACCAAAAGGAGTTTTGAAAATTTGAGTGTAGTTGTAGCAATCTTCAGGTTCGGTTGATTTAATTTCTCTAGTACCACTACCTTCAGCATTTACGTTACCAATTATCTTTAGACCATCATTATCATTTATAGCAGCAGCAGAAACTTCACCATGTCCTCTAACAAAAGTTAATTCATTTACGTTGTCACCATCTGGATTAATCACAGATACATACATATTTTCGTGAGTTCTTTTGTTTTGAACAATATCACCAACACGGAACAATGCACCAGTATCTACAATTAATTTTGTATCAGCAGCCAATGCACCACCAGCCATGTTAATAGCATCATCTACAGCTTTAACATCATCTTCTAACCAATCAAACTTTTTATTTTCAGCAACCTTAGTCATATTTTTAATTTGCTTTAAAAGTGAAATAAAAGGTGTAGCACTCGGATTTAATAGAGCAATATCATTACTCATATCAATAATTTGTTTAGCTAAAAGGATATTACCTGTGTTAGAAATTCCAGTTACATTTGTAGTCATGTTAAAAATTCCCCCTATTTATTTTATATTTTTTAAAAAATTGGTTTTTGACTTGCATTTCTAATCCCCTCAATAATTATTTGAGCAGGAGTTTTTGCAGTATTATTAGGTTGTTTAGTAGGTTTTAAACCATTGTTAGTATTTACATTCTGTTTATTTTGAATGTTTTGTAATACTTCTTGTTTTCCTTCTTCTAGTGCTTGCTTATAAAGTTTAGCTGTTGATTTTGGATATAATTCTTGAGCAGCCATTTTTAAAATTCTTTTACTCTCTGCTAAATTAATATTACCAAATTCTGAAGCTATTTCTTTTGCACGTACAAATAGATCACCTAATGTATCATTGTTAATTTCAGGATAGGTTTTAGATAAATCTTCTAAATTATTTTTTAACTCTGTATCAGCTTCTTTTTGTTTAATAGGATTCAATGCTTGCTGAATACCTTGTTGAACAAAATAGTTAATTACTTCAGCAGGATTTTCATTCATTGCTTGCCAAATAGCATCATTAATTTCCTGTGTTGATTTTGCTGGTTGATTAGGTTGTTGGTTCTGTTGATTTTGAGGTTGTCTACTTTGATGAAATTGCTTTTCTAAATTTTTATAACCCTTAACCAATTCATCAACATTTTTAAATTTGCCAGCTAGTTTCTCAGTGGTACTATTTTTACTATCTGTATCTTCATTTTCTACTAATTCTGTCTGACCAGTTTCATCTGTTTGAAATTGTTGGTCTTCATTTACTACTTCTGTATTTGTATCTGTATCTGTATTCACATCTTCGGATAAACCAGCTTTATTCTCAAATACTTCTTGTCCAGATGGGGAAGTAAGAACGTCAGTTATCGGTTTTCCTAATGATTCAAAACTCATAATATTTACACCTCTTCTATTTTTTTAATCTTCTTCATAATCTAATACATATTCAATGTGTGCATTAATACTTTTATATGCTTCATATTTAGCACGAATATTTAATATTTCGTCTATACTCCCATTCAATAACCTATTAGAACAATCTTCCATTCTCTCTTTAATAAATTCATCAATTATAGTAAATCCTCTAGTGTGCAATATTGCCTTTAATTCATTCTTATCTAATACTGTTATTTCCATATTTCCCTCCTATTCTGGCTGCAACCCTTGTTCTTCCATAGCACTTCTATTCAATCCACCTTGTGCATTTGCAGAAAAGTTTTCTGTATTTTGCATACCCATTAGTTGATTTATTAAATCTGGTGGTATATCTTGACTACCCATAGGAATAGGCACTTGTCCAGTATTATTAGGAGTCTGTGGATTAGATTGTGCTTGTTGCTGTTGCTGTAGTATTGCTAATTGTGCCTTAATTTCTTCTTCAGTTGGCAACATATCTTCAACATTTTGTATGTCAAAACTTTGCAATAACCTTTTAATAAAATAAATTTTATATTGAGGAAATTGTTGATATAACGGGTCTGTGCTTATAATCTGATATAATTGAAGAAGTCTTTGTTTATATGCTTCTTTGTTGGAAAGTGGTTCTACACTTGAACCCATCGGGAAACAATCAAATTCTCCTTGTATTTCGTCAGGATTTATTTTTACCCATGAATCACCTTTCTTACCTGTAATCCTCATAACCCTATCAACATCAATATATTGCTGATTTAACTGGATCATCTTCATAGAGATACTACCTAATAACTTTTTCTCTACACTTGAAATAATCATTTTAAATCTAATAGTAGCATTAGAATCTTTTGTCATTGTGCCTGTTGCTGTATCCCTAGCAGAAGTTCCCATCACCACATTTTGTGCGCCTGTGGCATCTTGAATATCAGACTTCACTACATCCTCTTGATTAAACATTTGAGGTGATACGTTTTGCATTAGCAATTCTTGAATATCTTCCATGTTATTAACATAAATAACACCATTAGGTCTTGACTGTAAATCCTTTCTATTTATACCTGAACCCTTAACAACCTTAAACATTCTACGATTAACCATTGCAGAATATTCAATTCTTAGATTTCTATATGTGTTTAATTCATGCAATAAAGGTTCGATAGGTTCAATGATACCTTTACCATAAAATTCACCTGGAATACCGTCATATACGGCTTTATCATATGGTTTCTTTTTATGCCAATATGGATTTTCTTCTTCTTTTGCTATGTATGCACGTTCAATAATTACAACATGCTTGTTATCCTCCCAATAGTGAATTACCTCATATAAATTATCTTCAACATTAAATCCAACATTATTATTGTTAGATATTCCTACAGCAGACATTCTTTCATTCTTAGCTTTATTGTATGCTCCACCTGAAGATATTTTTTTCCAGTCAATATTATATATACCTGCATCATGATTCTTTTGTAATTGTGATTTTGTTTCATATGTAATGTGTCCTGCCCATCTTGCATCATCTATATCCTCAGCCTGTGGATCAACAAAGAATAAATTCAAATCTAAGAAGTAAACTTCAGGGTCATCATATGTAGTTACTTTAGAATTTACAGGTTTATATTTTTGAATATTAGATTGTGTAGTCTCATCATATATTGGATTTCCTTCATCATCTAAAACGTCAGTTAACTTTTTAGATATTACATTTCTTGTATCATACTTCCATCCTGTGTAGGAAACAGTTGTACCATACATACATAATATTTTTAAACCAGTAGTAAATTTGTCTTGGAAATTTATTCTTTCATTCTGTTGGTAGTCAAGCAATACTTGATTATTTTCAGCATAAGAATAGTCGTTTGGCTCTCTATCTTTTACGGTAACATAAGGTCTAGCAGAAAAAAGTGTTTCCACTAATCTAGGCAAAATTGTTACTACCTGTACCATTCCATAGGGTACTGAAATATTACTTACTGTAGATATAGCTTTCCCTGTTGCCGGGTCAATAGTTTCTTTAATATTGTTGTTGTAGATTCTATAATATTTTTCCCATTTATCTTTATAATTTGTATCTCTAAAATTTTCAGATAGTAATACTCTATTAAGATATAGGTCTAAATTTTTCTGATTAACTTTTGCTGTTGCTATAATACTTACCTCCCTTCTTTAATATCCTCCATATACAGGTAAATTCTCACTCGCATATGAGTTTTCAGAATATAAATCCTGTTCTTCTTCATCAGTTACAAGATAACTTTGTGAATCTACATAAGCTGTGATACATAGACTTAGAACCCTATCATCATGGCAGCCTGATTGTGCTTCGGCCTTACCCTTTGCGTTCTTTTTAAAGGTTGACATTTCTTCAATAGTTTTAATTGAATTAATAATTATTTCATCTTCTCTTACCATCTTAATTAAATTATCAATTATCAAAGGTCTATTATTTGGGGTTGTCCTCCAACCAAAGTCTTGAATAGTTTTATTTGTTGTTGAGTCTACATCTTCTTTTCTCTTGTATATTTTTTTATAAATAGTTTTTAAGGTAGAAATAACCATACCACCAGAAGTAGCATTTATTTCAGGTACAATTATACAGTTGTTATAGAATTTTGCTAAATTAACTAATTCCTTTGCAAATAAATCAGGGTCAATATGTCCATGCCATTGTGCAACCTGCTCCTTAGTAAGCCTGTCCAATACATCAGCACTTGAAAAATCTCCTTTTTCCTTTCCTTCTGCTGTGTCGGCTCCAATAATATATTGTCTACCAGCGATAGGCATTTTCCATACTGATAGATAACCTTTTTCAATTGGTGAGAATTGAAATCTTGAGCCTATTTTTTGTATTATACCTACTCTTGGTTCAGTACATTTTTGTTTTAAATCTTCTAATTTTTCATTATTGAATGTTGGCCTACCAGAAGATAAAAATGCTTCAGTGTCATTGCCGGGATACTCTTGTTTAAATAATTCAGGATCATTATTTAAATTATTAGCTATTTCCCATCTACGCCAATTAAGTTGTTCTAAAGTTAAATTATATAATTTCTGTATTTCTAATTCATAATCAGTAAGAATAAATTCTTTACCTTCTTCTATTTCCATAGAATATTCATCATGTTCAAACCAAGGAAAGAATAATGGAATAAAATCATTTAATCCATTCTTTGCGTTTAAATATAATTCATGATAGTAATCACCAACACCATTTGCCGTACTTTCAACAATGATGATCGTATCCTTATGATGAGGTACGCATTGTAGTAATCCGGTCATTGTTTCTTTTGGTTTAGGCATGAAAGCTAATTCAGAAACATGTAAATAATGAATGGTTCCACCTCTACCTGCTCCATCACCTTTAGCAGTTACTACCTTCATTCTTGAACGCATACCTGGATTTTTATTTTTTATATTTAATTCTGGTTCAGGATTTTCAAATAATAACATTTGAGCATTATTATTTTTAACCATTGGTCGCATATCATCAGGGAGTTCTTCAAGAAATAATTTAGACATATTAAATAGAGTTGTTGTTGAATCTTCAAGGTGTGCAATAACCATTGTATTTTTGTTTTCTTGTGTTGATGTTAAGTGAAATAATTTACCTTCCACATATGTAGAAGTTCCTTGCTGTCTCGGTTTAAGTATTACAATTCTGACTGGTTTACCTTTTGCTCTTTGTTCTTCTATTACAGCATCTAATTTTATTTGGGATTTATTAACTGCAAAAGGTATGATAGTACCTTCTTTAGTTTTAATTTTTAAATTGCAAAAAGCATAAAATGAAAAATCTTCAAATGATTTAACATTTAAATATTCATCTTCAGTTAGTGTTGTAGTTACTGTCTGTACTGGTTGTGTTGGTTCAAGTTCAATAGGTTTTTTTCTATTTGACTTAGCTGTTCTAGCAACCTTTGGAGTTGTCTTTTTAGCTGGTTTTTTATTAGTAGTTTTAATAGTCATATTTATATGTTATATAATTCCTCCTTTTGCGTTTCTTTGATATGTGGTATAATTATTTATAAAAAAAAATGAAAAAATTTAATGTGTATCCTTTTCCCTATATATTATATTTTGAGGTGGGGGGTGGGCGTGTGGGATACCCCCTATATCTGGATATTTCGACAAATTACGACATAATTATTTCCAAAATTCACCATTTTTTCAATATTTTATAATACTTTATTTCCAATTTACCACAATTTTCACACATATTTAGTGTCAAGTGTCAGCTATTTAACTATTAACTGTACGCAAAATATACTTCAAGTATCAAGTATTCAGCTATTGTCAGGTGTTAAAATGTCCTCAAGTGTCACACATTTTACAATGAAGTGTCACAGCCCTAGCCTTGAGTAACTACTATCATACCGATTCAATCATAAGTATCATCTATATGAAACACTTACCAATAGTCACAGCGAAACTATTAAAGTATACCGTTATAGTCAAGTACCGATAATAAATCTTATGTAAACTAGATTTACCCGTCTAACATTCAACAAACCCTTATAGAATCAATGATACAAGGATCACTAAAATAATTTCGCTGAATTATTCAGGAACTTAGTACCTTTTTAGGCATGTTAATATAGTATTTATAGTATTTCAGCATAATTAATATAGTATTTATATAGATAGAGCAACATGATAAAGAACGCTTTGGTGTTAATCATCATAACTTTCATCATCTTCTATATCTTCTTCAACCGTAAATTCTATATTCTCCACTGGCTTTCCCATGCTTTCCATATGTTTTTTATACTCTTCATACTTTTCTTTCTTGCTTTCTAATGTAGTTGTAATACCAATATCAATTTTTTGTTTAGGAGTATAAAGATTAACCATCTCGAATAACAGCTTTTGATGTGCAAAACTGCCTTGTTCCGCTTCTTTAATGAAAGATTCATTAACCTTGGCTAATCTTGCTCTCATATTTTGAATTGCTGAATTGTTAAGTAAGTTTGCAAATTCAGGTTTTTTCATGGTTTTATAGTAATGATTTCTAGAAATATCAGCTAATTTGGAAATATCTGTCACACTTTTACCTATATTGTTTAAATCTTCCAATACTACCAATAAACGTAACTCAGCAGGAGTTGGCTCATATTCACCCTGAATTACTAATGTTTTTGTCATTTTTTATAATCACTCTATCCTTTCATTAATTTTATCCTCACAAGCATAGTAACAATATCTATTATACATAGTTTTCAATACTACATACATCTAAATAAGAATCATTCCTATTTAACATCTCTCTAATTCTCTCTCACAAATAAATATATCTATATATTCTATTTATCCCTTACTATCTTTATTTTTCTTTACATATCTTTCATTTAATCAGAATTCTAAAAATTTAAGTTACAATATCTGCATTTTTACCACTTATCACAAATAACAAAGTAGGCACAACAACATAAATCATCATGCCTACTCTTCTTCCATTCCATTTAATTAGAAAATCATATTAATACTCGATAACCACATTATAGCTACTGTTATAAACAATCATTTCTATGTACTTCTCATAATCACCATACATATCTTCAATACTACTATAACTAATTCTTAACAACTTACCTGTCTTTAAATCCAATAACATATATTTACTATTTGCATTGTTACAAGTTATTAAATAATACTTACCACTTTTTAACTTATAAATATTTCCAACTTGTCCAACATACAAAGGTCTATCATTATTGAATTCTAGTACATTTATAATTGATTGAGCATTAACATCATTAATTATTTGATTTTCTATTTCTTTCATATTATCTTCAATACTCACAATCACATTGCCATTTATATCTCCATCTTCACACATATTAATTATCCTCCTGATTCAATATTATATTCCCTTCCAAGTTCCCAACATTTTCTTAAACGTCATCCATACATTCTTCTCTTCATTTTTCAAATTCTTTAACTTAGTATCTTTATAATAGGAATCAATTACATTCTTAAACTCTTCACTATCTTCATATGTAAAATAACACTTACCAGTTTCTTTATTACAAACTTGCTCCAACTCATAAACACCATACGTTCTTAAATATGCAATAATAGTCGGTGAATAAACTTCTTTTATCATAGTAACCCTCCTAATTTATTCAGTAAAATTTTTCATCCATTCTTCATATGTAATCTCAGTCCAGTTATCTGCAAACCCTTCACCCATACCAATAGGTATTAACTCGCCTCTGTTTGTTTCTCCAACATAACACTTACCGTATACAGTTGTATCAATCTCACACAACAAAGACATTTCTTCCCCGGTTGGATGCTTATAATACTTTCCGATTTCAAACGCCATTTCTCCAGCTGGTGCTACAGCTTTGACACCTTTCCATTTGTCTTTTCCGATCCGATTAACATGGCTTGGTGTAATCCCGTACATTTCAGCTATCTCTCTATGTAGCAACTTCTTATAGTCTCTGTACCATATGATATTAGATGCCTGAATTTCATTTAATCGACAATTCGGATTATTTACTCCAGTATTAACTTCGCTCAACTTATTCTTATAGTTGCTGGAATGCTTACCTCGTCTAATTTGCTTCTTTGTACTAACAATATCTCTAACATTAAAAATACTGTCTTTCAGCAAATCCTTATAGTATTTTTCCACTATTAATGAATTTGTTTTGTTGCAATACTCAATAACTTCAAATGAAAAATTACTCTCACCTACTATATTGAATAGATTTTGCAACTTTTTATTTTTGTGTTTACCTCTTCTCAATAAAGCTAAGTGATTACTTTTTCTGCTCTCTAAGTTACCGCTGCCTACATATTTAAACTCACTATTAACGGCCCATCCATAAACTCCAGTCTCACTATTGAATTTCTTTTTCATAATAATTTCCTCCTATATATTTGATTTTTATTGCCTTTTTGCAATACAATTGAAAACAAAAAAAATACGCCAAATTGACGTATCTCTAAGGTAAACTATATTCCGTTCTACTTCTGGGGTGTCCAAATTTGATCCTCCCGGCAATAAACACTTATGTATCAATACTTTCATTTAATTTATACCTATAAAATAGCTATATCCTGTCCAGGGTCAAAGGTGTCGTATCCACCGACGGCTTAATTTCACGCACTCCTAATTTTTATACGGTCACCGACAACGACCGTAATTTAAACGCAAATTTAAGCCTAAATAAACCTCTAAATTAAATTTAGGTACACTTATTCAAATTTAATTTTATCGTTGAAATATAGCCAATTTAAACGCAATTTTAATATATTCAAAAACACTTCTAAACATAGTAATATCAATACTTTGCAAGCATAATTTGATTTAAGCTAAAATTGCCTTAATTTCACTACACTCATATAGCATTTTTTTCATTGATTCTAAAATTCTATCATTTGCTTGATTCATCTTATCAAATATTTCTTGCATTACTTTTTGATGCTGAATAATATCACTTTTCATTTTCTCTAAAATTTCATAATCCTCATTCGTCATATATCATCCTCCTATTATTTTATATTAAAAAGTGCAGTATAAACGTGTCAAAAACTAAGCTGCACTCCTGCACTTTTCTTCTCATATTGCTAAATCCTACAATATATTATAAAATCCTTATATATCAATATATTTCTAATTGTTTCCTAAAAATAGACTTTAACAAAAAACATTAAAAAATCATTAATACATAAGGATTTATGAATAAATTCTAAATGCGGAATTATTTTCTTTTTCTTTTTCTATCCTTTTCTTTTTTAACTTCATCGGCACAGCTTGAACACATTATTTGCCGATTGCTTTTTTTCTCCGTTCTCTTAATACATCTAGCACACACAATTGTATTTCCAAGATTTTTTTTCAAATTTTCTACAATCACATCACCGAAAACTTGAAATAGAAATTCTTTTCTCTTATTTCTATTGTCTTTGTTGAACATATACTTAATACACATATCAACAGCATCTTCATACTTAATATTATTTTCATCACAAAACAAACTAAAATCATAACGTAAAATATCCCAAATAGCTAATTTACTATCTTTATCCTTATCCTTATCCTTATTAATGCAATATTGCTTCATATCATTATTGAGTCTAATATATTCATCAATAACAATTTGATTAATCTTTATCTTCTTATTTCTCAGCATAGTATCATATCTGAAATTTCCTACTTTGCTAAAATCATATCTATTTTGTGGAATATTATTTATTTCTTTTGCAATTCTATTAACTGTACTATCATTGATTGCTTCCACATTATTTTTATAATTCTTCTTAACATACTGGAAAAAGTATGGCATTTTTGTGTCATCTAATTCCTTGATTTTAGATTCTAACTCATCATTATCAATCTCCGGCATGTACAAAGTTTTGGCATAATCTATGGAAAAATTATTTTCGGTGCAAATTGCTTTCGCTACATCTAAATCATAATTATCATCATTCCACAGTTTAGTTAACTTATTACTATATTTACCTATATTGCCATACTTAAAAGCAGTAGTTAAACTTGTATATATATTTTTAGCATTAATAATTTCAGGTTTTGCTACTCCCATATCATAAAACAATGGAACGATACCTTCCATATTACGTTCTGCAATACCTACTAATTTTCCCTTAACAACTAATGATGTGTCGCCATCCCAATCATTCATAATTAACTTACTAATTAAATCATGACAGCTAACATAAACACCATTTGTAATAAACCAGTTATCACTTCTATAATCTATTACATTATTTCTAACAGCCCACTCTTTATAAAGGTGAGGATTACGATTAACTGATATTTTTTCTTCTTCGGCAAATAACTTACAACATACTTCTCCGTTTTTTAATATTCCTTCACGATGTTGATTACCACCTAAAGAATGTTGTAACCATGCCCAAACATCAGGAAGTATATAAGTATATTTGCAATTATCCCCTAAAACGAATTTACCATACTTAGCATCATTCTTTTTGCTATTAATAACACTACTCAATTCACTTTGAACGTATGGTTCCCTTAATAACTCAGGATAAATAGTCAATGCTTTTTGTAGATAATTTTTATTTTTATTATTTACACCTAAAATATCAAGCATGAAATCTTTGTGTATATAAGAACGCATAATATAATCAACTGTATTTTCAGTAATACATTCAATTTCTTCATCTGTCATATCTATTAAAGTTTGCCACATCTGATATGGTATATGCTTATTAACAAAATCATCTTTCTTCTTTGGTTCTGAATTACAAATTGAAGCATGACATTTATGCTTTTTGAAATTTTCCTTATAGATATCCCAACCATACATTAAAACTATACCTCTATGTTCGTCTATTATATTGGGATAATACTTGTGCATCTTGAATTGTGACTTAGAAAACACATATCTAATATCATCTTTTAATAAATCCCATTCCTTACCATAAATATCTACAACTTGATAATCTTCATTTCTATACTGTTCACAATAAAATAAATAGTCTACGGGGGTCATTAACCCTTTCAACCATGGCAAGCGACACATAAAATTAATCTTACTCTCACTTGGTAAAATCCATCCACAACCATCTGAATGAGTAATAGTAATATCTTTGTTCATTCTTTCAGCTACAAATGTATTATCATCAATAAAATCTACTTCACCTGATACAATACTCTCGAAATCGTCTATGATTATTGCCTTATCAATGTTAAATTTTTTCCATATATCTGTTGCTCCTGTGCAGAGTGCCAAATATGCTAAAAATTTGTTAGTGTTGCATCCATAATAAATTTCTCCGTCAATTTCAAAACTTTTATTATTAATATCTTCAACACTCAAACCACACATTAAAGTATTCCTATACTCATTCCATACATTTTCCTTAATCATAATAATTTTCTTTGTTCTAATTTGTCCAGCACTTGCAGCAAAAAATATGTACTGTTCATCTAAATAAGTAAATCCGTTTAATAATAATTGCTCTAAAACAGAATAACGATAAACTTTAACAATAATCAAATCTGTTGATAATTTTCCATACTCTAATCCCAATGTTCTAGTCAAATAAGAATCAAAAATTGAAACAATTTTATATTTAGATATTTTCTCAGGATTTAATACTCTTACAGTTTCCTTATCATTTACTAATAATTCCTTTAACTCTTTTTTCTTTTTATTAACATTCTTTTTGTGTTCCTGATAAACTTTATAATGTTCGCTTTTCTTTAGAAAATTTTTGAATTCTTTTGTTTTCTTATTCTTCTTATAAACCTTATTCAGTTTTTTATTATAATCTTTATCTTCCCTGGCCTCCAGCAATTCATCAATAGTATCAAATTGCCTTTCCATATCTAAATATTTAACTAACTCAAATTGCTCAATGTTTTTAATTTGCTTGCAAGAATTAATTATACTTTCATTAATAACTTCTTCTGCCGGATGGTAAAAACCCTTTGTGTCAACACTATAAACCTGCACCTGTGAATTTAACATATAATTTCCTCCCATTCTTTTAATGTATCCTTAATTTTAAGTAAACTCTCTGTCACTGGGTGACAGTTATTAAAAGTGTGAAGTCTTATTTATACAGAGGATCACACTTTTAATAATCAAACAAAGACCGCCTCATGGCATGATTGTCATTTTTGCGTTTAAACGCAAAACTTCCAAATTTTTATTTATAATATTTTTTATCATACTTTAAAAGTAAATCCTGAAATTAAAATTTGTAAACTTTAGCCTATGGCATACGTTAGGTAAAATTCCGTGAACTCCATTTTACCTAACGGGCTGTCTAAAAATTTTCTTACGAAAATGTTTTATCCATCCAGGGGTATTTTTTGTTGTATCCCTAATTCATACAAAAATTATATATATAGATTAATGTATAAAAAAGGGATACAAAATTATATTACAAATGTTTTTACAATTGTCCAATAAGTATATTTCTTAACTTTATCATTTACTCTTTTAGATGTTTTAGTTGCTGTTACTTTATATGGTAATTTTAATGTTTTCTCCATAATACTATTAAATGTATCAGGATGCATTTTCTTTGTACCTTGAAGTAAACCTCTATCAATTTTAAATGCTTCACTTGTTAATAATTCTTTAAGTTTTATTTGATCTTCTTCTAATACTTTAGTATCTAATAATGATTCTAAATAATCTTCCAACTTTATTACATCTTCATTGAGTATAATATTTCCTGTTAAATTGGATTCATCAAAAGTATACTCTAGCCCTAACCAGGATAGTTGTTCAGTTACAAAAGCAAATTCTCCTTCTGCTTCAAATTTACTAACCATATATTCAGCATACTTTTTATCTTTAACTAATCTATAGCGTCCTGTTGTATTCAATTTGAAATTACCATCTAATCCTCTATAGAATAAATCATTTAATTTCCCAATACTTTTTAAATTATTATCATATTTCCTATTGAATAGGTTTTTATCCTTTTGGTATAGTTCCACCTCTTTTTGTTTTTTATTGTAAATTAGCAACTTATGAGAAAAACTTTTCTTATATCTTGTATGAATATATAAATTTACTGTCTGTGCATTATTTATATCAATTCTTTTTCTTCCGAGCATCTGAATAAAAGTTGTTTTATCATATGCCATAATCACAATATT
>Ga0209318_1001267_pt1 | contig 16853 bp, 15 predicted proteins | sample RifGroE1_FD_183999 | JGI IMG/M metagenome (GOLD analysis project Ga0209318, IMG submission 183999) | Groundwater microbial communities from Rifle, Colorado, USA - Groundwater E1 (SPAdes) (version 2) | ecosystem: Environmental > Aquatic > Deep subsurface > Groundwater | place: Rifle, Colorado...
CTCCACTAGTGCAGAAAATATCGAGAGAGCTTTAGACTTTGGCAGAAGGCCTGTTTCAGTAACAGTCTTGTAAGGAGGGCATAATGGTAGAAAATCCTAAAATAACAACCCAACCTCACCTTGGTAGACCTGAAGATCTGTATAAACCTAGCAGCAAAATGCAAGGATACATGGCTGTAGCTAAGGTTTTAGTTGTTCATCATAAACTGCAAACTGCAGACGTTCAGATAATAAACACAAGTGACATATTTAGTTGCCCTGCTTCATCAGAGGGCAAACACTCACCAAAGATATCTACTCCAAACAGTGGGTTTGATCCTATATTTATGACCTCTTGGGGTACTGTAGAACCTATGACAGAAGGGCAGTTAGTACTGCTGGCTTTCCTTGATAGCACAGGCACTAAGCCTGTCATCATAGGCACTCTCCATGACACAGAGGAGACTTTCAAGAATACCCTCACTTCCATTTATCCTCTGAATGAGCATGATGCCAATGATATGGCAGAAGCTTTGAAATACCTGAAAGTGTTCCCTTGCCAGTCTTACCATAAAGTTGATGGACATGGCGGAATAGAGCACTCTCACTCTTCCAAAACATTTCTAAAAATGGATTCAGATGTATATAACACTATAAGTGACACTCATGGGGGATATGATCACAAAAACTTATCTGAGCTAGATCAAGTAATAAAAAGAGTTAGGGAGGGAAGAACTGAAGCCAGTATGTTTCCTTTAAACATATTATTTTGCCACCGCTCTAATTTTGAGGACTCCTTTACCACTTGGACTAAATTTTTTCTTGATAAATTTGGAATGGCCAGACTAACAAGAGATAACAATGACGGCACATTATCCTATTATGAAGTAGCACCTGGGGGGAGTTTAAAGTCACGAAGACAGATAGATTCCGACATTCATGGATTGGGAGAGAATTACTCAGAGAGCATCATTAACTCAGATGGCTCTATAAGTGTAGTCAGAAATATTCAGGGGGAGCTCAGTGAATACAACATATCCGTGTCTGGAGAGCTGTCTATGGTGCACCCTACGGGTAGCTTTATAAAGCTGGATAACAACGGGGATATTTTAATAAAGTCTGCTAGATATGTCAAAATAAATGAGGGGATGTGAGTGGAGTGGCAGGGATAGCTTGTGTGGGAGACTCCATATTAGGATTAACCTCAGGGGAACACTCAGGACACTTTCCCCCACATTCTGCGAGCACTTTAATTGGAGAGATAGTGTCCGGCTCCACTAATGTATTTGCAAATGGAAAGCCTGTAGCAAGATTATCAGATTCAACAGTAGAATCTGATAGTTGTGACTCAGGTAATACGGGGGTACTTTCTTTAGGTAGTAGTACAGTCTTTATAAATGGCAGACCTGCTGCCAGAGTTGGGGATGAAATTTCCCCTCATAATGGTGTAGCCCACATTTCTAGTGGTAGTACAAGCGTGTTGGTTGGGGGGTAACATGATGGCGGATGTAACTAAATTCGGCACTAATAATATGCAAAGTGATGGTGCGCATAATCTAAAACGTATAGAATTTGAATTTATAGGAGAAACTTATAAGTTTGCATTAAACCCTGAAGAATACGCACAGATTGAACCTGCTAGAGTCACTGTAACACAAACTAAGGGCGGGGCGTGGGTGGATGATTTTGGCTCAGGTTTACCTTCCATAACTATGAAGGGGACAACTGGATTTAAGGGTAATAGCACCAATGCACAGACGGGGTTTGCTAAATTTAAGCAACTAAGGGATCTAATACGAAAATATTATGATAAATCACTTCCAGGCATTGAAATCACTCCAGATAAGGAGCTAATATTTCACAATTATACTGATGGGGAACACTGGGTAGTGGTACCTCAAGTGTTCCAACTCCTCAGATCAGCATCTAGGCCTCTTTTATATAGGTACGATATACAAATGATCTGTGCTCGGCCTGCATTTATACCTTCTACCCAGAGCATAGATAATTGGCAATTTCTTGATACGCTTGAATATATTCATTATGATTAGGGGGAGGGTACAATGAGTAATTCCTTGGAGTATTTTAAGGAGAAATTAAATACCGCTGTCCTGGATCAAGTACTATCCCCATGTTATAACCTTAGCGTAATATTAGGTGATACTGGTGGGTTTATAACTAAGGGAATGTCGGAGTCTGTATTACTGGATTATGAATTGCTACCTTCCGGCACTCTCATAACTACAAGATTAGACTTGTCTGGATACTCCTTAGATTTTATTAACAGTGTTTCTGTAAAGGCCTCAGATACTTATGCTAAGCTTAAAGCAAAAGATCCCTCTTTGGTGTATTCTATTTTAGGTGACACGCTTACTTTGAAAACTGCCAGTCCTCTGATCAATTACTCTCGTACTTTATCTGATATAAATAGATACAGATGTAATGCAATATATGTTGAAGTGTTAGGGGTGTATCTAGAATTAATGATGTGCTCTCTTTCCTCTGTTTTTAGAGGCATCCTAAAAAGCGATATGGATAGGATGGATAATAATATAAGAGTAGTTACTAGGGATTTAGAATTATATGGGATGCAGGAAATTGAGTTAGTGCATATCCTAAGAGACTTACAAAGAACTTTATCCTTTATACGAAGAATAGATTTCTTATTTACCCTAAGGTATAGCACCAGAATCAACAATTTTACTATGGGGGTGTAAGAAGTGTCTACAATCATCAGTCACGTTATACTGCAGGGGGAAACTGTGCGGTCACTGGCACAAAAGTTCTTTCAAGATGCTAACCGTTGGTCAGACATTGTTGTATTCAATGAGTTAGATTACCCATTCATATCAGACTCTTTAATAAATATTTCTTCTAGTTCTAATGTTAAAGTCATTGGAGATGTTATATTTATACCTCTGGATTCTGATACTGCAGGTATTCAAGAGTATGAAAGTGGACAAGACTTAGATTCATTAGTGTTGGGTACGGATTTGGAATTAGCTATTAACAGTGAACTGCCAATCAATACTCATGACGGAGAATTACTAGTGGACATGGGATCAGGAGACTATAGATTACTCTCTGGGTTTAAATGTTTGAGTCAAGACTTGATACACCGGCTTAAAACAGAGTATGGAACCTTGACATACCATCCCGAATATGGTAGCAATTTTCACACCATACTAGGTAGCAAAATGTCCCCTGGTTGGAAAGATAAAGCAGAAATAGAGATAATTAAGACTTTTAGATCAGATTCTAGGGTCTTAGATGTAACAGATGTTGTTGTTACTTCTGTTGATAGCAGGATTCTTATTAAATGCAACATAATAACCTCAAGGGGCCAGCATCTTATATCATCTCTAATATAATATGGGGGGTTACATTAATGGGGTTAATTATAAAAACATTTAGTGGCATACTAAATTCTATGGTAAATTGGATGAAATCAAACAATTCTCAGATAACCAACTTTTCAGTTGGATCAGTGTCTCGTACTCTACTGGAATCTGTTGCTGTTGAAATGGAATCAGCCTATTATCAAATGTACAAAGGATTCAATTCATCTATAGAGAGCTCAATATACAACAGTTTCGATTTTTTCAAGTATCCCGCTACATCTGGTACTGGCCTCGTAACCCTGCACTTCAAGACTCCCCTCACTCAACCCATAACTCTACAAAAAGGCTTCCAATTTTACACTATCCCCATAAGTAATAATACCTTATATTTTGAAGTTATTGATGATGTAACCTTTACAGTGGGGGCAAGTATAGTGCAAGTACTTGTTCAATGTACTAAGACAGGGGTAGTTGGTAATATACCAGAAGGGACTCTACAAAATAGTGTTATAAAATTAACTGAGGTATTTCTGATAACAAATGAAGAATCGTTCTATGATGGAAGAGTGGGGGAAACAGTGGAGGAGCTAAGAAAGAGGTTTTCTAAGTTCATTTCCACCCTATCAAAAGGCACTGCTAACTCTGTACAGTACGGGTGTTTTTTGGTTAATGGGGTTACAGGTGCTATCGTGGATGAAAAGATAGGATACACTAATGTATATGTGCATGATGTGAATGGGGATTTACCTCAAGCATTACATGATGCTGTAGTAGAAAGCATACTGGAATATAGGCCTGCTGGTATACCTGTTAATATACTCCCAGTAGTTAAGAGATCAGTTCACTTGTCTGTACTGGTCTACTTAAATGAAGATTTCGACAAGGCAGCATATCAACCTGCACTATTAAGTTCTCTGCAATCCTTCCTTAATGGATTCACTGTGTCTAAGGAATTAGTGGAATCTGAGCTGATTAAGTATATGATGAATATTGATCAAAATGCCATATATGACATAAACATATCTCCTTCAGGCAATGTGTTAGTGGACAAAAATGAATTGATTAGGGCAGGAAATATCACACTCACTATAGTTTAGGAGGATGAGTATGGGAAAGATATTGGATAGCTTAATATCTGTGTTTAATAGAAGCCCCAGTGGAGAGCTAAAGTATATAACAGATGCTGTGGATTCCTCCCTGTCCACCCTGCAGGAGGACATATCCTTACTAAACTTAGAATACGTTATATCCACTTCTACTGGTGATTGGCTTAATGAGTGGGGTAAATGGTTTGAGGTAACCAGGCTAACAAATGAAAGTGATGTCTCCTATAGAGGAAGGATAAAATCTGCAGCCACTAAACCTAAGGTTAGTATACCTGCACTTATCTCTACTGTGCAATCATACTTAAACGACCCAGCCGCTAAAATTAGTATCTATGAACCCCATGTTGATGTGGCAGTGTTTAGTAAATCTGTGTATAGCGGCACTCATAAATTTCAGACTGGGGATTATTATAGGTCTGGTGTAATAGACGTTGTTAGTCCCATCATGACTTCAGAGTTAAAGCAAATTTTAAATAAATCTAAAGCATCCGGTGTTAAGTTAAGTTATACAATTTTGAATGAGATGATTCAAGATGGGAGTGTATTGGATTCTTCATTCCCCTTGTTAGATTCAATGGCAATAGAATACGAAATTAGAGAGATAAAGCTAGTAGAAATGTCTACTGCAATTCTCTCAGCTCACTATTCAGGTATATTTGGCAGCTACCCAAGGGCAGGTAAGAAGAATCCCCCTATAGAGAATATGTCTCAATTTGACCTCCTTCCTGATTGGGAATACCGACAAATACTCTGTGATTCATATATACTTTTGATGTCCATCTTAGATTATATTATTGATGAGATAGACATCATACAAGACATCCCAATATCCCCTATTGAGATTTCAATTATCTAATAAAATTATTTTTAGGTAAGCCTAGACAAGGAGGGGTATAGATGTCAATTATAACAAAGGGGGCTCACATAAATAGAGCTCTGCATTTTTATAACGAGCCTAGCATCTATTATTGTATTGGTAAGAGTACTCCCTGGCCTGACGAAGAGAATCCACCAGCTCCTGATCCCAATGTCAGTCAGGTGGATGAGATTATTGGGTTCAAAAAAGTTGAAATGAAACACTTGGTAGTACCTGATGAGGTGAACGGCACAATAAGATACCGAGAGTTAATGTGGAGAATCGTAGTCCCTGGGGCTGTATTTACTGAAGGGTGTAGATGGGTCTTTATCTCAACTGAGATATCAGATTCTGATTTACCCTTAGGGAGTTACAGACAGGTTGGGGTATATTCTGGGTTACAAGTAGATGCGTCTGTGCTACCTGGAAAATACAACTTGTTACCTGAGGAAGTAGTGTCTCCAGGAGTACTGGAGATCATAGATTATAAAGGGGAACCTGTAAATAGGCAGATAGATCAAACAGAAAAGCTAGCTTTAATTATGGAATTTTAAGAAGGGTGGGATAAAATCATGTCCACACTAGATATCACCCATTCCCCATATTATGATGACTTTGATCCTGCAAAGAAGTATACACAAATTTTAGCACTCCCTGGTAGGTCAGAACAGGCAAGGGAATTCACTCAATTGCAAACTAACATACTTGACATGATAAAGAAATTATCTGCAGCTTTATTCAAAGAAGGAAGTGTTATTGAAGGATGTTCATTTTGGTTTGTTGATAACACTTTAAATATCTCCCCTGGAAAAGTGTACCTCGATGGCATTATACACCAATTTGATGGGGGCGCTATTGACCTGACCATGATAGGCACTGAACTTATTGGTATAAAATTAGAGCAAACTATCATCACAGAGCTGGAAGATCCTACCTTGAGAGAGCCCGCTTTAGGGTTTGAAACCTACGGTCAGCCTGGGTCTCATAGGATAAAGTCTGATACCGCGCTTACTCTGAATGACCCTACTTCCCCTGTTATCTACAAATTTATAGATGGTTTGTTGTTTTCTGTAGAAGAGAAGCCACAACTAGAGATGATCAACTCCGTTTTAGCTCGTAGAACCTTTGACGAAGCAGGAAATTATCGAGTACATGGGTTATCAATGTGGGCAAAGGATAACGACGAAGATAGTATTATGCTTACCGTGGAGGCTGGTAAATCCTATATTCAAGGATTTGAAGTGAATAAACCATCCCCCACTAGACTGGTTATTCCTAAATCTAAGGTGGCTAGAGCAGTCACAGGTGAGCCTCATGTGTATCAAGAAGGGGTCGACACATATAAGCTGAATAATAAAAATGTGTCAGGAGTCACTAGAATAACTGCCACTGTCCAGGTGACTGACACAATTACTAGGGGCAGTTCCTCCAATGGCAGTGATACGCTCCCACACACTCCTGTTGTCTCTATAATTAGTAGCAATCAAGGTGCTACTATATACTCCTCAGAAACTGACTACCAGCAAACCGGTAATAATATAGACTGGTCTCTTGGTGGAATAGAGCCTAGTATTGGGTCTTCATATACTGTTGTATACCAATACAACAAAATTATGATTTTAGATGTTGACTTTTTGCTCACTTCATCCGGATCAGACAGCTATATTGATTTCTCCCCTCTTGGAGACACCCCAGTGGTAGGAACTTCTTTCATTACTGATTATACTTTCTATTTAGGTAGGGGTGATCGGATTTACCTTGATAGTGAAGGATTTATTGACGTGCTCACTGGTCAGAGTGATTTACCAGATTTTGTTACTCCTCCATTAGACTCTGATCCCATTAGGCTGTCTCTAGGCACTGTAACTCTATCCCCTAATAGCGCGGAGGTTACAGTTAATAGTTCTGCTATCACCCGTACATCTATGGGGGATCTTCACAACATAATGCTTCGCCTAGATAATCTAGAGTACAATCAAGCAATAGCTGACCTAGATACTGAGGCTATGAGCGGTCAGGCGGTTACCTCCTTAAAGGGTATATTTACAGATGGTTTCCTAGGATTTAGTAAATGTGACTTAAACCATCCCTTATTTAGTGCAGCTATTGATATCTCTCAATTTACCCTTACACTAGGTGCATTACAAACTGCATTTGTACCTACATCAGATGCTCCAAACACTACTGCCCACAATTTCTTATCAGGCAAGTTCTTTACATTGCCTTATGCAGAAGAACCTGTTACCTCTCAAACTCAGGCCACCACATTCATAAATGTTAATCCTTATCAGGTATTCACTGGTAGACCTAACATTAATATATCCCCCGAACTGGATAACTGGATTGACAATGAAAATATTTCTTTAAATAACCAGACTACCACTATACAAGATGTGTGGGGTTGGTGGGGCACTTCTAGCACCATACAGTACATTGGTACCACAAAACAGGTTCAAGAATCTATAATACCTTATGCAAGACCTGCAGAAATAGTAGTATCAGGGTCAGATTTTCCCTCACTGTCAGATCTTATAACTGGGTACATGGATGGGGTAAAGGTGAATCTTTCACCTCTCAGCACAACTTCTGCGGGTACTGAAGCAGGCACAGTAAAATCTGATGTGAACGGAAGAGTTAACTGTCACTTTACTATTCCTACAGGAGTGAGAACAGGTGCTAGGGAAATTACACTATCTAACCCTGTAACCTCAGCATCTACAGTGTTTACCTCAAACGGTATGAAAGTTACAACCACAGAAACTGTACTCACTAATAAGATAATCTATCAAGTGCATTATCCAGTAGATCCCATTGCTCAGAGTTTCCAACTTATTACAGATAGATTTATCACTAGCATGCAGTTGTTTTTTAGCTCTAAAGATCCTTCTATAGGTGTCACAGTACAAATTAGGGGCATGAATAATGGTTATCCTTCTATTGATGTCCTGGGAGAGGTCACTTTAAGCTCTGACCAGGTCTCTGTTTCCACTGATGCCTCAATACCCACTAATATAGTGTTTCCTCAACCTACCTTTTGTGCTAAAGACACTCAGTATTGCATGACTGTCATGACTAGCAGTTCCCTATACAATGTGCATATTGCAAAATTAGGCCAAAAAGTATACAACTCCAGCAATTTTATAACAGGACAACCTTATAATGCGGGGGTTCTCTTTACCTCTTCTAATGCATTGACATGGTCTGCAGTTCAAGACAGTGACCTAAAATTTGTGTTAAATGGCGCTATTTTTGAACCCAATGCAGTAGTACAATTTAACAGCATTGCTGATCTAGGGGCAGATAACTTATTGGTGCTGGCGGATTTTGATACCCCTAAGGGCACCTCATGTGTGTGGGAATATAAGCAAAATGACTCTATTTCTTGGTTGCCTCTGGATATAAGATCTGCCAGAGCTCTTAATGAAGTAGCTAATTCTATAACCTTGAGAGCTACCCTAGACACTGTCAATTCCAATGTGTCTCCAGTAATCTCCGGTCAGTCTCTTGTTTTGGTTAGTGTTCAGACTTTAACTGGGGGGTCGTATATTAGCAAATTAGTTGACTTATCTCAACCCTACACTATTGTAAACCAAATACTCGAAGCTTATGTGCCTTCAGGTACAACAGTAACTCCTCAGTTATCTTATGACAATGGGGTGTCCTGGGTTACACCTGCGATATCCTTAACTGAGACTGTGGATGGGGTGTATGCTCGGTATTCCTATGAATACACTTTACCTGGGGGAGTAGTCACTTCCCAGTTCAGAGTTAGGGTTGATCTAACCACGAGTAATCCCCTGTACCGGCCCCTAGTTCGTAAGCTACTAAATATTTTAAAATAGTGGGGATAACAATCCCCCTATTTTAAGGAGGATTATATTGTGTCTAACATTCGTAAATGTTCCAGTAGTGGTGCTCTTATTTTTGATCAAACCCCAGAAGAGATATTTATGTCTAATGTAATGCAAGAATTGCAGCATCTAAAGAATAAAGTTCAAGCATTGGAAGAAAATTTGCCCAAACAAGTGTTGGATAAGGAGGTGACAGATAAATGACGTATACTCCTAACAAGATAACAGGGTTAGATAGAGTTAGGGATATGATGGATAAGACAAATGCTATCATGGACGCCTTATCAGAATTACAGCTCATACCTGGGGCTGGAGTAGTAGTAGATGAAAATCACATATTTAGTGTAGCCCAATCTACAGATGCTCAAACACTTGGGGGGTTAGAACCCACAAGGTTTGTCCAAGTGGTATTAAGTGAAACAGCACCCATTATAGGCCTATATGAGGGTTTAGAGTGGCTCAAACCTAGCACAGGTGAAATAAAAGCTTATGTTGGGGGAGAATTTAAGTCTGTAGGTGGTGGAGTACTAACAATGTACCACAACCATGTCATTCTTAATTCCAACAGCTCAACAGTTACTATTGGCATACCCTCATACATGAGAGATAGGGATTCCATTATTGTTGCTAAAAATGGTCAACCTATGTACAATGGAATTGATTTTAGTGTTAGTGCAGACAGTTTAAATCTTGAGATTATTATTCACAGTAAAAACCCAGGCTGGTATGCAAATGATGATTTCTATATCTGGGTCTTAGGAACTGCAGATGTTTCATCTGATATACTTGCAACAACAGTCCTAATTAGTTCCTATACTGCTCTCACCAGTGGAATAACTAACGTGCCCATAAACAATGTAAATTATAATCCTACTAATGACATCCTTCAAGTCAGCATGAGTGGTATTACTCTGGATGAGGTAGACCATTACACTAAGAATCTTAATGGCATCAGTATTGATTTGGTAGATTGGTCTTTAAATAGTGGGGATAAAATTGTGTTCAGGGTACAGAAAAAAGTGCGCACAGATATTACGACTTTGGATGGGGCCACGATATCTGGTAATTCCATAAATAACGGTGCATTAGGTACTGATATAAAAATTGGCAGTTTGTCTCTACTCCCCACAGTCAATAAGACAGATGTTGTGAGCGCTATTACTGAAGTTGCGGGTAGTGTAGACACTAAAATTTCTGCTTTAGTGAATTCATCCCCTGCTACCTTAGATACTTTAAAAGAATTGGCTGATGCTCTTGGAGATGACCCTAACTATGCCACTACAACCGCTGAGCTAATAGGGTCTAAGACAAGTCAAGTTGATTTTGATTCGCATCAGGCGGAAGATGCGACACAAGCTGAACGAGGTCATATGTCAGTAATAGATAAAACTAAACTAGATGGAATAGCCACAAATGCCAATAACTATGTGCACCCCACAACAGACGGAAATAAGCATATCCCCGCAGGAGGGGCAGTTAATCAGGTTGTAGGCTACGGGGGAACAGCAGGAACAGGTGCATGGGTACCTGCACCAACTCCAGTAGATTATGGGCGCTATCAAGCGGAGTTCGGGTTTGATGGGACTGAAAGTTATAATAATTTGTCTTTAGCTGGAACGTCAGTAAATTTAGACCTTCCTGGTATAACCACGACTCTAACTCCTCCATCTAGTGCGTATGGAACGTATACTGCCAAATACGGGGTTAAAATTCATGTAAATACATCCTTTACTACTATATCTATTGTCTTAAATGCGGCGTGTACTGCTACTAAATTATATGTTTTAAATACTTCAAGGGCGGTTCTTGCTTCTGCTAATCTTTCGGGCGTGAGCGGTAGCATTGACTATAATTTTGTGGCTGGTACTGATTATTATATTGACGTTGATAATAACGGTGCAAATTATGCTATCTCAAATGCAGTGGTAACTTATCCAATCAATGGAGTTATGCTTAATGTTACAGCATCAGATTCAGGTGGAACTAATGACGTAAATAACTTTAATTTTAATTCTATTTCTGCCAGTACGAAGTCTTTAAACGGCACAGTAACCAAAACCATAACTCCATCTGACCTTAAAAAATGGGGTAATGCTAAATGGGATCAGAGCACTCCAGCAAATACGAGTGTAGTGTGTGATGTTCTAAGTAATAATGTGTATAGCGCTCAAAAACCCGGAAGTGCAGGAGTCTATGCAAATAGCTCATGGTCTCAAAAAATTATTGCCAATACTTCTGTAGAAAATCCGCTTATACAATTGAAATATAGTGATTATTTATACGGAACAGTAGCTCAACCATTAGTTATTGGTATTTACACAAAACACGCCACATTAGATAAGCCCGATATAAAATTAGGTGAGATATCTGTACCTTCGAGCACGTTCACTAGCTCAGCAGTAGATTTTTTTGTAGATATAGCTATAACTGGGAGTATTATAAGTGGTAATGAATATTTTATTGTGTTTTCAAGCGCTGCAAGTAATTCTACAAATTGTCACCAAGTAGGGTTTCAATATGGAATAACAGGTGGAAATTGCTACACTTTTAACGGCACAACATGGACAAAAGATACCACAAAAAACATTTATGGAAGTATTTCGTTACCTTTAAAATCCAACGTCATTTCAATAGCAGACCTCTCAGACATCGACGCTATCGCATACCCATCATTAAAAATTCGTGGGACACTAAGTAGACTTAGCGTAAGCGATGCAAGCCCAACGGTGAGTGATCCTAGTTGGACTTGGGAGGGTGCAGAGAAGGTAGCTGTGCAAATTGCAGACGGGACGTGGAGTGATACAACTACGAGTATAACGACTGGCTCGACTTATACTAAGACTATTCCGTTAGGATTTAAGGCGTCTATAGGTAGTTTAATTGCTCAAGGGTATGACGCAGAAAACGACGGTGTAATAGCGTATTTCACAACAGACCCGAATAATGCTCATGGTATCGGGTCTAAAGGGACTGATTCTTTTTCTAAACAAAAGGCATTAGGTTCAAGCGGTGCTATTTCTAAGGGTATTTTCGGGGCTGGAGATTATATTACTTTAAAAGACGCTTATATTTTAGAAAGCGACCTAATTCTTAAATTCTATTCAGTATCAACGACATCGTTGACGGTGCGAAGTTTAGTATGGAAGGTAGAAGGCTAATGCTAACAATCATTCGTAAATCAGACAATCAACCGTGTGGCACGATACCTTCCAACATGACGGTAGACCAGGAGATATTGTTTAATGTGTTACCTAATTTTGGTGGTAGTGCTGAGGATTATGAGGTTATGGAGATGGAAGCACCTCCTCCATCTCTCTCCGAAATCCAGCAACAAAAAATCATAGAACTAAACACAGCTTGTAACCAAGATATTTTAAACGGTTTCTCATCATCTTGTACAGGCGTAGAGCATCAATACAATTTTGACCTAGAATATCAAGCCAATATGAACCAAAGAGCCACTATGTTTTTATTAAAACCAACTATGGTTGAAACATGGTGGCCAACTAAAGACAAGGGAGTGATCACTCACAGTAGAGAACAATTTGTTCAACTTTGTGAAGATGCAGAAAGAATTAAGGGTGAGAAAATCTTTAGATATTTTGAAATGAAAGCACAGATTTTAGCGCCAACTACTACTGCTGAGCAAGTTGAAGCGTTTGCGTGGTGAGGATAATGAAAAAATACATTTGGAATCTATTAATATCAATCGACCAATTGTGCAATACGATTCTGGGTGGATATCCAGACGAAACAATGTCAAGTCGTATGGGCAAACATGTTGTGAAGAGGGATAGCAGATTATGTAAAATTATTTGTAGGCTACTGAACAAAATCGACCCAAATCATTGTGTTGACGCAATTGAAAAGGACGAGGGATTACCGATGTAGTTATGTCGTAGTAGACGCAAACAGCGAAACAAGGCTTCCAAGATAGCACCAACAGAGGGAGTGGCAATTCCTACCACTCCCTCTTATTGCACCCTCAGCGTAATACAAAGGAGGTATAACATCTTATGGGAAGAGGCACTGAAAGAGAATTATCTGAGGTTTTGAACTCCAGACTTGACAATATAGAATCTTTAGTTAGCTCCATGAGTGAACAGCAGTCTAAAGTGGCCCCTATAGAAGGGTCTGTAGCACTAAGTTTGGTGAGCACTCAGGATTCTAATGACCGTACAACAAATGCAACCTACACAAGAGTATTAGAGGGTACTCTTCAGAAAACTATTGACTATAGCAACTTCGATATAAACAACAAACCTCAATTGGTAGTTACTAAACTATACCTAGAAGATGGTGTAACTTTAGACTTTACAAACACCAGCACTTTAGTTTGGAGCACCGATGGTATGAAAATAGTATCATTTAGTGAGGTGATTTCGTAATGGGAAACTTGGAAAACGCACTGCAGGTAGGTGGGTATTTTGGTGGCATTTCAATCCAGAGGTATCTAAATATGGAGAGGCTGGCAGCAAATGGTGCAGCTTTAGCTAACATATCAGGTCGTACCTCAGGGATGACTGCGGCTTATTTTGACATCTTCAATAATCTTAATGCTTATTCAGCAGGAATAATGGATACTACTAAAACTACCATACTCATACCAACACTTGCCGGGGAAACAGTTTTAGATGCTCATGTTGACGTATCTAATGCAGATACACAGTGGTTCAAAGTAGGGCAAGAAGTATCTGTCCAAGATGATGTGAACAAGGAATATGTGACCGTAACAAGGGCTGAGATATCTTCGGATATTACTACCTATGATAGAAGTACACCTATTACAGTAGTTTCTTCTGCTTTTACTACAAGCAAAGATGCTAGACCACAGGTATTGAGTAATGGGTGGATTGTAAGTTGTGCAATGAATACTTCCACTTATATACTATATTTTTACGTCAGTAAGGACAACGGGGCAACCACAACTCCTTTATGTTCTGTATCTGTTGCAGGTAATGGACTTTCATTTTGTTTAGCAAGTAAAGGAACTATGTTATATTGTGGTTTCAATAAGGCTTCTACAGGTCATGCGTTTGTTTCGTTCGATGCTACTACAGTATCTAATTCCGATCTTGTTAGCAATGCAGTTGTAATTAACACTCCTACTATAAACATTTTTGGTAGCGGTATGTCTTTAACTTTAGATAATACCAACGGTATCTATTTTACTAATTGTGCAAAATATACTGGATATACTAATTCATTTAATATCTCTTACGTTAAAGGTACTATATCTGCTGTAGATGGTAGTGTTAGTTGGGGTAGTGTTGAGCAAGTTACAACTGATAATGCGGCTTATAATAATACAACTCCTACTATTGTTGTTAAAAATGATGGCAATCCATTGATTGTATTCCTTCACTCTGATGGAAGTACATGGTATATTAGGGCAGCTAATTACACTGGAACATGGACTGTTAATATTAATATAGCACCAAGTATATATGCTTATGCTCAATCCTCACCAGATGCAATAGTCGATGAAAACGGGATTTTATTTTGTTGTTGGCAAGGCAAAGATGCTACGGACAGCAGTTCGGTAAATATTAGATGTTCAAAATCTACAGATAATGGTGTAACGTGGACGAAAGCAGACGGAACAGTTGGACATGACAAATTAACAAGTGGAAATAGTTATGACCAACAACTACCTTCTATAACTGTTGATAAGAACAACAAGATATACCTAACCTTTTATGGAATTATAAGTGGACAATTTAATGATCAAGCACAAATACGCCTTATAACTTTTGATGCTGTTTGGAGTTCTATTTCAAATCTAACGAGCAACACTACAAATAACGCCACTACTCCATCAACTTGTTTAAATTATAATGATTTTACTAGTCCAATATTAATTTACAAAGATACTCAATCATCCTCAGTTAAATTCCGTGGCATCTTCTCAGTAACAACCCAAACTCCTCACCTCGAAGTAACACCGCTAGTCAATGCATACAAGGTTAATACTAAAGTGTACAGAAGTCTTGGTAGTGTTGACACTGTAAATAAGCGGTTGAAGTTTAGTGAAGGATTTCAGAGTGCAACAACTTATGATAGGTCTACTCCTGTTAATGTTGTAGCACAGGCTTACGATACAAGTGGTAATGGAGGTAGGAAGTTGGTTAGGCTGGATAATGGGTGGTTGGTTAGTGCTGTTTTTGATGCCAATCCTTATGTGCGATGGGAAGTTTCTAAGGATAATGGAGCTACTTGGTTAGAATTAACCTACATGGGTTATAATTTCGGTTCAGGAGCAAATCATAGTGTCGCTATATCAAGTAGTGGAAATAATGTATATACCTTAGTAACTGGGAATACTTATGCTTATTGCTATAGATTTGATGCTACAACTGTTCCTTCTTCGTCGCTTACAGGAAGTTATTATACGTTAATTGAGTCTCAAGACACCATAGGTTCAGGTTGTTCGATCGAAGTAGATTCCCTTGGTTATCTCCAAGCTACATGGTGTAGTAAAAATGCTACCTATCCTAACAGTTTTAATATCAGGTATTCTAAGTCAACAGATGGTGGGGTTACTTGGAGTGCTGTGACGCAATTGTCAACATACAATACCACAGGATATGACTATACCAATCCTTGTATTGTAATTAATAAAACTACTAATTATCCTGTAATAATTATGCAAAGAATATCTACGACTTACAATATAAATGTATTTCAATGGAATGGAACAAGTTGGGGTGCGTATTCTGTTTACAGTGTTTCTTCATATTCTCAATCCAATCCCTCCGCAGTAGTAGATAGTGCAGGGACTATTCATGTGGTTTGGCATGGTATCGATGCTACTGATTCAACCTATAATAATGTTAGATATAGTAAATCTACAGATGGTGGAGTTACTTGGAGTACGATGCTCAAGCTCACTACTGGTAATACCTTGGCGCAATACTTTACAACTATTGCTTGTGACAGTAGCAATAATGTTTATGTCGCATGGTCGTATGCCGATGGAGTAAATTGGCCTATTAAGTGGATCAAGTACAGTGCAGGCAGTTGGGGTTCTACAACAAGTGTTGGGACACCTTCTACTATTGGATATCCTTCTATGTGTGCTAATTACACAAATTTTGAGTATCCTTTGTTTATTTTTAAGGATTATGTTGGTGGGGTTAGCACTGTTAAATTTTATGGAAAATTTTCTAGTAGCGTTAATTTGCCCTTCCTTGAAGAAGATGTAAGGTACACCATTACTCCTCCATCTCCAGTTAGTCAAATCGTCTCATGGGATCAATATGATATTGATCAAGATTTCTCAATTGCAAACAAATTCTCACTCGTCGCCACGGGAGCAAATGAGGTATACGGTAATCCAACTTTAAAAACTACTATTATCGAAGCAGGTGTAACAGCAGAAGATCAAAATGTCTATATTGCCCCAGCTAATAACAGGATTACTAAGAGGATCACCCTAAACAGAACTAATATTAGTATAAACAAATCTATATCCCAACTCTTAGGAGCTGTGGGGTATTAAATGAGAGGAGGGGTAGTATGAAAATACTAGACCCAGAAACAAATATGTATGTAGACGTGGAAACTCTGTTTGTTTCCCAGCCTCCAGTACAAGAATAGGACATGTGCCTGAGAAATAAAGTGAGAGAAAATTAAAAAGTAAGTAGTATTATGTATAGTACTACTTACTTTTTTATGGGGGGTGTAGCAGGTGAAACCTGAAGTAATATCTAGATTAGAA
>Ga0209318_1001272_pt1 | contig 16746 bp, 25 predicted proteins | sample RifGroE1_FD_183999 | JGI IMG/M metagenome (GOLD analysis project Ga0209318, IMG submission 183999) | Groundwater microbial communities from Rifle, Colorado, USA - Groundwater E1 (SPAdes) (version 2) | ecosystem: Environmental > Aquatic > Deep subsurface > Groundwater | place: Rifle, Colorado...
CCACCCCTGGAATATGAAAGTGCCCATGCAAACGGATATGGGACTCCACGCACTCGGCCATGGACCGGGCAGCGATGGCCGCACCGCGTTTGGACATACCGATCCCGACCAGGTGGTCCCTGAGAATTTTCGTCGTCACAACAGCTCTCGCCGAAACTCTCAGCTCATCAAGGTCTCAAGCACGGTGCGCTTGAGATCGGCTTGTCGCGGAATATGAAACGCCCGGGCCTGTACATGCGCCTGGACAACCGAGGTGGTGCTGAATGCAACCAGTCCGGAATGGAACCCTCCACCGGCCGCCGCCACTCCTCTAGCGCGCAGTTTCGTGAGGACGGGCGCCTGGCTCACGACCTTAGAGGTCACGCGCCCCTCAATGTAGATGTCCACCGCGTCGAGAGAGCCCTGAAACTCGCCACCCAGCGCAATGATCGCGCTGCCACAGGCGCATGTGACCTTGCCACGCAAAGCGCCCAACACCAGGATGCCGCCTGGCAAATCCAAAGTCTGGGCGTCGATTCTGGCCCCGGCAGGGACGACAAAACAGATCTGATGCTCTTCCAGCCGCATGGACAGAGAGTTCACATCCGCAACGCCTGCAGTTTCGCCCACGGCCGGCAAATCACCCTGGTGCTGGTCAGCGACAAACGCCGACATTGAAGGCTTGCTCATCTCAATTCCTCTTGGACAAAACGACGCGCTGGTGGGGCGTCTCATAGGACTGCTTTGGCGCGTCAACGCTCACAAGGCGCTCCCCGCTTGGGAGCACTGCCCCCACCGGGATCTGGATGACCCTTGCGCCGACCATCACGCTCAGTCCTGCTAAGCCCACCGATTCCACGTGCCACACGATGGGACTGGCCACCGACACGGGCTGGAAGTACAGCCGCCCAACCGTGAACGCAAGAGCCGTGGCGCAAAGCAGAAGTGCCACCAATGGAATGGACAAAACACGCATCCGCAACCCTTTGGTTTCGACGATCGCTGCGCCGACCTCCTCAGGGAATGGCCGTTGAACAAGGGGCACCCATGCCGGGGCATCCATCTGTTCATAAGCGCCAAAACCCGAGAGGTTCACGACGTCGCTCTTGAGCATGGCGCACACAACCTGCACCGGGGTAAACGCCGGCGCAGGAGGGCCGTCCTCTCGTAGAGATAGGGTGGGCTGGTCCATCATGGCGCGCGTCGCCGCTTACGGCGCATTTTGGAAGTTGCTGAAACGAACGCATCAATAAATGATCCAAGCTCTCCACCTGGGATGCGTTGGCTCAGGACCATCCCGTCAATGTTGGCTAGCATGAGCTGACATGCCGCCTGGGCGAACCTCGGCGAGGACACCATCTCATGAAAACGACGATAGAACTCGAAGTCGTGGCCGTGCCCGCCAGAACTGGAAGAATCGTTGTGCGCGTACTCGTGTGCGAGAAGCCACATCAGTGATCCAGCGGCATACGAACCGCGACGTAATGCCCTCAACTGGGAGGTAGACACAGCGATGTAGCTGGCGCCATCTGTCCAGGCCAGGAAGAGGTCAGACGCCCCAGCCACGATGCGTCGGATTGAGGTCTTTGACTGCCATTGAGCATTGACCTTGCGCAAAGCCTCAAGTCCTGTGCGTTCGTCGTCAGCGAGCTTTTCGTCTTCGATCACGCGGGAGGTGTCGCGAAGCGTCTGCGCGAAATGAGAGAAGGGAATGAAGCGCTGTTGCTTCGAGAAATTCAGCCGCTCCACAAAGACGGAAATGGCTGCTTGGACCCAATCGCCCCCTTGAAAACGATATCCATAGGAAGAGAACGTCCCTGGAATCAGCACGTGAGCCAGGCCTTCGCGCTGCACCCGCTCAGCGACCATGGGATGCCTGCCGTCATAGATCGTCAACGGTCCAACGTCGAAGACCTCCTCTGGAGTGCGCAGCTCTCCAAAGATGTCATCTAGTATCCGGGCACGTCGGATCAAGTTGACTTGTTGTCTACTGATCGGGCGGCCCGAAATCAGGATGTCATCTAACAGCTTTCGACGCTCGTCGGATGAGAGCTTTCCGCGGCGGGCAAGGTTCACGGCGAATCGTCGATTCAACTGCTCGTGAATGGCACACCACACAGGGCAGGGTGACACGATCGCGTTACGCGCCATATTCAGTTTCAGCGCCCGCTTGGAAACGATGTCGCCACCTGTCCCCGCCTTGGCCCTGTCACCATCCATGACAAAGACACCGAGGTTGAAAATTCTCAAACCGGCCTTGTCGTCGAACCGATACCAAGCGAAGTCATCCTCATAGTCCCACGTCACCGTCGATGGCGGCGTGTTGACCTGAATGCCATTCAGGAAAACAGGTATGTCGATGAACTGGATGTCACCGAAGTACCCCCCGCAATGGGAGAAGTAGTAGTTGAATTCCACTAAAGACATGGGACGGTAAAACTGTCCCGTGATGATGCAACCAGGTTGCTCATCGACATGAGTCGCCAGAGAGTAGGTTGCGGCCGAGCCGTTGTTGCCACCAACGTCGACGCGTAGCTCGTGCACGCCACTGCGCCAGCATGTGCGCGCATAACTCATGATCTGGCCGCGGCCCACACGAAAGCGACCGAAGCGTGCATCCCCTTTTTGGTGGGCCGCTCCAAATCTCCCGAAGTATTGGCGTATTTCAGCCTGGCTTCCCAAGCCTCGACCATCATCTGCCACGGTAAAGCCGTCATGCGTGATGGTTAGGTCGACGCGAGTAGCACCGGCGTCCACCGAATTCATGACCAGCTCTGCCAGCGCTTTGCGCAGGCTTCCAGCCTGCTCGTGGATGAGTGACTGAATGATGTTGGCATCGACCTCGAACGCGAACGTCTGGGCCGCTTCATCCAAAGGGGCAGGATCGGAGTTCCGAGGCGGGACGAGCGCAAGCGCGCCTTCGTCGGCAAGCTCGGAGGCCGCGATCTGCAGCTCGCAGTTCGCTGATGCGTACATCTCATCGGTTCTCATCACGCTCTTTCAAGATTTCGCATCAAACGACTCCATTTGCACACCATTCAACAAGGCCTTTCTGTCAGATGGACCAGAAGTACGGCGAATGGCACCTGGTGCGTTGACACCCTTTATTTTCTGCATAATACTGTTAGGTAAAATTCTATGTCAAGAAAAATCGTTTTCAACAGGGAATCCCTGCTCTTTCGCACATGAACTCGCCAACTTTTCATGCTCCCCACCTGGAGCGGGTCCTGCGCAGCGGTGCGCTCCTCGTCGCCGGCGTCCTGGCTGGCGTTCTGATCACCCATGGACTCAACAGCGCTGCCTTCTTGCAACTGCGCTCGGACGAAGCCGCTGTGAGCGCAGCTATCCAGATGGCGACGAGGAGCCAGGAAGGAGTGAGCGCCGAGGGCACAAGTGCAATCGCACAAACCCCCGTAGCCAGCCCGAGCGAGCCCCCTTCCGCACCACCACAAGGGGTGCCGAGCAAGTCGGTCAGACTGCGGGTGACAGCCAACGGGCTGACGCTTCGACAAGCACCGCGGCCAGATGGCACGAGAATCACCAGCCTCCCCCTTGGGACACTGCTGATCGCCGAAGATGGCTTTGATGACTCGGGATGGGTTGCCGTATCGACCAATGGCACCGTTGGGTGGGTCTCTCGACAGTGGGTTGAACCCGAGCGCGAACATGCAGCGATGCCCACAAGGCAACAGCCCCCAGCCAAGACAACACCACCGCCCCAGATCATCACGAGGTCAGCCACGATCCGCGACCCTCTCCCGCCCGTCACAAGCCCCGCGCAGCCACCAGAAACCGTGCCTTCGGCCCAGATGCTGGCGGCTGTGCAACCCCCTTCTTCCCCATCTCAGGTGAACACGACTTTTGAACAAGCCGGCATTGCTGGCATTGATTCGTCGGGCATTCACTTCCGCAGCGGCCGCAGGGTCGCCATCGGCGAGCCATTCCCGAGCGGTGAGAAACTGCTGTCGATCGACCCCCGGAATGCACGGATCGTCACTGACCGCCGGGTAATCAACATCAAGGTCCAGCTCCCGAGTTCAAGCCCGACATCGCCATGATCACGAAGGGGACCATTGACGACGTGCTCTCGCGGGCCGACATCGTCCAAGAGATCGGAGCGCGCGTAGAGCTGAGAAAAGCGGGCGTCAACTACATCGGCCTTTGTCCGTTCCATGGGGAAAAAAGCGCCTCATTCAGCGTCAGTCCGAACAAGCAGTTCTATCACTGCTTTGGATGCGGGGCTCACGGCGATGTGCTGGGATTTCTCCAACAACATGACGGCATGGAGTTTCATGAAGCCGTCCGGTACCTCGCGGACAGCCTGGGTGTGCCAGTGGTGGAGGAAGACAACAACCGTCATGCGCCCAGGACGCAAGAGCAGAAAACGAAAACCCAGCGCCAGTACGAAACGTTGGCCAAGGCCGCCGCGTTCTATGCGGATCAAATGCGCAAGCACAAAAGCTCCGGCGGACCCGCCGCGGCCTACGCCGAGATGCGCGGCATCCCCGAGGATCGCATTCGTGACTATGCGATCGGCTACGCGCCACAGTCGAACGATGGCTTGAGGCAGATCTTCGCCGACTACGACACCAGCCAGGACCTCGTCGACGTCGGATTGATCGTCGAGCTTGGGGAAGAACACGGACCGCGGTGCGGGCAACGCTACGATCGTTTCCGGGACCGTCTGATCTTTCCGATTCGGGACACCAGCGGGAAGGTCATCGGATTTGGCGGCCGGGTCATCAACGCCGACCGACCCAAGGCACCGAAATACCTCAACTCGCCAGAAACCGAGCTGTTCCTGAAGCACAAGGTGATCTACGGCCTGCACGAGGCGCGCTCCGCGATCTCGCGTGCGAAAAGCGCATTCGTCAGCGAGGGCTACATGGATGTCGTGGCCATGGCCAGCCACGACATCGGGAATGCTGTGGCAGTGATGGGCACCGCGCTGACCGAGGACCATCTTCGCCTCCTGGGGCGTTTCACCAAGAGGATGTGCTTCGTATTTGATGGCGACAACGCTGGACAAAAAGCGGCCTGGAAAACCTGTGTGACCGCCCTCCCGGTGCTCGCGCCCGACCAGCACCTCACCTTTCTGACGCTGCCCGATGGACTGGATCCCGATGAGTTTCTCAAGGCCAACGGGAAAGACGTTTTTCTTGCCTTGGCGGACGCGGCACCCACCCTTTCAAAATACCTGCTCGATGAGTTGCAGCGAAAGATCGGCCGAAATGGCGTCCTTGATTCCATCGAGTCCAGAGTCCAGTACACGCAGGAAGCCAGGGCACTGATCGACCTCCTCCCGCCCAAGACACCAATGCGAAAGCTGCTGCTTGATGAGGTATCTCTGAGAACGGGCAATAGGCCTGTGAGTGCGGCCGACCGGCTGCGTTCACAGAACGGCAACAGGCCGTGGCTCTCGCCCGAGGAATACCGCGCGCAACGCGACAAAGGGCAGGTACCTGCGAAGAACAGCGAGTTCCATCGCCATCCATCAAGTCCTGATCCAGTGCCCTCCTCGATCTGGGAAAAACTGGGAAACGCGTGCAAGAAGGCGCCTCGCAAAGCCTACGAAATCGCCCCAAACATCTCGCCCATGCTGGACACCACCAACGCAGATGAAGCGGCTCTACTGGCGATCCTCGACGGCATTGAAAACGGCGACGGCGTTTTCCCGGATCCATCGCCTTCAGAGATGGCGGCCCACCAGCTGGCAGGAGATCTGCTGGATCGTGCGCACGAAATCATCCGGAGACACCGAGAGTCCGAGGTGCTTGCCGAGCTGGCTCGCATGCACGCCAGCGGCGATCTGTCAGAAGGCGAATACATCCAGCAAGCCATGATGCTTCGTGAGTGATCCTAGCCAACATGCGCAGACGACAAACTGGCACCAAGGAACTACCATGCGAACAGACCACCTGACGGCCCTCGACCTGAGACGGGCCATCGCAACAGCCAAACGCAAGGGACCAAATCCTGCCTTGGTTGCGATGGCGCAAATCAAGACCATCGACGCCGCCACGGTCCAGAGCATGGCTGGTGGATTGCAATGCTCACTGGACCGCATGCGGATAGGGACAGCCACCCTCACCGACCTCCGGGACTTCCGCTACGCCACCATCGTCGCCCACGGCATCGAGAAGCACAAAATCATCCGGGGGCTCGCGGAGTTCATCTCGGCAGCCATCAAAGCGGTCCACCAGATCGAGGCCCGCCAGGCAGATGAAGAGAAGATTCCGACGCTGTACGGCGAGGAGATCTCGGCCCTCCATGAGTTCATCCACTGGCATCGATTCCAGTTGAACACGATCAGCCAGAAAGAGTACGCCACGGTTCTGCGGAGCGTTGCCAGGGAAATTGGCGGTTCGATGCAGGCGCGCATCAACAAACAAACACAAGGGCGCTGATGACCTGCAAAGAAGCCAGGCTGCCGACAGCATTTGTGGGTGCGGCTGTGCCGCATATTGTCCAGCACTCTTCCCTGCCACGTCCCTTCTACGAGGACGCGGCCGTGACGCTGTACCACGGCGATGCAATGGGGTTGCTGCCGCTGATGCCCTCGGTCGACGCGATCGTGACTGACCCACCCTATGGCGAAACCTCACTGGCCTGGGACAAATGGCCGGAGGGCTGGCCTGATGTAGCTGCGCTGGTGGCGCCGCAGATCTGGTGCTTTGGATCGATGCGAATGTTCATGGCCAAAGGCGACCAATTCCAATCTTCCGGCTGGAAGCTTGCTCAGGACATCATCTGGGAAAAGCACAACGGTAGCGGCAGCGCCAATGACCGGTTCAGGCGGCTGCACGAGCTCGCACTTCACTTCTATCGAGGCAGCTGGGCTGATGTGTTCAAAGAGCCTCAGGTCACGAACGACGCCACGGCGCGCACGTTGCGCCGAAAGGCTCGGCCGGCGCACTGGGGTGACATTGGAGCCGCGAGCTATGCCAGCGAGGATGGTGGGCCAAAGCTCATGGGGAGTGTGATCTACGCGAGGAGCTGCCACGGCTACGCAGTCAATGAGACTCAAAAGCCTGAAGCCATCGTTGCACCGTTGATAAGGTATAGCGTGCCGCCTGGGGGCGTGCTGATCGATCCATTTGCGGGCAGCGGCACTATGGGTGTTGTAGCTCGCAAAACCGGACGGAAAGCGATTCTGATCGAAAGCCGCGAGACCCAGTGCCAGGCCATCGCGGCGAGACTGGCTCAGGGCGACATGTTGACATCTCACGCCTAGTTCGGCATTCTGGTTTCTCGCGATGCCATTGACGTCATCCCTCTCCGGGCCTTGAACCCATCTCCCCAACGATCGGTGCCTTGAACGCTGCGTAGGCGCTTCCGGGTTGTCCAGGCTCGTTGCTGCCAGTGCAAACATTCCGGTGGTCGGTAGCGTGCGGACACCGCTTGCAACCGCAAGCCGAGCACACAATGAATGTACTCAGCTCAGCAGGGAATCCGTTTACACGCTCATCCCTGTCTCGAAGGCACTGGCGGCAACCGCACACCTTTGGGCTCGAAGCCAGGAGTGCACCCGTCGGCATCATGAAATCCCCAGCTCTTGATCGGCCGGAGCTGACAAGTGGCTCGGTCGTGAAGCGAATTCGGCCCCATTGGAGTCTTGCCTGCCAATCACCTGGGCATTGCCAATCAAAAAACCTGGGCTTGTGCGTCCTTCAACCATGTGCTGCCTTGTCCCATCGGGCAGATGCCTGTCTGCCACGATATGGCAACGGGCTGCTGGCCACCAAAGAGGAGGCGAAATTTCCTCCCACTTCATGATGCCATCGGCACCAAATTCAATCGCGCTGCTGCTCATGCCGTCACCCACACCTTGTGCTCTATGGTTTCGGTCCTGCGCGACATCACCTGAGAATGCCCACACCACTGACACTCTCGCTCCTCGCCGTCCGTCTTCCACCGGGTTTCGTCGCCGAGAAAGAATTGCTCGTGTCCGGTATCAATGGCACAGCGTCCGTCGCGCATGTACCGGGGCCAAAAGTCAGTAACCTCAACGAGCCCTTGAGTTCTCACCCAGCAACAGCTTTCCTCCTGGCTGCCATTGCAAAGCACGCCATAGAGGCGGGATCCGATCAGGTCCCCCAGATCCAGCATCCCGATCCACAAAACTCCCTGCTTGTCGGTGTAGACGCGACTGGTCCAGACCCGGTGCTTTCGCCGATGCAGGGTCAACCACCTGTACAGATTGGGGCTGAATTTGGCGCCCTGCCTGGGGTGTATCGACTGCAGATCGAGACCATTCCCGATGGCATGCTCTTTTGACAGTCCTTCACCGATCTGGAGCACTTCTTCCATGGTGGTTCCTGTTCTGAACTGTTGGGGGTCACAAACGGCGGGCGTGCCGCAAGTTTTCATACACCGCAAATGCACGTGTCCTGGCGTCGCCGACTTCCAGCTTGCATGCCTATTCGTGCCAGGCGCGCTCGGCGGCATCGGCTGCGTTGTGCGCCTTCTCTCGGGCAGCCACAAGCATCTCAGTGTCCGCCAGATTGGGTCCGCGCGCACTCGCATCCGGTTGATGTTGAACATCCTCATACCCAGGTCCGTGTCCCATGTCTATCCCTTCACTTCCTTCGCCCGGTATTGCGGGACCGATTCACCACTCACCACGAAGCGCTGCTCCACGGCACCCATCGCTTCTTCTGCGACAAGAACCTCCAAAGGGGTCCCCCCGACAATGGTGTAGTCGGCGCTCGATGCGTCATCCCATTCGGCCCAACGTTCGACGGCATAGCCTGGGCAATAGGCCAAGATACGCCGGCCATCTTCTTTCGTCGCGCCGCGCGATGGACACCACACCAAGTAGGGGGTTCCGGTTTGCGGCTTGAAGCTGCTCATGTTCATGCGTTCCTACCGCTTGATCACAGCGAAATGTCCAGCTTCTCCCAATCGGAGATCTCAGGAACAGACCGGATGCCGCGGATCATCCAACCCCCACCGTGCCCTGGGCGGGGATCTCGAAACAAGTATCCCGGCTCACAGCCATTGATGAAGGTCTCGCCCTCATCGCGATCACACCCACCGCATGGGGCCAAGTCCTCCAGGGTGCACCCGCACTCTCCTGGAACGTATAGCCCATCAAAGCCACCAGCCGACAGCTTGCTCTTCACTTCAGTCAAGATGGATTCGTTCATTGCTCACACTCGCTTTCGTTGCTTTACCTTGGATCGATGTCCTCACCCAAGATCACCAATCGAGGCCGACCCTGCGGGCGGTTCAATGGTGGTGCTGGGCAACGGGTCGTTCGGGTTGCCTGAGCTGATCCATTTGGCCAGCATCCGCCCGGCGGCACGGGCATCGTTGCTGTTCCGCGTTTCATCGGCCACTTGCTTGCACAAGCCTGCGCAACGCTCTCGTTCTGCGGCCACTGCCCGCCGCACGCGTTCGTCAGCCAACGAGACAAAGGTCAGCGGCTCGCCAGGGCCGCTGCGAACACTCGCTCGCTTGTATCGACGTGACCCGTATCCCGTGTAGTACAGGCGCGCTACGGTCGGCAGGCCCAACTGGTCGCTCGAAACGGCGCCTGCCGGCGCGGATGTGTTTGTGGTCATAGCGCGTCTCAGCGGTGGTGCTAGGCCATCAGGAACTTGATCTGCTTGACCATGTTCTCTTGTGCGACCAGCAGATTTCCGGTCTTCAAAGCTGTCCCTCTGCGAAGCGCCTGCTGGTACTCAGCGCCGCAGGCTAGCCACTCCAGGCAGGCGGCTTTCTGTGCCAGCATGGAACCATCGCAAGCTCCCAGCACCTCGACCTCGAAGCGTGTGTTGTTCGCAAGGTTGCGCAGCACTTCTGCCTCTATCTCTCCGGGTGCTGGCCTAACTCGTTGGTCAACCGGACCAGCGCCGGCAGTAGTTGCTGTGTTCATCGTGTTTCTCCTTCCGTTACCGGTGGTGTTAGAAACCGCCGAACTCCGGCATCGCGTCGAATTGATCGCGCGTCAACCAGACCTGTTCCACGCGGTAGTCGAAGCCCTCGGCACCGAGGATGATCTCGTCGACCTCTGCGGCCGGCACAGTCACGCTGGTCCCGTCGTAGGTCACCACCTTAAAAAGTTCCTTGTGGTGCAACGCGCAGCCTTCGACATGCGTAGGTGCTGGCCAGCATCCAACGCCTTGCGCGTCGTTCTCCCACATGCCATTTGGCCTGCACAGGTTGGCGCAGTTGCAGCCTGCGGGTATTCGCCCAGCGCTGTCTGTCATGGTGTGTCCTTTCGCGCCATACGCGCGTTACGCGCGGGTCAAGTCGAATGAAGAATGAAAGCCAGGCGCGTCCTGCAGACGCCAGGCTCCAAGCGCTACGTACTGCGCCATCTGCTCTGTACAGATCCAGCGGCGCCCTGTCTCTTCTGCCTGGGTGGCGGTGGTGAACCAGCCCGAAAAGAGGTCAGCCACCATGCCGTCCACGGGCGTCAGAAACTCGATCAGGAAGCGAGCCAAATCCCGAGGCATGAGAGCACCATGCGCAGGAAGACCGGAGTCCAGCGCAGCCCGACGCACTGGAGCAATGGAGCTCGCCTCATGCGGGATTCTGAGAATGTTGCGCGGGATCGTGCCTGCTGTCTCAGACCCGAACGACCCCGGGCGTAAACGGTGAGCCCCGTCTCCATAGGAAGTCGATCGTGCCTCTCCCCCGCGAGCGATCAGTTTGCTGGTGGCGACTGAATGGGGACGCAGCACCCTGCGGTTGTCCGCAAGACACCGAGTCGGGTCGTTCGTCATCCAGAGGACCGGCTCCCACGTGTGCACCAGTTGGACCCGTTCCTTGCACGCCCAGTAGGTCGGGCCGGGCGGCTTGGAAGGGTTCTCCCACGCCAGGCGATCCATGAGCGAAAGTCCCAGGTCTTCAAGTGCGATCGTGAGACGCTCCAGATAGGTGGACCTGGCGGGCGAGCCTGCGAGAAAGATGTCGTTGCTGAGATTCAGACACAGGCTCCCGCCGGGAACCAGATTGCGTAACAGAGGCTCGATCGAACGGCAGATGAACTCGGTGTATTCCTTGACACTGGGCCCGCCGTAGGCGCGCGCCTTGCTGAGGGGATACGGGGGCGAACTCAGGATGAGATGAATGGGCTCATCAATTCGCCGAAAAGCTGAGCAATCACTCCACAGGGCGAGCCCCAGGTCAGTTGAGAACGCCACCCGAACCAGATTCCGTGGCGCCTTCTCCAGCTCTTTTTTGGCGACCGCCCGCCAAACGCCACGCCGCCCGGGAACGCGCTCGATAACCCCAAGCTGCCGAAGCGTCTGCTGAATCCACCGCACCTTCCGCTTTCCCAAGCTATGGCGTTGTGCCGCTCGCCCTACGGGTGACGTCGTATCGATCTCTCCCGCATCAACGGCACCGTTGCGGACCAGCCCTGCATATAGATCCTCGTTCCTGACCTCATGCGCTGCACCGTAGGCGTGCATGACCGACCCGAACAACTCCAACTGAGCGACGGACATCAGCGAACCACCGCAGTGACGATTTGTGTCAGCCCGATCACCATAGTGACGGCACTCACCGACAGGCCCAGGTCAACAAGTAGATCCAGCACTTTCACACTCCCGTTCAACCCGGGCCGCCACCCGCTTGTAGATGACATTCCGGTCACAACAATCACCGCCGAAGACACCAGGTGCTGCGGCCACGGCCGCAGCACAGAGACGCATCCGCGACTCCCCGCCAAATGCGCACTGAGGGCAAGCACTCAGAAGGTCGCTTCCACGCTTTGGGGTTCGCTCCTCGAAATGAGCACCATCAATCTGCAACGTCGTCATCGGTTTTGGCTTATTTATTTTCCTCTTATTATGTTATCCGCGAAGTTATAAAGTCAAATTTCTAAGGCACTACATCAATCTCGCCAGCAAATGCCCTGCCGGACGCCAGCAGAATGGCCTAAACTCTCATCATTTCCGCTTTTACCTATTTTTGTGGATTGTTTTTCACAGGAAATGTGTCATGAACCTCTCTACACCCGCCCCTCGCATCGTCTACGCCGTTTTCGAGGTGGTGGAAGGGCCGCCAGCGTTCATCGACCAGGGTCACAGCCACTACATCGCCCACGACAACCTCAAGCTCAGAGGCGTTGTCCTTGACGACGGAAAAGCAGCGCTGCTGCGCACACGCATGGGCGATCTGCTGCACGAGCAGGCAAAGCTACGCGCTCAGTCGCTTCCTGGAGGTTTCGTTGTGCCTGTAACGACCGATGGCAAGTGGCCCACCACCAAGCAATGCGAGGAAGCCGCGGTCGCCCTTCACACCAAGATGTGGGCTGATGCAGACGCGGCCGAATTCACCCCGACACCCTGAGATGCTCCACACCCCCGCATACGAAGATCACGCCTTAGCCAGTCCAAGGATCGAAGGCGATTACGCCGGGCAACCAAAGGGGCTGAGTAGTCTGCCCGACATCTTCAGCCTCTCCGATCTGTGCAGTCTTTCCAACCTGTCACGGAACTCGGCCACGGTCGCAGCATCGCGCTGGGTCCGTGCTGGGCACATCGCGCTGGCCGGGCCCAAGGCAGGCGTGTACATCAAGACCTCAGCCCGGTCAGATCTGCTGGAGGTCATCCGCCATGTCTACCCCTCCGCAGTGGTGTGCGGACAGTCGATCCTTCACGCTGCCAAATGGACGGATAGCGCGCCGAACACAGTTCACGTTGCAGTGGAAAGTCGACCAAGCCTCGTCACTTTGCATGGGGTAACGCTCCACAAACGATCCCCGGATTGGTTCCAGATCGTCTCGTTTCCTTACCGTGGCTTTCGCTCGCTCGACCCGGGTCCACACGGCATTCGTCGCCTCCGACCCGAATGGGCATACGCGGACATCTCATTCCACGAGCCCGAAAACGAGTTGTTCCACTCCTGCGCTCCTACCGATTTTGTGACCCAGCACCTCATCTCTGTCGCCCGTCAAAAGCTGCAGACCTGCCAGAAATAGCCTGAGAGGAACAACATGACCCGAATCGATCGACCCGCCATCTTCTACTTCTCCGCGAGCGACAACGACCAGCGAAAAACAACAGCACCTCGAAGCCTGGGACCGTATGCCGTGGGCTTGGGGGTGAACATGGAGGAGGCCATGCAGGACGCCCTCAAACGACTCCCTGCGCAGGGCAAGGCATTGCAGGAGCTGCGAGACCATTTGGTCAACAAAACAGCCACCTGCGAGCACACCGTCCAGGACGGCTGCAGGGAACCTTGCGAATACACCAACACGGCAACGCAAGTCGTTGCAGTCTCGCTGGAGAGCGATGGTGCCTTCAGATCAAGGTTTGACGCCTTCTGCGAAGGGAATCCCGACGAGGAATCGCACGTCAGGTGGGTACAGACCAACACACCAGCGAGCATCAAGGCAGATGCGGCCAACTTCAACGGCTTCCCGATCATCGACTGGCATGAGATCACGCAAACGCTACGCCCTGAACACCTCGTTGAAATGGAGCAACCGCTTCAGTTCTTGAATCCGGAGCCCTCATCCCGCAATGAAGCAGCCGGGCGCGCGATCGACGCGGAAGTCCTTGACATCTTGCGCCAGTGCACCGCCAAGGACAACCGCCTGTACCTGCCGGCAACACAACTGCCTCGCAAGCTCTACGACCGAGTCAACCAGGTGCTCAGTGGGCTCGGCGGCAAGTGGGTGGGCGGCAAGACCAAGGCCCACGTCTTCGAAGAAGATGCCGCTCCCATCCTGGACGTCGCGATCACGACGGGCACGTACATCACCCCGAAAGATTTCGGCTATTTCCCTACCCCTGCGGCACTGGCCGCCCAGGTGATCGACGAGGCAGAAATCCAGCCAGGCATGACCGTTCTCGAACCCAGCGCCGGCCGTGGAGGCCTTGCCCTGCCCGCGCTCAAGGCCTGTGGCGGAAACCCGAACCTCGTCACCGTCTGCGAGTTGCTCGCATCCAATGTGAAACACCTGCGAGAGCGGGGATTCACCCAGGTGCTGGAAGGCGACTTCCTGCAGCTCAAGCCTGAACCGATTTTCGATCGTGTGATCATGAACCCGCCATTCGGAAACGGCATGGACATGTCACACCTGCAGCATGCAGCGCGTTTCCTGAAGCCCACAGGCCGCCTCGTGGCGATCACCTCCCCCAGTTGGGAGCACAACGGCAATCGAAAGTCCGAGGCATTCCGACAGTTCATTCAGTCCACCGATGCCGAGGTCACCGATGTCGCTGCAGGCACATTTCGATCTTCGGGCACGAACATCGCGACGCGCATCATCACCATCGAAGCTGACAAGCTCCCATGGCATTGCGACAGCGAAGAAGATGTTCTGCAGGAATCGCCGGCGGCCTAGCGCCTGATGATGCCCATTTGCGCCAAAGAGTCCATCCTGGTGCTGGTGCACCCAGGCAGCGCCTGTGGATCAGCCAACTTCAACCTGGGCACCTCGGCCGCACAAGCCGCGCGGGAAGCGCTGATCAAAGAGTTGGACCAGTGGAGCGGGGGGATAGTCGTCATCGACGGGCACTTGAGCGACGAGATCGCGCTGCACCCAGCGTACGACCAAGCCATCCGTGCCTGCCTGGCCCGCGCCAAGGCCAGCGGCCAGGCAGCCAATCGGGTCGTGGGCGACGACCCGGAGCAAGTCGACCGCATCCGTGAGTTCGCCGAGCGCGGCGACGGTAGCTGCGCTCGTTCGTACATCGTCTCTGGCGCCTGGTACCACTCTGCCGATGGCTCGGGATGCGTCGGCAGCGCCGTGATGGAACTTCAACGACTCGACTGTGAAGTGACCGTCTCGCCGTCAGCTCTCGACCTAGACGCGGCCGATGTTGACGAGCAGGCCAACAAATCCACCGACATCCCCGCATGACCCTCTACCGACGAATGACCGTTGCAGACCTGATCCTGGCGTCTTTGATCTCTTGGGTTTCGCTGGTGCTACCCGCCCATGCAACCCCGCTGCACGGCCGCACGGTCGGCATCCAGGACGGTGACACGCTCACCATCCTGGTGGGCCGCCAGACGACAAAAGTACGAATCGCCGAAATTGATGCCCCAGAACACCGCCAGGCCTTCGGCCAGCGTGCCAAAGAGGCATTGGCATACCTGTGCCATGGCCAGTCCGCCACGTTCGACATCTCATCAAAGGACGGCTATGGCCGGACCGTATCGCGCGTGAGTTGCGCAGGCACAGACGTCTCAGCCTACATGGTCTCAAACGGCATGGCATGGGTCTACCCCCGCTACGCCAGAGATCCCCGGCTCTTTGAGCTGCAGGACGCCGCTCGTGCGCAGCACCGCGGCCTGTGGGCCGATCCCAACCCCATCCCGCCCTGGGATTTCCGTCACACGAAGAAGTAGGAGCCTCACATGACCCCCAACGCGAAAAACTTTCTGAAGATCCAACAGGCTGAACGGGAGGTTCCCGCCATTGCCGAGGCCGTCGCGCCAGGCGCACTCACTCCCGCGTCACGCTGGTCACTCGATGAAGCCCTGACCCGCCTGGGTATCAGCCTGAGTTCGCCACGCGCGCACCAGGTCGCTCGTGGCGTGGAAGAAGCTCGCGACGGCAAGGATGTCGCAGCGCTGCTGGCTCGCGCGGTGGAACAGGAACGCGCAGCCCGCGAGGACTGGGTCGCACGAGCGCTGCGCCCATGGTGCGAGCGACACGGCTTGACGCTGCGGCAAGGCCTTTCCGTGTTGTTCGACGATGGGTCATTCAATCCGGAATCGCCGGAAAAGGATCGTGTGACAGCCAAAGACGTGTTCGCCTGGGGTGGTCAACAAAACGATTTCGCGGCCCGGCTGATGAACGAGCTGGCGAACGAGCCCGCTCCACCACAAGGCCTGGCCCTGGTGGTGCTCAGCACAGGTGGCGTCATGGAGATGACCTTCCATGGCAAGGCACCCTGGGCCGAAGTTGAGACCATCGACTGCCAGAACGGTGAGGCCGGTGATGTGTTCTCGTTTGAAGAGAAGTGGGCGCCCATCCTTGACAAAGCCTTCGGCGTTGGAGATTGGCCAAGGTATGTCCGCATCGAGGGTCCCGACGAGATAGATGTCACTGTGCGCCTGGAAGACGAACTTCAGCGACCGCTCTTCATGCCGGGCATCTGGTCGGAAGAAAAAGGCGAGTTGATCATCACCTGCCTCAACCGAGACCACCTCTACAACGAGAGCTACAACCGTCTCGTGCAGATCCGGTTCTCCGACACCCGCCCCCCCTTGATCCCCGCGCTCAACTTCCAGATTGAAGAGCCAGTAGACAGCATCTCTGTGGTGGCGATCTCAGCGCTCACACCCATCGAGACACACTCCGAAGAACCTGAAGGCGATCAGCCGACCCAACCCGCCTGAGCCTCAAGTCCCGCGCGATCAGCCATGGGCTGATCGCCTACGCGCGAGAGACCAGCTGTCGGATGGCCAGCGCCAGGTACGCAGTGCTCTCCCACGCAAACAGCACCTGGCGGTCGAGCCCCGAGAGGGACGCCAGATCGACACCCATGGAGACGAGAGCCATGCCAGCCGAGAGCGGCCGGTTGTGCACACCCACCGAAACCAGAAACAGCAACATCGTGATGGGCGCGGCCAGAGACCCCCACCGTGCCCACGCCATGAGGCAGGCGAGGAGCACCAAGCAAGCCCACGGGGCCGACGTCCTGGGCAGCCCCCGACCGTCGTGCCGAAGCGTCATGACCAGCAGGAGGTGCTGGAGGATGGCGGGCACTGCTCTCATTGCAGGAGCGCTGAGGATCAAGCAGCGTGTGCGGGCGCCATGCCTTGGCCATCACCATCGTCCTCGACATCACG
>Ga0209318_1001273_pt1 | contig 16744 bp, 2 predicted proteins | sample RifGroE1_FD_183999 | JGI IMG/M metagenome (GOLD analysis project Ga0209318, IMG submission 183999) | Groundwater microbial communities from Rifle, Colorado, USA - Groundwater E1 (SPAdes) (version 2) | ecosystem: Environmental > Aquatic > Deep subsurface > Groundwater | place: Rifle, Colorado...
CTGGCCGGATGGACCACTCCACCCGTCCGCCCAACAGGCCGTCACCGCCGCCGTGGCTACTAGCCTGGCGCAAGTGTACTGCCTCGAGCGGCGCGTAGACCCGGCCCGGATGCGGGCTTTGAATCTGTATGTGCGGCTTCGCTTGAGCATTAACCACGATAACCGGCGCTGCCGTTACGGCCGCGTCGCCCGGTATGGTTACCAGCTGGCCGGCCTCGAAACGCCGGGCGTACAGCCGTGCCCCGCCCGGGAAGCGCGCCTCATTCACGGCGGCGGCTGCGTCCAATAGCGTCCAGCCTGGTAGCTCGTCCATCGTATAGACATAGACCACCGCACTGTGCTTAGTCCAGAAGGTGGCGTAGGGCTGACCAGGCGTGCTTCGGGGGGAGCACGTCGTGCAGGCGCGGTCCGGCGCTTTGAGCCGCGATTTGCAGTGCGCGAGGACGGGATGAAACAATACAACGGCGTGGGGCTTGTATATGGAGGTTGCAGACGCGGGGCCTGGCGCTTTCAGACATGGCCAGCTTATCGCTTGGCCATGTCTGGACGCGCCACCCGCGGCGTTGCGGCTCCTGTGTATAAGCTGGCGCGGGGTTTGTTGGTTTCACGCCGTGGGGTGCTGTGATGGTGCGGCTCGAAGTGCCGGGGGTTCGGGCTGGACAGGTGGCTCTGGGCTGGTGGCGGCTCCCCCTCGGCCGGGCTACCGCTGGCGCTGATGGTGGGCTGGTCTGGCGGTCTTGCGGGCAAGCCCGCCAGCTTTGGGTAGCCGCGCGCCAGCGGCGATCCCGGCCTACCCCCACTTTTGGTAGCAGGAGGCAGGCACGCTATCTCCGGTCAGGCGCTGGTGCGCCTACCCTCACCTCACGGCGCGCGCGGCTGCAGGCCAGCAGCGAAGGTGCCCAAATCGACGCGGTACTGGACGCCGTTCAGCCAGAAGCCGAGTTCGGTGATGGTGGTGTCGTCCCAGCGGGTGTTGGGGTAGACGGCGTCGATGCGGAAGCGCCAGGTGCGGCCGGTGACCGGTTGAGCTAGTTGTACGCTCTGGCTGGCCATGGTGTCGGTGAAGCGGGCCACGGTGGCTTGCGCGCCGTCGACGGTGATAGTCATGGTCTGGATGCGATTGTTCTGTCGCCAGTAGCGCGCATCCAACCAGCCAGGGCTGACAGTGATGCGGTCTACCCGCACCGGCTGCTCAAAGCTCACTTCCAGCCACTGGCCTACGCCGGGGCCAGTCACAGCCTCGAACCAGCCGGTGTCAGCCTTGCCGTCAAAGACGGTGGCCGGGTGGTAGGCGTTCAGGTTGGCTGGCTCGGTCAGAGTGCTGCTAGCCGACAGGGCGGTGATGCGGATGGCGGCGGGAGTGGCGCCTGGAGTTGGTGCGGGCGTGGTGGTGGCTACCTGGTTAGGGCCAGGGCCAAGGTAGCGCATTACCGTCTGATCAATCGCTTCTGGCGGAAGCACAAAGGGTGCCGGCGATGGCGGCACCGGACCGCCATCCACGGTGGTGGCCGGTGGCTGCAGGAAAGCCAGGCTCATGATGCGCACCTGCCAGGCGCTCTGCGTGACGCTTTGGATATAGTAGACGCGCAAGTCGCGTTCATTCCAGAGCAGGATGGAGCTTTCCTCCAAGGGCAAAGTATATATTCGGTTATGCGTCAGCGAAAGGTATACGCCATTCCAGCGCCCCCAGATAATGAAGCCATTGGGTACCGGGTCCAAGCTGCCGTCTATATTGAAGTCATATCCCAAACTGTCAAAATGATCCTGCAGCAGGCGTTGCACCGCCTCATTGGCCGTGCCTGGCATATTATGTTCCCCCTCCCCAATATAACCACTTTGGTTAGTGTAGCGGGCGCCTTCAATTATCTCCGTATTATACGTGTTCAAGAGAGTCTGCATCTGCCCCGCCAGAACTGGGTTGTAGCGGGTCCAGTTCAAGCTCTGGAAATTGTAGGTCCGAAATCGTTCAATCACGGCACGGTCAAAACTGACCTGGCCTTGGCTATTGAAGAGCCCCCCCCAGTTAGTGGTGGCGTCCGGTAAAAGACCATATGGACCAAAATAAGTCGGGCGAGCCCATCTCCCTGGCCTCAGTTGTTCATTGGGGTGTGTTTGCCGGCGCAGGACGGTTTGCTCTTGGTCGTAGCTATCAAGGTTAACCTCTGCCCGCAACCGCCGCTCACTATCGTAGAATTTGAGTGAAGTTGACCCGGAGAAAACCTGACAATAATTACCATCCGGGAAGAGACAGAAAACACCGCTCGGATTAGGAAAATCCCCGTCTGTCAGCGTGCCATTGTAAGCCCGCAGCAAATTCAAATCGCGGTCAAACAGGCTGTTGGCATGGCTACGTAGATGCCACATGACCAATTGCCCCTCTACCATAATAAAATTGGGCAACAGCGAGCCTTCCATTTCATTGACACTGAAGCCACCAGTCTGAAAGCGCCCTGGCAGCGCTACAATGCGCAACTCCGTCATGGCGGCGGGCTGGGCTACCCTCGTGGCCTGCGGGATCACCCTCTGGGCCTCTGCCGTGACCAATACCAGGCTGGCCAGCAGCCCGAGGCACCAAATCCGTTTCATCATTCCCCTCCTAGCGGTAGCGCAGACGGCACAGGAACATTTCCCACCCATTATAATAGCCGCCATGCAAATAGCTGCTCAACAAGGTCTGGTTCAGAACCCGGTAATACCGATCAGTATTCATCGCATTCATGGAGAACGTCGGATACTGATGTACTCCACGCCGCATTGCACTATTTTCAGGTAACTCACCCTCTGGATTTCCGGAGGCGGATTCTATCAAGACTATCTCACAGGCTTCCAAAACGCCATTGTTGTTCTGGTCATTGACGGATTGTACCACGGCCACATGGGGATAAGTTAGAACAGGTGGGGGATCTCCTGGCTCACGACGCGGATACATGCGCATAACCAGGATGTCGCCTGGAACCAGGTTCCAGACTTCGGGCCTATCGCGGGTGTCGGCGGCGTAGAATTCTGCAGCAACCGACAGATTGCTGTCGGCAACGATGCCACATATATCGGAACTGAATTCTTGATGAACCGCACTTATTTGCCGGTAGGGTGTACGGCCCGTATAGCGCCAATCGCAACCGGTGTCCGGAATTATAGTACTATCATTATATAACCCCAGCTGGTATCGGTTTCCTTGATACATCAAAGCCCGCGTCAGCAGGTCGATGCAATCCAATCCGGAGCCAGACATGGCCTGAGACCCAGTACGTCCAGCCAGCATGCTGTAGCGTTCAATGGCAGCATACTGGGGCCGGTAGGGAAACATCTCGCGCTGGTCTACCAAAACCGGTTGGCTGACCAAGGCCAGCATCTCGGTAGTTGCACTCGTTCCTTCATCCAAGCGATGATAAGTACCGTCGATCAAGAGCTGGCTGGTGGAGGCTTCGGCTGGGTTTGGATTTTGCACCAGGTATTCGTAATTGTAGTAGCTACCCCATAAGCCGGGTGCCTGGCCCTGCGTCAAGGTCGGGGCAGTGCTACCCGCTGGCCATGGACGGTTGGCAACATACAGACGGTAGGACCAAAGCTTGCGGTTGAAGTCAAACGGCGAATCCCAGGTAGCAGTATTGTAGGCAACGGCGCTACGGACTATGCGCCTGGCGGGCGGGTCGGTGGGCTCTGCACCGGTCCAATGGAAAACTTGACGAGTATCATCGGCACCGAAGTCCCTGTCATACCGAGTCCATGATAGAATGGTAACTTCCTGCCGGCCTTCGCCCACCGGCAGAGTGGCAATGTCGGCAACATAGTTCTCGCCATTGTCAATGCGATTCCACTCATTGTAGCCCCACTCGCGCTGCCACCATTTAGGTGCCGAATTTTCATTGGCAAGCGCTGGCGGCGCATTCCAGTTCCGGACTTCATTCCAATCCATGCCCCCTTCCGCAACATACAAATTGGCTCGCCACAGCATTTTCTTGTCGTAGACGGCAAAGTAGTCGCGGTCGTTAGCTACGATCAGGTTGCCGGTAGCCACGTTGGCCGGACCGATGGACAGACAGAGCAGGATATCGTCACCCGGATAGCCGGTCTCGCCATTCACGGCCAACGGCCGGATGCCAAAACTGGCCAGCTGGCGGAACTGGCCGTTGCTGGCGCTACTGACCGAGCCTGAGCTGGCCAGCACCAGCACTAACTGCCAAGCATCCGGACCGCCATCGGTAACCGGAACCAGGGCCAGCCGGCCGCCACCGCCGGCCTCCAGTGGCGAGCCGGTAGGATAGAATACCTGATAGGCCGCACCTGAATCCTGGCGCAGGAAATGGGCCAACACCACGGCCGCCTGGTTTTCAAAGCCGCCTTCCGGCTGGGCCACGAATTCGAAGCCAACCCCTCGGTTGCGCCAAATGTTGCCATCAGTGGCCCAGTTGCTGTCCGCTTTCCAAGCCCGGTCTATGGCTCCGGCTAGGCACAACTCCTGTCCTGCCAGATCCAGTACCGGATCCAGCTGCCGGCCGGATTCATCCGTCAGGTTTACCATGATGCCACTCAACTGAAGGTACTGGCCGGTGTTCGGGATCCAGCGCTCACTGGGAGCGCTGGCCGGCGAGGAATGGTCGCCATAGTGCACAAACGCCAGACTCCCTTTGATCAGCTGACCGCTGAACACATCCCAGGCAACAGCGCCAGTCGTTGGCGTGGATGGCTGGGTGGACAAATCAGTCCGCTGTACCAACAGACGGCGGGCGTGGTAGCGCCCCGGCTCGTAGGCAAAGCCGCCAAAACTGCCGACCGCCGGATTGCCCCAGGTTCCCAGGGTTACCTGTTGGAAACCCTCCCGGATGGACACTACCGTTACCCCCGCAAGGAAATCCGTAGCATCGCCGCCGTAGGCCGGCCGCAGGCTATCGTTGATGTGTACCACGATGCCAACCTGGGTTGGCTCCTTCTCCATGTCCGTACCGTAGCCGGAGCGCTGCGCGGTTGCCAATCGTTCGCCGCTGCCATAGCGGACAATCAGGTCGCCGACCTGCAGCAACGACAGGTCGGGGATTACCAGGGAACTGCGTTCCAGATCCGCCATGGTAAAGCGGTAATTACCGATGCTTAATGGATTGACCAGTCCGCCGATCCTGACTGCCGGCAATCCGGCTGCATCCAGACCGGCCAGATGGGCGTTGTCAGACGATAATTGGTTATAGCGGTCCAGGTTGACCGCGGGCCGCTGGCCTTCCAGATCGAACACCCGGGCGGCAAAGCCGCTTTGGGCGATGGCTCCGGTCAGCATGCCCATACTGTCCACGCCGGCAAACTCTTCAATTGCCCGATTATTCTGGTCCCGCCAGGGCATGAATGGTTTGAGCCGATTGTCCGGAGCGCTGGTCCGCACATAAGCGCCGTCAATATACGTCCCCCCGGGCAAGTTCTCGTTTTTTGTTATTTCCTTGATGCTGACATAGTTTGCCATGTAGTTGGCGGCTCTCAAAATCCAATCCTCCAGGGCGGACAGTCGTCGGCTTGAATCGGTAACATTGCGGGCTATGTATCTTTCCTGCAAGAGTATGGCACTCGGATTTTCACTGTATGCCAAGGTTGTGCCGGCATTGGTTTGGCTGAATCGGGTGATAGCCGTACGCACCCGCCATTGCTCCATTAACTTGTACGCAAATGTACGCGGGCTGTCAATACCGCTGGGTGCATAAGGCAAAGGCCAACCCACCCGCGCATCGGGAAAGGGGGTTGTGTACGCCGCTGCGATCAAGGATTGCCTGATTGATTGCAGGCAGTCCGGAGACAGCCAGCCTTCCGAAGACGCTGCGATGGGACGCAAATCCGTTGCCGCGGGCAGATAATTATTGCCGGAGCGTCGCAACGCCAGATTGGTGCTGCTTATCCACCCGGTAAAAAAGGCTGGATACCGACGGAACAACAATGGTGCGGTAACAAAGTTTTCCGGATCATCAAGGGTGGTGGCGACGCCGGAGTAGTCACGCAGAGAATACTCCAGCCCCCAAGTCAGATAACGCATCGCCGCCTCGGCCAGCGAACGGCCCTCCTCGGCGTCAATTTGCCGGTAATCCTGGTATTGGTAATTGGCATCCATGCCGGTACGGGACAGTTCCTGCCTCAGCTTGGCGGAAAAAAGCGGCTTGTTGAGCTGGAAATGAAACTGGTCGTACAGCATCCGATACAGAGAGCGCTGGTGTCCATAGAGACTTCTGAAACTGTCCTGGTTGTCCAGACTGCGGGCATAAGGAATGTAGGCTGTCTGGTTATTCCATTGGACCGGAAAAAGGTCCATGCCGGATATATAGTCCTGCCGCAGCATGTTGGCCAGATTCACCAAGGCAGTGTTCATTTCAGCTTCGGCTACTCCGGAAAACATGTCCCACTGTATGCCATTCTGGAAACTTCTCCGAACCATTTCCCGAAAGGCAGTTTTCTCAGTAGCGGCTTCTGGCTCGTTAAAAAGACAACCGAAAAGAGCGATGGCTTTTTCAGCGTATGAGCCTTGCCCGCCATACTTGGCAAAAAAATCGAATTCCCCATTGAAGTATTCATCCGAAATCTGAAATGCCACCGTACGCCGGATTTCATTCGATAGTCCGGCAAACCCTATGACATACAGCTTGTTGGAAGCGTTAGCCTGCCCCAAGGCGCGGATTACTAGCGTTGTGCTTCCTGCAAGCACAGGGAAGCCTGAAGTGGAATTGGGCACTGCTATCGGCTCATTTGAAAAGCAAACTTCCCTGATGAATCCACCAGAAAAGCTGGTGGCAGCCGTACGAGAGCTGCTGGCATTCAAAAGAATCTTACCATCGGCCGCATCATCAAGCACGGCGTTTGCCTGGATCTTAACAAGGAGGTTGGCAAACATACTAATCTGAGTTTGGGTAGCTGGCCGCATGGTGCCATCACGCTCCAGAGTTGACCAAGCGCCAGTATTCAAATCTTTGCAGCCGGCAATGGCAACGCCGATCGCCGGGATGTCGTCAATGGGAGATACAGGCAGGAAAGACAAGTCTATCAGGAGCCGGCCATCAAACAAGCGCGTATCGATATTGAATTGACCAATCTTGCTGGATGTCTGTCCGTGGCGCTGCTCGGCGGTTATTACCTCCCGCTGCAACCAACGCTCCGTGGTTTGCGCGTAGCCAATCCAACCGGTCGCGATCAGCGCCAGGAATACGACGGCCTGCTTATATGTTTGAAGCCTGGATGAAATCAGGGGCATACAATCTCCTCAACCTTCGACTGAACAAGAGAATTAATATAAAAACCCAGGTTGCCTGACAGCCTGAATTCCGCGAGAAGCATGCTGAAGCCCGCCCGATGAGTTGGTTGGTAGGCTAGCCAATCTTCATGGGCCGTTCTCATCGCCCACCCCACATCCACACGCTCTCCCATGTCCTGCCCGGGGCAATCACATAGACCGCCTTCAGGTAGACTGGGCCGCTACCGGCAGGCACCCGCCACCAGGTATTGTCGGTGACGTCAGCCGGCTGCCAGGCAGCGCCATCGCGGCTGATTAGCCAGCTGATGGTGTCGACGCTCTGGCCGGCGGCGTCCCGGGCACGGTAACTCAGCCGCACCCGGTCGCCGGCGCGCAGCGGCCGGTTGGTGGTCGGCTGCTGCAGCCGGAACTCCGCCTGATTTTCCACCTGCAGGATGGAACGATCCAGCGCCACCACCGCGCCGTCAAAGGCCAGCAGCCGCACCCGGATTTCCCAGCGCGCCGCCGTCTCCGTCCAGGGGGCCTGGAAGCCGTCCGGCTGGATCGGTTCCCAGAGCGCCTCATCGTCCAGTTGGACATGGCGCGAGGCTGGCGCTGGCCGGATGGACCACTCCACCCGTCCGCCCAACAGGCCGTCACCGCCGCCGTGGCTACTAGCCTGGCGCAAGTGTACTGCCTCGAGCGGCGCGTAAACCCGGCCCGGATGCGGGCTTTGAATCTGTATGTGCGGTTTCGCTTGAGCATTAACCACGATAACCGGCGCTGCCGTTACGGCCGCGTCGCCCGGTATGGTTACCAGCTGGCCGGCCTCAAAGCGCCGGGCGTACAGCCGTGCCCCACCCGGGAAGCGCGCCTCATTCACGGCGGCGGCTGCGTCCAATAGCGTCCAGCCTGGTAGCTCGTCCATCGTATAGACATAGACCAGCGCACTGTGCTTGGTCCAGAAGGTGGCGTAGGGCTGGCCAGGCGTGCCGCGGCTGGCCGCGGCTGGCAACAGGGCGTCGCCGCCCCACAGTTCCCTGGGCAGCTGCCACGCCGTCTGTCCCGGACCGCGGGGCCAGGACTGATTGCCCAGGCGATGCGGTGTCACCGGCCGTAGGAAAGACAGCGGGGCGTCAAGCACGCGGCCAAAGGCCGCATAGCCGGCCGGAAAGTGCCATGGCCGCACCTGACAGCTGAAAGCCGCCCAGGGGCTGGCGTTCCCGGCCGGGTCGATGGCCCGATAGGACACTTCGTGCCAACCGGGTGTAATTATGGCAAATTGGCCGTCATACGTCTGGCTGGAGCCGCCATCCAGGCGGTATTCCAGGCGGACCGCGTCGGCTTGGGCGTCGGTAGCGGCTAAGGTCACCACCACGATTCCCCATTCCGCCCACAGGCTATGGCTGGGCAGCGGCGCCTGATCATCCACCTGGACGGTCAGGGCCTGCCAGTCTTCGGCGTTGCCGGCTTGGTCGACGGCGCGGAAGCGCAGTTCATGCACGCCGGCGCCCAGGGTCAGCGGTGCTTGATAGACGCCCAGCCCCTCAATTTCCAGATACGCCAGACCGGACAGTGCGTCCTCGCCCGCAAGGCTTAAGCGAACTGGGCCGGCGTACCAGCCGGCCTGGCCGGGCAGTCCTTCCAGGACGGCGTGGCTGAGCGGTGGCTGGGTGTCCACGTTTACCATCAAGCTGACCGGTTGCCCGCGCCAGCCTTTGTTGTCCAAGGCGGCGGCTTCCAGCCGGAAACGTCCGTCAGTCAGACGGCGCGGACCGGCGTAGGCTTGCCAGGCGCCGGCATCTTGGCGCTCCTCAATCAGGCTGATAAAGCCGTCGCGGTCCTGGCTGGTCACCGTCACCAACGGGGCGCTGCGGTACCAGCCGTGGTTGCCGTCCGGCGCAGCCGGTTCCAGCGCCAGGCTGGTAACTGGCTGCGCGGCATTGTCCGGCCCGTCAAAGCAGCGCAGCCGGCCGGCCGTGTCGGCGCCATACAGGCGCTCGCCGCTCAGTAGCAGCTGGCCGGCTTGGCCCTCGGCCTGCCAAATGGGCTGCCCGGTATACCGGTTGAGCGCCAGCAGGCCGTTCGGCCCGGCCAGGTAGAGTTTGTCCGGCGCGGCGGCCAGAACGCCGCCGGCGGCGCTTTGCCAGAGCAGGCGGCCATCGGCCCGGTCACAGGCCAGGCTGCGCCACCCGTCGGAAATCAAAATGGTTTCAGCGTCCAGGGCCATCGACCAGGCGGCGGGTAACGCCTCCGGCCCGGCGGCCGGTAGCGCGCAGCTGGCGCGGATCAGGCCGCTGGCGTCCAGGCTGTAAAGCGTGTCAGTTTCAGCCAGCACGGCCAGGCCGGCGCTATCCGCGGCCACGGCCAGAATGGGGCCGTCGGCCTGGAAGAAGAGGCTGCCGTCGGTCAAGCGGCGCAGCTGGTCGCCCTGCCAGAACAGGCCGCTATCGCCCAGCCAGACGGTGTCGGCCAGGTTGGGCGGCAGCGCCAGCCCTTCGGCCAGCAAACTGCCGTCATGGGCGGATAGCAACAACCCAGTAGTGGCGGTGCGCACCAGCAGGACGCTGCCTTCGGTGGCTACGTCCAGGGCGTCATCGCGCCGCCAGCGTTCCAGGCCGGATTCCGGGGCGCGCGCCACCAGGCCGGCGCCGGGTTCCAGCGTATACAGCGTGCCGCCGGCGTAGGCTAGCCAACTGACCGCGCCTTCCAGCCGGTACTCCAAAGCGCCTTGCCGGCTATATGCCGCCAAGCCGGGGGTGTCGCCGCCCAGGCGCACCCACAGCCGGTTGCCGCCGTTGATCAAGCCTTGAGCCGGAGCCCCCAGATTGGCGCTCCAGGCGATCCGGCCATCAGCCGGCGCGGGACTGGCACTGTAGCGGCTATTGCCCGCATCGCGGTGCATGGTGGTCCAGCCGGAGCCGTCCACCGCCAGCTTGAAATCATGGCTGACATGGCGTCCGGCCTGATCGGTCGCGACGATGCGGCATTCGTACGCGCCAGCCTCCGCTGGTCGACCCTGAATCACCCCTTCGGCGCTCAGGCTGAGACCCGGCGGCAGAGCGCCGCTCATGATACTGAAAGATACCGGCGCCTGGCCGTGTTCGGTAGCCAAAGCAACCCGATAGGCGCTGTCCTGCATGGCGCGGGGCAGCGCGGCCGTAATAAAGTCAAAACCGGCGCCAATTACTAGGCGCAGCGTGGCCGAGGCCAGGAAGCCGCGGCTCTGGCCGGCGATGCGAATCTCATAGCTGCCGGCTGCCAAGTCGATCGGCAGGCGCAGATTCAAACGGGCCTGCCCGTTGGGAACCAGGTTAAGCGGGTTGACGGCCAAGTCCGAGCCCAGCGCGGCGTCGGCCGCCAGGCTCAGGCTGACGCTGTCGGCGTAGCCGCTTACGGCCAGGGTTAGCGCCACCGTGTCGCCGGCCTGCACGGCCAGCTCAGCGCTTTCCAGACGCAAGCTGAAGCCGCGCTGACTGACCGAGAAGGCCAGACTGTTGGAAGCGAGGCCGTCGCGCGTCAGGACCAAGGCGCCGGAGACAGCCGCGTCGGGAACCTGGAAGCGCACGGCGCTGGCCGACCAGGCCAGCACCGGACAGTCCAAGCCGCCCAGGTTGAGGCTGCCGGAAGCGCCAAATCCATAACCGTAGAGCGACACCGTTTCGCCGGGATAGGCGCTGGCTTTTTCAAGGCTGGTCAACACCGGACCGACCGGAGTGTCCGAAACGCGGACTTCCATGGTCAGGGATCGGCTGCCAGGGGCCTCGAGTTGCAGAAGATAGCTGCCGGCCGGACTGTCTGGCGCGGTTTGAATCGAAAGATAACCGGTTTGGCCGGCAGCTACCGGCGGCAGACTGGCCAGCCAGAAAGCCGGTAGTCCGCTAACGGTAAAGGTAACACTGCTATCAAAGCCTTCCAGAGGCAGGATGCTGAGCATGAAGTCGGCCCGGTCGCCGGCCTGGACTTCCACATAGGCGGCATGCAGGCTGGCCTGCCAGTCCGGAGCGCGTACCTGAACGGCCAAGCTGGCTTCTTGGCCATCGGCGCCGACCACGCGCAGCCAGTGCTGGCCACCGGCCAGGCCGGCTGGAGCGGTCAGCTTGAGGCTGCCGCTGGAGCGGCCCTCGGCGGCCGGGGCCATTTCCCGGTCATCCAGGAAAACGCGGGTGCCAGGCAGGAAACCTGAACCGCGCAGTTCCAGGACTTGGTCGGCGCGGTTATGCCAGCTATCCGGCCAGACGCTGTCCAGACTGACCGGCGGGCAGGTGGCGGTCAGCACCAGGTCGAAGGCGACCGCGCCTGAGGCATTGGCCATGTTGAACAGCTCGCATGGCACGGTATAGGTCCCCGGCGCCAAGTCGTCCGGCAGGGCCAGCGTCCAGGCCAAGCTGGCTGCGCCGGCCTGCTCGGCCACCATTTCGCTAAAGCGCAGGCTGAGGCGGCGCACGGCATCTTCGGTGACCGGAGCGGCGGCCTCGTCCGGATTGGCCGGCAGGGCGGGCAGCGCCAGGGGGCGGGCCATGATGAAGCGGCTGGCGTCGGCGCTGGCCGCATAGTTGCCCAGCGTGTACTCGAGGTTTCCGGAGACTACGCCGCCGATTTCGGCGCTCACCGCCAGCTGGCTGTGCAGCGGTACCGGCTGGTTGACCGTCGGCGCCGGCGCGGCCATGCGCAGGCGCACTGGGGCGCACGGCAGGCTCTCATTGTGCCGCGTATCCACGGCCAGGAGGCTGAAGCTCACCTCGTCGCCCGGCAGGAAACCGGGCACTACCAGTTCGTCCATCCACCCCAGGTACTGCCGGGTACGGCCGCCCCAGGTATGATTCTCGGTAATGAGGAAATAACCGCTACTGAGGGCCCCATTGGGGTCTTCCCAGCGCAGGCTGACCGTGCCGGGAGCGGTCTCGGCGGCATAGAACGGGCCGGGCGGCGCCAGCCCCAGGCCGGAGCGGTCCACCAAGATGGAACCGGGCGCGGCGACGCGCATTTCGGCCACGTCTGGCGCGGCTTCCAGGCAGGCGTACAGCCGGTAGCCGCCGTCTTCGAGCAGGCTGCTGTCCAGGCGGCCGCTAAAGCTGCCGTCCGGCTGGATGGCCAGGCGGCCGATCTCCTGGCCCAGTTCGCTGTCCGCCGGACAGGCGAAAATCTTGACGATGCCGTCGGCGCGGTCCACCGTGCCGGAGATGTCGATCAGACCTTGCACCTGGGTGTCGGCATACGCCGGTTCGGTCAGAATCAGGCGCGGTAGGCTTTCCTTGGTGAGGCCTTGCAGGCGGTAACTGCCTTCCGGCACGCCGGAGACGCTGGCCCGCCACTCGCCTACTTCCATGTCGGTAATGGCGAAGAATATGGCATTGGGCAGGTACTGGGTCTCCACGGCGGCATCGCCTGGCCGGTATTGCCGACCGGACGGAGCCGTGATAACCAGCTCCGGGTCGCCTTCGGCGTAACTGAGGAGGAAAATGATACGCTCGTAGGCCGGGACGGCATTGGTAGCAGGATCCCGGTTGCCGCTGGCGCGGCTGGCGAGAAGCTCGGTGGCGCTGGCCGCGGTGGGCCGCCTGGAGCTGGAGCCAACCAAGGAGAGCGGATTGGCAGGCAGGCCCGACGGATTGGCCGGGACGAAGAATTGATACGCGTCCAGGGCAGGCGCGGCCAGGAAGCGGCGGTCAGCCACCTGCAGGCCAGCCTGATCCAGTCCGAGCCGGGTGACGGTTGCGGCGGTCTGGCCGATAGGCGCAGCGCTGGCTGCGGCCCGGCTGGGAGTCACCAATACCAGATCATTGACGTCAAAATCGAGCACACCGCTCTGGTTGACGAAGACACCCACCTGATTGACAACCGGCAAGGTCACAAAGCCTTTGAAGCCACGCTCGCCATTGGTAAAGTCACCGAATTCCGCCTGCAGGCCAGGTAACCAGAGGTCCTGGTCGGGGATATAGACGTTCCAAAAGTCGCTACTGATGAGGCCGCCGCGGGGCAATCCAAACTGGAGCAGGCCCCGACCGGCCAGCAAGGTACGCTTTTTGTCCGGGGAGAAGATGCGTAGCTCAAGCTCGCCACGCACGCAACGCAAGCCGATATGAAGGCCGGCATAAAAACCGCGCGTACTGAGCACGGCTTGCACGTTGGCGGTCAGATCCAGCGTGCCTTTCAGGATGGTCATGTCGACGTTGAAAGCCCAGGTCCAGTCGGCTACATCCACCCAGACATCGCCATCAGCCTGCGTCACCTTACCGATCGTGGCCACGTCCACCAGGCGCAGGCCCAACTGCAAACGCATGCCATTTCTGAAATATGGCTTCAGTTGGTCCGGCATTTCTCCTGGCTGGACAGGGCCAAAGGCAATGCCGCCGCGGATACCGTTGAGGGCCAACCCGGTGGCGCCAAGGACGATGCCAGGCGTACTGGCGTAGTAGGAAAAGAAAGCCCGTTTCAACCCAATCGGGTAAACGGCGGACTTGTTGGAGAAGGTAATTTCGGCCGTAAAGGCGCCAGCTCCCGGAATCGTCATGGTGGCGCCGCCGCCGATGGTATAGCGTTCACCGTCGGCAGTGGGGGTAGGATAGATGGTGAAAACGGCCTGAATGTTGGAGAAGCCCAAGCCGCCGGCCAGGCTGAAGTCCGGAATGCGGAAACTGCCGCCGGAAATGCTCAGGCCAGCACCGCCCAGGCTGACGCCGGCCAGTTCGAGGGTACCGCCGCCCACCAGGGCCGGCATGGTCAGGATGGCTTTCTCGAAGGAAATGGTGCTGATCGACTGATCAAAATCCGGCTTGTGCAGAGCCAACCGGAAGCCGGCGAATTCGGCTTCCAGCACCGGGATGACAAACTCACCGTAGAAATCGCCGGTAACGCTGTCAAAGCCGGCATCCTTGATTCCAACTTGCCGGCCGGCCATGCTGCCAAAGTTACTTGGCATGGTAACGGAGCAACTTTCTAGGGTGACGCCGGTTGGGGTGAGGAAGAGATGGCTGATACTCACCTGAAAGCCGAAAAGATCAAAGCTGGTAGATTCCAGGCCGCCGGCCAGAGCCCGAATAGTACCATTCCAGGCAATAGAACATGGGGACAAACTAAAGCTGGCTCCAGCCAAGCCAACCGGGAAGGTGTTGTCCAAAATTGCCGATGCCTCGATGCTGAAACCAGCCATGTCTAGCTGGAGACTCTCGATACTGGCGGTGACGCCTGCCATTAGGGGGAAGGTGACCGGAGAATTCGCCACGATGCCGGCGCTGAAATCAGTCAAGCCAAGCATGGTGGACACTTCCAGAATGTTTATGACGAAATACGCGTCGCGCACGCTTTGTGGCAGGTCAGGGCTCTTCAGGCACAACTTTCCGGCAATGGCCACAATCACTTCATTATAAGCAGTACCCTTGTACAAATTGACGGAACCAGCAAAGATACTAGCATTACCGTCAAAAATGTCCACTTTGATATCCGTTGCGGCCACATCCAAGTCGTGGATAGCGCCGTTAGTATCAAAGACAATGCTGGCGTTTATCGGCAAGCCAGCCAGGCCAGACGGGAAATCAGCCGGCAAGAGAAGCTGACCAGCCAAGCCGATGCGCAGGGGCTGACCGGGCTCTAGTTTGAAGCTGATTTGCCCCTGATTGAAGGGCAGCCTTTCGAACAGCACTGTATCTGGAACCCAAATTGATGCACTGATGTAATCCAGGCCAGTGCTGGTATTGAAGCGCATGGAAGCATCGCAAACCAGATCGGTCTTCTCGCTGGTATCAAGCGGGAAATCAGCATAGGGCAGGATGAGCTGGGTAGCCATCGAAATATCAAGTACACCCTGTTTCAGGCTGGCGACTAGGCTGCTGTTGCAGAACTGAATCTGCCCGATGGCGTCATAGGCAACTCCAGCATCCGAATAGAAGTTGGCTTCAAACACTGGGGGCGTCACACCGTCCAGGAAAAAGGTCAGTTCCTTGATGGTGGCTGGCTGATTGGCCAGCCCTGCGGGCATGTTTGAAGGCAATAGAATGGAACCCGTCAGGCTGATGCGACGGTCAGCCGGATTACCCGTCCAAGTCACCTTGATGCCAACGCCTTGTGTACGTAACCCAAAGAGCTGCGGACTCAGGCCGGCCGCCGCGGCCTCGAGTTTCACCAAACTGAGAGTCTCGAAATCAAACACAAACGAGGTAAGAGTAATGCTGGCACCGCGCAATTCAGCCGGTGCGGCGGGTGTAAACTGCAAACGGCCGCCGATAGACAGGCTGATATCATCTGTCCCTTCAACTTTTTTGATGCCCAGGCTGCCGTTGTCAAGCGTCAGCCAATCGGTAGCCGGGGCCAGGCTGCCGCTTAGACCGGTCATGTTCATGCTGAAGGCTTGGAGCTTGCCATCCAGGCCGATCCGGAAATCGCCGGAGTCTGGATCGTCGGGGTCGTAGCCGAACTGGATAATAGCGCCAGCCAGGCAGGCTGGCACTTTTTCCGGATCGGTCGGCAAGATAACTCTGCCAGCCAGACCAAAGCCGCTAATCTGTAGAGGATCGGTATCATCAAGAGGCGCCGCCATGATCAGCTCCACCATGGATAGCTCGAAGCGCATGCCCCATTTTTCCAGGACGCAATTCTGCAGGTTGGCCTGGAGGCTGCTGAAATTGAACTGGCAGGTAGCCAGGTTGAATTCCACCATATTGATGATCGCATTGTCAATGAAAAATTCAGGGGGGAAAATCAGCGTGCCCTGCTGCAAGACCAGTCGGGGGGATTTATCCCGGTAGACAACGCCAAAGTTGCTGACACGCAGCGAAACGCCTTCAGTTATTGGGAAGACATAGTCCCCCTCCAAGCGAACATCGAATTTTTGGATTACGCCGGCGGTACTGATGAGGAATTCCTTGATAGCCACCCGCCGACCGGCCAAAGCCCCGAGTTCCGGGTTATTGGGCAAGCCAACAAAGCCCTGGAAAGAGACAACATTGTTGGCAATACTGATCTGATTTATGCCGAACCACATATTCCACAGCTGGAAGGGGTCGACGCTGGCATTAGTTAGCTCTAATCTGCCATCCGACAGAACCGTCAACCCGGCCAGCCGGATCTGAGTGTAGTTTGCTTCCTTCGGCAAAGTGATGGTGGCCTTACCGACGCGCAACCCGGCTTCACCCAACCAGATGTCTTCAAAGTCAAAATCAAAGCCGCCAACATTGAAAGCAAAACGCGGGACGGTAGTCTCCACGGTGAAGCTACCGTCCGGAAACAGACCAATGCGGTCAAATAGTATACTGTACCCACCAAGACTAGGCGGCAGAGTCAAAAAAGCGCGACTGACTAAGCCATTCTCGTCGAAGCGGGTCTCAATTAATTCGAACTGACTGCCAAAGATATCCATCTGGCTGCGTTCCTGACTAAAGGCGCCGCGCAACAGATAGCCTTCGGTGGCATAAACCAAGTTTCCCAGAGGGATGGCTTTGCCACGGTGCGTGACGGTGTTACCACCAACAGTGATGCGGCGTTGAGCAAAGTCGATATCCGTGGCAGCGATGGTCCAGCCGGCGAACTGGTAGGTAGCGGCAGGTACTGTCT
>Ga0209318_1001275_pt1 | contig 16704 bp, 29 predicted proteins | sample RifGroE1_FD_183999 | JGI IMG/M metagenome (GOLD analysis project Ga0209318, IMG submission 183999) | Groundwater microbial communities from Rifle, Colorado, USA - Groundwater E1 (SPAdes) (version 2) | ecosystem: Environmental > Aquatic > Deep subsurface > Groundwater | place: Rifle, Colorado...
GCAAATACTTGACCAAATGTTTAAGCAAAAAGGCAAGACTAAACAAAAACCTATTGACCAAAAACTAATTGAAATGTCTAACCTTGGGGCGTTTTCTAAAGAGCAGTACCGCCGGGCAGTTGCAGAGAAGCTTAACCTTCCGGTATTAACCGAGAATGTTGCGAAAACATTAACCGAGTTGGCCGAAAAAGCACAGTTTGCCGAAGGTCGGGAAGCGGAAATACTTAGGGCGCAGATGATTAAGATACTAACGGATCAGAAAAACGTGCCTATTACACAAAAAATAGATGCCTTGCGCCGAATTTCCATGTTACTTAATCCAAAAACACTTTTGTCAAGAAATATGGGTGGCAATGCTATATTGGGTGCTTTCGAGAATATTAAGGATATTCCCGGCAGTATTGCAGATATGGCAACAACGACATACCTTAAAAATAAAGGCATAAAAGCAAACAGAACTACTCTTATGCCTTCGCCTACAGGAATTGCAACTCAGGCAAAAGGAATCATAAAGGGCGGTAAATTAGTAACTGATGATATTAGAAGGGGCGTTGATACTTCTCCAACGAGGGGACAATACGAAATACCGCGAGGCAGAACCTTTGACAATAAGGTGCTTAATGCCCTGGATACTACAACCACGCGAGCATTGCAATACGGTGACAGGACTTTCTATCAGGGAGCATACGAAGAAACCTTAAGACAGCAAATGAAAATCAATAAAACCGATAAACCTACTCCGGAAATGGAATTATTTGCACAGAAAGTAGCAGCAGACAGAACATTCCAGAATGATAGTGAAATATCTAACGCTATCGTTTATTTACGGCAAGGCCTAAACAAACTAGGTGCAGGGATAGGCATAGGTAATAAAGATTGGAGTGTTGGCAATATTGTTATTCCGTTTGCCAAGACCCCAGGCAACATTATGGATAAGGCAATTGATTATAGTCCTGTAGGATTTATTAGGGCGATAAAAGAAGCATATCGCGGCAGTAAGGGTAATTTTGATCAGAAACGATTTGTCGACGCAATAGGTAGGTCGGTAACTGGAACAGGGTTGATTCTGCTTGGTTACGATCTTGCTCAAAGCAATGTTATATCGGGGCAGCAGGACAAGGATACCGATGCGGCAAGTTTTAAAAGAAATTTAGGTATATTACCGTACTCGTACAATATGAGCGCAGCAATTAGATTATTAAACGGCGAGGATCCTAAACCACAGAAAGGCGACACGATAAGAACCTATGATTTTGCCCAACCGATCAGTGTAGCCTTGGCAGTAGGCGCAGACATATATTCTAGTGTCAAGAATCGCAAAAAGGCATCAAATATGATTACCGAATCAATCAAAAGTGGCGGCAATACGCTACTCAAACAATCTGTTTTGCAAGGTTTAACGAAAATGGTTGGCGGTTACGATGTTATGCAGAACATACTTGATACTGTAATCCAAACTCCGCTACAATTCATTCCTACGGTTAGCGGTCAGATAGCAAAGGCAACCGATAAAAATGCCCGCGAAACAAGAAGTCAGAGCATAACAGAAGAATTAATAAATAAAGGGAAAGCAAAAATCCCTGGACTAAGTTCTACTTTGCCACAAAAAGTAGATACGCTTGGTCGTGATGTAAAGTCAATATCGGGTGGAAACTCATTCTTTAATACGTTTATTAATCCGGGCTTTACTAAGGAGTTTAATCCTACCAAGGTAGAGGAAAGAGTTTTAGATGTTTATGAAAAGACTGGTGATGCTTCAATATTGCCCAGAGTGGTAGATTCTTCATTTAAGGTTAATATGCTGGATCGCAAGAAAGATCCGATTAGCATTGATCTGAATGGACAAGAGTTGTCTAATTATCAAAGACTGATGGGTACTAAAACATTGGAAGGTTACTCTAAGATACCGAGGGGACTAACTCCAGAAGGTACTGCTAAAAAAATGAAGGCTATTTTAGAGGAGGCCAATAAATATGCTAAGAGGCAAATACTGAAAGACAGGGGATATACTGTACTAAAAAGAAATGATGGCAGTATCGTGGTAAAGTAAATTTTTACTTCTTGATTTAAGCTGAATAGAGTATAATTCAAATAAAAGGGGTTATGCTCTATGAAATTAAAAACCTATTGGTCGGGAGAAACGAAGGTATTAATTAAATCATTACTGTATGTCTTTCTAATGGTTAGCGGTTGGGGTATACTTAATTCCTACAATTGGGGAATTGGTTACATTCTAAAACAAACATTTGTAGTATGGTTTACTGGAACGCTATCTCATTACTTAGCTAGCGGGTTTAATGAGGTCGTAAAATAAATTTTCTTTCGACATTCTTAGACAAATTCCCCTAAAGGTTATTCATTGGTATATGTTGAATACATTACTGAAAATAATTGAGGGGGAATTTGTGTGAAGAAGATTGTTGTTTTGGTTATGTTGTTGTGTTTTTTGTGTGTGCCTAGTGCTTGGGCAGATATACTGTGGCCAGAGCAGTATAATGTTCCGAAAGATTATGTTTTTGTGATAGACTATCCCGTACCTATCGACATTAGTACAGTTAAAAGCGATACGGTAGGCGTTTATTACAAAGGCGAGTTACTGAAAACTTACTTATCCGTTACTAATGACGGGAAATCTATTTCCATCAATCCTCCTAATAGGGGGTATAATTACGGTAAGAAATATAAATTTTTCATAAATGGAGTAAAATCAGTAAATGGACAGATTAGCGAAGCAGTAAGTATGTTTTTCCATATTGAAGATAGTCAGGATAATGTTCCTCAATATGATAGCGTAAGCAAAAAATCCACGGGAAATACTTCTGTAAGTAAAAATGCTATAAATCAAATAACTCAATACAGAAGTATGAAACACGTTCACGACCCACGATATATTTTGAGTTTTGGATCTAGAATCATAAATGTTCAATTAGAGCTTAAAATTCACAAACTAAGATGTGAACCAGATAATACATTTCATGATATGATAAGAGCAGAAATGTTCAACCTTGCCAATGGGGTATTAACATTCGACGGACAGAAGTTCCAAATTCTCTGTATGGAAATAATTAACGGACAGGTTAGTGATGATGATGCTTACACTCAACTAGAAACAATGTATTGTCAATGGAAAAATAGATAACCCGCCTAGTGCGGGTTTTTTATTTGCTGTCTCGCTTAATTCCCTGTTCTATATATTCGTTAGCTATAAACGAAACGCTCCGACGTTCTCTTTCAGCTATATCTTTTAGTTTTTTATAAATATCCCTGGTTACTGTTACGGCAATACTTTTCTTATCTGCTGGTAAAGCCATGCAAAACACCCCCTTTATATATAGTATCACACCGTAAAAAACTTTTCAAGACGGTATTGACAATATAGTTTTATATGGTACAATACTATCTAAGATGGTAAGTGACCATATTTAAAAAAGGAGGTACAAAACATGGCAGGACAAGCAGAAGTCAGAAATTTTGATGATTGTTTCGCCGAACTAATCTCTGATAGATTCGGCAACGCCATAACCGTTGCAATGCAGACAGATATACAGTACCAACAATATCAGGATGATTACAACCATTTTCATAAGCAAGTTGAACAATTGCTTGGTCCGGAAAATTTTAAACTACTAATGAGACTTGACGATGCCAATTGCCTTAGAATTATCCATGAAACTCGTATTGCTTACGAGCAGGGGATGCGGGACGGGTTACGCCTGGGTGGTATTGTTGGTTCATTGACTGCTTGACTGGTGGTGTGATATATGCCAGTTAAGATATGCCGTAAGTGTAATCGTGAATTACCTGCAACAATTAAGTATTTCTTTAAAGACAAGAAAATGATTGATGGGTTATTTTCTTCTTGCAAAGAATGTTGCGGTCATAAATTTACTATTCAGAAAAACAATACACCAAATAATGGATATAGGATATGTACTAAATGCGAAAAAGAGAAACCTGAAACATTAGAATTTTTTGGAATATTAAATTCAACGTCGGATAAGTTTACATCTGTATGTAAAGATTGCAGAAGAAAACTGTTTACCTCTACCGATAATTATAAGAAAAAATGCAAGGAATATAGGGAAAAACATAAAGAGGAAAAGAAACCTTATTTTATTAATTATAGACTAGAAAATAGAGATAAGATAAGAGATTATCATAGGTCTCGTTACGAAAAAAATAAATCATCTATCAATAAGAGAAATAATGAATACAGAGAAATAAATAAAGCTAAAGTAAGGCAGAGTAATAGAGATTACTACTTCTTAAGGGGAGGCAAGGAAAATCAGAAAAAGTATTATCTAGAGAATATTGATAATCATAGGATTATAAACAATAGACGAGAGCATAGGATTAAGAAACTTCCTTGCACGTTAACATTGAGGCAGTGGGAAAATTGTAAAAAATATTTCAAAAATCAATGCGCCTACTGCGGAGAACTTGCCGATGTTCTGCATCAAGAACATTTGATTCCTGTTTCTTCTGGCGGACCATATGTTGCAGAAAACATAATACCTTCGTGTAGAAGTTGTAACTCATCTAAATATAATAAAGACTTCTTCGACTGGTATCCGAAACAAGAATTCTATTCCAAGAAACGAGAGCAAAAAATACTCCAATATCTAAGCGATATGAAGTCTGAAATTTCTTCAGCGAACAGCAAATCCGGCGTATGTCAGGAGGTTTGATGTGAGCAAGAAGCATAACTTCATAATATGTCTAGTTGAATCGTGCCTATATAATGACGGTGAAAACAATTGAGTTGGTCACGCAATTATCTCTCCAAAAAACGGAGAGGCAGTTTGTTGTTCCTATGAACATAAGGAAGAAAAACCATTCGTTTGGTGGTCGATAATAAGAAATAAGTATCACAAATATAGCACCCCTCCGGGGTGTTTTCTTTTACCCATTACAGAAAAATTACTACAAATATGTTATAATTAATTAGCTATTCATCAATGAAAACACAAATGTGAGGCCCGCCAATCCCAGGAGGATTATTAGCGGTGGGTGGTACAAGCACCCTGCCTCACGTAAACAGTATAGCATATAAACCCCAGGAGGTGTAAAGGTATTGAGCGACAGCGACGAAATTATCAGACTTCAAGAACAAGTAAAAACACTATTCACCAATCAAAAAGACCTAAAAGATATGTTCGAGGGAGTGATTACGAAGTTGGATGAAATGCAAAAAAGTTTTGCGAACAGATTGCCGCCCTGGGCGACCCTTTTAATTTCCGTCCTCACTGCCGCCTGTGGTTGGCTGGCCGGGAGGTAGTACGCATGAGATTAAATAAAGGGCAAATAGGCGTATTGTTGATGTGTGTTATCCTGGCAACTATGATTGTTTTGGGTGCAGGATACTATCTCGAAAAACCTTCTATAAATGAGTTAACCGACAGTCAATTAAGGTCAGAGTTGGTCAACATTAAGGGTATAGGTGCGGTTACTGCCGATAGGGTAGTCAAGTATCGATCAGAGAATAAACCCGTCAGCATAGCCGAATTAGACAGCATCAAGGGCATCGGAGATAAGCGGTTGGCTTTGATTAAGAAAAAGTTCAAGGAGTAGGAGGTGGTTTAAGTGCTGGTTTCAAATAACAAACTGATTGTTATTGATCCTGGTCATTAGCATGGAGGTTCGGATCCCGGAGCAGTAGGCAACGGTCTGCTAGAGAAAAATATAAACTGGGTAATCGCTAATCTAATCAAGGACAAACTCAAAAAGTACGATCCTAAGTCAACTGCAGCGAATGAACTAATCGGACCCGTAAAAGAAGCTAATCGCTTATCAGCAGATTTCTTTCTCAGCATACATACTAATGCGGGCGGCGGTTCTGGCTTCGAGTCATTCATCCATACTAAGGCAAACAGGATAACCGAGTTAATCAGAAATATAATCCATGACAGCATATCCCCGGTATTTACGAAAAACAACATGCCCGACAGGGGTAAAAAACGTGCTAACTTCTACGTACTAAGAAAAACGAATATGTCTGCTATGTTGATCGAAAACGGGTTTATCGACAACGCGAAAGATGCAGGATATCTAAAAGATTCGGTATTCATCAATAAGTTGGCCAACGAGATAGCCTACGGTATTGTGCTGGCGTTTGACTTGAAAGTGAGGGGATAGCATGAAAGAATTTACTAAGATGGACTGGTTTTTCGCTGGGTGTGTTGCTGTGTGTCTATCGACATACTTGTATACATGCGTAACAGGAAAACCCAACGAGCAGATAAAAGACATGATGCAATACTTTGGTTTGGGGTTGGGGTTGGGTGCTGGAAGTAGATTTTATAGCAATCTAAATAGTGCGGCAACGAATAAAGACATTGACAATCAGGTTAAACTACAATAACGCGAATGACTTTCTATTGCCCGGTGAGCTTGTAAGGATTACTTACAGGTTGGCCGGGTTTTTATTTTTTCGCAAATAAAAACTCCCCTATGGATTATATTAAGGGAGTTTTTATCGCTATGTCCTTCTTGGGGACTACTGGAGCATCCTGTAGGCATCGAACCCACAACCTACTGTTTACAAGACAGTTTCTCTACCAATTGAGTTAAGGATGCATATTTTATCCGGCAAGGGCAGGCCGGTTTAATTAGTCTAGTTTCTCAGCTAAACCTTTTTCAATCATCCATTCTGTTTCTGCCTTAAGAACACTACTAACAGTATCAACATCTATCCCGGTCTTAACAGAAACATCTGCGGCAACTTCGTCAGTATCCATGATATGTGGTAAATTAAGAACTTTTCTCGCTTCTTCATACTCACGCTTTGCCTCAGCAGCATCTTCTGGAGAAACTTCTCCCCCCGCTTCAACTTCTTGTTTCCAATCCCCAAGAACATCAACAACGAGATCAGTAACGGTATTACAAATGCCATTTAAGATACTCTCAACTAACTTCTTATTTGCCCGAAGTCGCGGATCTCCTGCGTCAGCATAAATACTCTCAAGCACGTTAAAAATATGTGCTTTCCCCTTATTGTAGATAGAACTTGTTACCTCAATAGACAACCACTCAGCATCAATAGTTCCCTTCACTGTTTCTTCGCTCAACTTTATTACCTCGCTTTTCTTTGCTCTGCCCTTTGCCTGTATAGATAATTATACCACCACTATACCAATATCTCAACTCAATACGGTAAATTTATTCTGTACTCGGTAGAGTTTTTACACAAAAAAAGAACGCCTCAGCGTCCGTACAAAGGATAGTTTTTCATGGATTACTACTACTAGATTCAGCAATAGTTACTTGTCCACGGAGGAATTCACTTCCCTTCGTCTCATATTAGCGTAACCGCCATGTGCGCTTGTCAAGTTAGACAGAGGCGTAGCGATTCGATGGGATTATTATATCATTAGGTTAGTTGCGTTGCAACCGTTTGCGGTATATCCATACCGTATGCAGGATAAATAATGTTCCGCATAGAATAGAATATGTATCGGATTATCTTACTGGCATAAAATAATCCAAAGTATATCTACGAAAAGGTCAACCGTTACGGTATGGCCTATTTTTTTTTGCCCAACTTTCCCTAAAACTTACCTGCGATATGGACAACCTCTATTCGCATAAACTTAACGAACAGCATAACGAACGGAGGTGCGATGTGAAGCAAAAAACTAATATGTTAGGTGAGGCCATACTTGCCATAAAAGATGTCTACAGGCACCGTAGAGGCTATGAAATACCTGCCGCTATATTAGATACCCTAGATGCACTTTACCCCACAGATAAACCCCGTATACTACTCATAAGAAAGGGTATTAAGCGTACAGAAACAGGCTGGCACATGATATTTACCTTACGCCCCGGTACATCATTTAACACATTAAAAAGTCAGCAGGATTATTTCGAGGATGCTACCGGAATGAATGTGGAAATGACTAAGCATGGCAAGTTCCTGAATATCAACATCAATACTAACGAGATACCTAAGAAACTAGAATACAGCTGGGATTATAGCGGCGACATAGACCTGCCCGTACCTATCGGAGTTAGTAGGCAGGGGTTAGAGGTGCTACCGCTCGAAGAATCACCGCATTTACTTATTGCTGGAGTGCCGGGGTTCGGAAAATCTAATTTTCTGCACGTTCTGATTAACTCCCTGCTACCAGTAGCAAAGATTGGGATAATAGACTTGAAACGTCTTGAATTTGCATACTTGAATGATTATGCGGCATTGGCAAGAACTGAGGAAGAAGCGTTATTGCTAATGAAGTCTATCGAAAGAGGTATGGAGCAACGCATAGGCATACTTGAAAAGGCCAAGGTAGTTAAAATTCAAGATTACGATAAAAAGGCCAAAGAACCATTGCCGTTTATCGTTGTCGTGATTGATGAATTAGCTGAAATATCCTGCAAGGATACGATTAAGTTGATTGACCGCATAACCAGACTTGCCAGGGCGGTTGGTATATCTGTAGTAGCAGCAACACAAAGACCGTCAACTAAGGTACTTCCAGGCGACACAAGGGCAATGTTTCAAGCGAGACTATGCTTTCAGGTTGCTGACGAACTCAATAGTCGCATGGTGCTAGGTGAAACCTGCTCTATTGCCGCACATTTGCCGGGAATAAAGGGTAGGGCCATCTATAAATTTGGCATGGATACTAAAGAAGTCCAGACGATGCACCTGCCGGTCAAACAGGCAAAAAATCTATTGAAGGGCAGGGATATGGATGTTTTCAATGAGTGGTGCAATGTCGCACCGAAGCAAAGGCTATTGCCGCGATAACTTAGTTATCGAACGGGTTGTAAGTCATAAATGCCTAAACGCCGAACAGGTACAGGTATTGTTGTTTCCCTTGACCGCATCCGGCAAAAGGAAATGTCAACAACGCCTTAAACGGTTAACTGAGCAGTTAAGATTAAAACGATGGCGATATTCTCTCGAAGAACCTTACGCATACTTTCAGAAGGAAATTAAGCAGATAGAACATACTGTTTTGCTTAATTGGGCAGTCATTTGGATAGAGCGACAATTGAAGTCCTGGGAGGAAATTCACAGCTTAAATTATAACTATGACATGAAAATACTAATTACAGATTGCTTTATTGCCATTAAAAACACTATCACCGGGCAGTTTAGATTCCTGTTTATCGAAATGGACATTCATCACCCGGGCAACGAGTTTGATAAGGTGCGGAAATATAATCGTTTGTATGAGAACATACCGGATCAATGGTGGGTTAAGTTTACTAAAAGGTTTCCGGCCGTATTGTTGGTTACGAATAACGAGCGTAAACTTAAAAAAATTAACGAATTAGTCAAACTAGAAAACAAAAACGGATTGGAATTTAAAAGTTATCTTGTGGGAGATTTACGCCGGGAGGTGCTGGGATGAAATTAGTTGCGGTAATACTGGGGTTATTGTTATCCCCTACGCTGTGTTATGCAGGCGTGGCAGCGGACACTTTAAAGGGCGTTGGTATGCCAGTAGTACAGTTAATGGTATTATGTACGTTCTCATGGATTATGCAGTATATTCTTTCCGCATTGGGTTATGGTCAGGTTGCCGGGATGGTTAAGATAATAACTATTTTTACAGCTATTGCTATGGTTATCGGTACGGTTTGGTCGGCCATTGCTAAAGTGTCAGGATTTTTTGGTTTAGTGTTGTAGTTAACTAATTAGCTGATTGGTTGTCCCAAAATTTCTGACCGCCATAATACTTTCGCTTCGCTTAGTATTATATACGATTTCTCGTTGCTGATTTTTGTTGATGTTTTTGGCCACATTAGTTCTTTGGGCGTGATGGGGTGCGATCATGGGTACGAATGAGTAAACGAATAGGTTGGCGTTAACCCGAAAGGGTTATTTTTTCGGTAAATTTGTGCTGTATACGGTAGAAATGTATTGCATTGTATGTCTAAACGGTATATAATATATGTGAGGTGAGCAGAATTGAAGCGCAGAAGTATTTTTATGGATGATGAAAGACACGGAAAATTAAAGAAGGAGGCAGGAAAGCAAAAGTTGAAAGTTTCAGAGTTGATTCGTCGGATTATTGATGAATGGTTAGATAGGAATAAGAGGGAGGAAAGTAAATGAATATTATTGAAGCAGTTGTGGAATTAAACTCTGAAATTTGCGAAGGTAATCCCAAACTATGCGGTGAAGGTATTCAGTTTGAGTATTACACAAATGGTTTTGCCGACATAGTAAATTTTCTAGGTTATGCAGCCTATAACTCCGAGAATGATTTGGAAGAAGATGTTGAGGCGGCAGGCGGCATTAAGCAGTTTCTTATCGTTAAGGTTAGGGAGTATATTGATCTGTTGGGTAAGATCAAGGTGTTTAAGAGTGAGAAGGGAGATTCTAACAAATTCTTCTTTCAGCTTGTTCGTAGTTTTCTTAGCATGACTCCCTGTGTCGTTAGGTCTAGGCATGATGATAGTTGTGCTGATTGCGCTAATACAGATAGTTGTGATTGGTATAGAAGTATGGTTGATATTGCTAATAAGTTGAAGATGTGGGAGGAAAGTTAATGGGAAAATGTAAGGATTGTGGAGCAGAAACTATCCGCAACACTGAGAAAATATTTCAATGTCCTGATTGCGCCGAAAAGGAAATATATGAGTTTAGAAAACATTACCTAGTTAAAGTTGTTGGTGTTAGTGCAATATTTGTGCTTTACATACTTATTTGTTCGACATTATATCAACTATGGATTTTATCTACTTAAAAGAAGGAGGATAACCAATGAAATGCACCCAATGCCCACACTACAAATACGGTCACATGTGGAACCGTTGCGACATAACCGATAGTGAAAACTTCATGCCCCGGCAGAATTGTGATGCGGTGGATGATGATGGGGAGATTATGTTGGAAGGGGAGGAAGTAGAGTGAATCTAAAACAGTTAAGAGAAATGGTTAGTAGGTTGGATAACATGCCGGAAGATACGAAAGTTTCAGTTTTAGAATGGAACGAAAGTAAAGGTACAAAATCTGAATATTCTATAGTGTGTCTTGAGAAAAACTATGTCGGTGAAATAGTCTTACAGATTAATGAAAAATATTGCATTAGTTACGATGGGGTTTAGATAATGCCCTTCGACTACAATAAAATAGAACCGGAATACTGCCTTAGGTGCGGTAGAAAGTTGACCGCTGCGGAGTTGGCAGAGGGGAAATGAGAGAATTGTGGGGAGGTAGAGGAATGATAATAAAAGCTTACTTACATCTTGGATATGTCGGATGCGATAAGTCAGATGAAATCGAAATACCAGACGATGAATTAGAGGGTTTATCTGAGAAAGGACGCAATAAAGTTATAAACGCATGCTTTACGGAATGGGTTTTTGAAAATACAGATTGTTACTGGGAAGAAGTTAAGGAGGTTAGCAATGAAAACAACATCAATCCGTAGGTGCCAGTCATGCGGTAAACCCTTCACCGATGGCGACATAGTTTACTTTGTACCGCTGGACAACAATATCGTTTGCCCTGAGTGCGCGTACAGTCACGATAGCAGGGAGGAAAGAATTGTTGAGGGTGAAACTATCTGTAGTCCTGCAACTATCCGCTACAATACTTTGACAGAGATTTTAAGGAATGGTGGTGTTACGCCTACCCATGCCGAGAGAAGGTTCTTGATGTGGTTTAGTACATGGGATAATGAAACTGCCGAAACTTTGGGTGGGTTGATGGAGAAGTGTTTGAAGGTGGGTGCTGAACTTTGAAAGATGGATTTATCTATTCCTGCGAAACATGCGGAAACTATTTCACAATGGACGATGAAGTAGCTTTTCCTGATTGCCCTGTTTGTGATAATGATAATACGACTGCAACAGGGGAAGAAATGAGGGACGGTAAAATTGTATGGGATTAACCGATTGACAAGTAAATTGCAGGGGGTTGGTTATGAAACTACCAACAGATATTAAGAAAAAAATTAAATCCATGTCAGCGCATATAGGTAAATCATTAGAACTACAATCCGAAATTGAGGAGTATTTTCTCTCTAATGGAATTACTCTTACATATACCGAAGGAGTAAGTCATACAGGTTCTATCATTAACGATCAGTTAATAGATTTATTCGTAAAACCGGAAGAAGTTAACGCAGTCATAAAGAGCATAGAAAAAATAATAATTAATATTTAACTAAATAATCTTTTCCACCATGAACGCTTACTAGGGCGTTCTTTTTCTTTCTCCTGCCGCCATGCAGTTATAGCCATAGAGATAATGTAATTATTTTCTTGACTTAACGTTAGCTTAACGTTATAATATAGATATAAGGCAGGTGATTATTTTGGCCGGAAGGAAAGATAGAATAACTATTTACGGCATTAGCGATGCTCTGAGGGAGAAAATTAAGGCAGTAGCAGATAGTAAGGGTTTGTCAGTGTCGGACTACTGCAGGTTGGCTGTGCTAGATAAGTTGGAGAGGGAGGGAGTGAAATAAATCCAAAATTAAAAGAATTAGCGTTATGTAGTATTTGTGGTGAAAACTATTTTGCTTATCTTTTGCCGCCCACAAATGATACTGACGAAAGCGTTTTTATATGCTGTAGGTGTTTTCTTGATAAATACCATAGTCCTGCAATAGAGGACAGAAATAGAATAGCCAAAAACTATAATAGTCTAGTTGAGAAACATAATAATCTCGTCTCCAAATATAAAGAATTATTAGAACTGCATAATAATCTAAAGAGTAAAAATTTATCATCAAACAAGGTTTTTGTATCTGAGAAAAAAATTACTTTTGGTAGACATGTATCCCCTTCGCTAAAAGTAAAAATATTAAAAAGAGACAATTATAGGTGTGTTTGGTGTGGTGCTAGTGTTAATGATGAGGGAGTTAAGTTGCATGTAGATCATATAATACCTGTTAATAGTCCAGAGGGTAGAGATATGACCATAAACCAACTAAACTCACCGGACAACCTCAGAACCCTTTGCAATAAATGTAATATAGGTAAGTCAAATAAACTTGATGAACAGTTAGTTATTTAGTGACCGCTTTGTTAAGAGCGGTTTTTCTTTTTGAATATCTTTTTATACCAAGGCAGACTATCCCATTCTCTCATTTTTTCACGCCCACTAATAATATAATCATCTATTCTGCTTCTATCTTTTACTTGCAATTCCTTTAGTTCTGCAATTTCTTTTTCTCTAGCATGATTAAGCAGTATTAATTCTTTGTTTTGCTCTATAACAATATCTATTTTATTATTAAATTTTTCTTCTACGGCAATAAGTTTATTTTCTATAACTCGCTCTACTACAGCAATAGCCATTTTCTGAACTTCTTCCTTTGAAACTGTTTCTTCTTTCAGAACTACTTCAACCGGAGTTTCATTCATAACTTCGTCTGTTACATAACCTTCTTCATATTTCATTCTTTCATTTTCTTTCATTTCATTTATTGATTCGGTGGTTATTAATCTGATCCTACCTGTCCTGCCTTTGCCCCATTCAATCTTTAGTTTTCCTGCACTAATATAGTTTTCAATAGTCCTGGTAGAAACATTAAGCATTTCAGAAACTTCTTTCACAGTATATTTCTTTTCATTCATTATATTTGCACCTTCATTCATAGCTTTTTCAGACGTATTTCTATCTAGGTAACTCCTAAGTGAGTTAATCTTATTATCTAAGATATAATAATGATTATTATTAAGATTATTATTGTTTTTAACTATAGAAAGGTATGATCTTAGTTTGAAAAAGGTATGTTCAATTGTGATTTTTCTTTGCTCTGCATACCTTTCATAGTTCCTTGCAACTGCCTGTCCCATCAATTTTCCCTCCACTCTAAAATTTCCATAGCGGAGAGTATTGACATTTTGACCGCTTCTACTTAAAATAAACAATAGCAAAGCGAGCAGAGAACACCTCCGCTTTTGGATAAACACCACCTCTACCTTGGCCGGATGGGTGGTGTTCGGCATTTAGTTAGCAACTATTCTAACATTACTTTCTTCATATTTCAACATATTATTAAACCCCTCCGCAATGGAAGGGGTTTTGTTTTAACCGAAGGAGCAACGGCCGGAACCACCACGAAAAGCATTATAACACTCAGCACTATCCACTAGTACCTGCTTGCCGCTATTAACTCTATTTGCATATTTTAGGGCGGTATCGTTAAGTATCTTGATGCCTTCCTCGCTAATATTTCTATTAATCGTGCAAACTTCGTTGTCCACCACGAGTTCAATATAATCTCCATAATCTCTAAGGTCAATCTCCAAACAGAACCCCCCTTTTCTTTTGCGAACACTTGTTTTATGTTGCCTATTATTATATACGCATACATCCGCAATTTTCAAGTGCATAATTTCACTTAATTTCGACAAAAGTATTACGAATTTCTGACTTTCGTAATAGTATTAAGCAATTCTTCAACAATATTAGACGGTATCCGTTCATCATACGCCCTTTTGGCAAGAATCATGTACGGCATAGTCTTTTTGTCGATCAATAACTGCCTCAATTCATCGGTCATGGCATCGTTAACCTCTGCAATGTCAAAAAATGTACGGGCAGAGTCACGGAAGAAATACAGGGGGCTTACGCTTAGCGCATCCGCTAACTTTTCGATAGTAGTGATGCCGGGATTTTTACGCTCACCTCTCTCAATTTGCCCTATCGTGTTTAAGGCCACCTTAGCTATTTCAGCTAACTTCTCCATTGAATAACCGCGCCTCATTCTTAGATTGTGCAGTTTATCCTTCAATTCCATTTAAGTATTCCCCCATTTTTATTTTATCTATAATTTATGACAATATATTACCTAAAACGGTTGACGATATACCTCAAAAGGTATATACTGTCCTTAGTGGTACAGACAATATTTTTTTAACAAACGCCTACCTTTTTAGGTAGGATTTAACCGAAAGGGAGGTTTAAAACTTGGATCTAAAGTTGGTCGGGCAGAACATTTGCCGACTGAGAAAGAAAAAAGGTGTTTTACAACAGACACTATCTGAGTTAACCGGGCTAACTCAATCCAATATATCTAATATCGAAAACGGTAATACGGGCGATATTTATTTAGGCACCATAGCCAAAATTGCCGTTGCCTTAGACTGCGAAATATCCGATTTGACCTGGGAACCTAATCATCAATCGGATACGTCAGAAATAGTATAACGCAATTATAAGCAATTGTAAAAGTTTTTTAAATGGATCAATATTGGATAGCATTAAAAAACCGGGGTGGATGCCCGGTTATTCCTTAACTACTTACTGATTATCTTATCCACATTAACACCCGTCGTATGCTTTTTAAACGCAGCTTCTATTTCTTCGGTAATTGTTTTGTTATTCATAGTAGCCATGATTTTAATTTTCTTAAATAGTTCAGCATCAACATTTAAACTCATTTTATGTTTTTCAGCCAACTCCATCACCCCTAAAAACTTTTTTAATAATAATATTATAACTTATAAAAAAGTAGTTGACAAGCATAGGGTTATAGGGTAAACTACATTTAGGGATAAGCAATGATTGCACATTAAAGAAACATACATATAAACTACCAAGGAGGCACGCGAAATGGTTAAATGTAGAAGCGACTGAAACCACATAATCACCCAAGAATAACCGGAGGTGGTAACATGGCAAGATGCAGGAGTGATTGAAAGTCACTCAGTTCAAATATAAAAATAAATATAAGGAGGTATATTGACGTGATACATATCGGAGCGGATGCAATGAAAATAAAATCGAGAGGTTGACGCCTATGCGACATAAAGAAGCCCGGTGCACTAAGTGCAAAAAACTACTTGGGCGATACAGCATAGCACAGGATCTAGAGATTCAATGTCCGCGCTGTAAGACCTTAAACGTATACAACAGTAGTCTACAATTGAATATAAATTTAAACCCAGAGAGCCTTAGAGTACCAGCGGTTTAAACTTCGAGAGAGCCTTAGAGCACCAGTGAAGTTTAACTACTGGTACTCTTTTTGTCGTTTTGTATGATAATGGAGGTTTCGTGATTAAGAATAAATATGTTATTGATGGAAATTTAGCAACAATTTATGTTGAGCGTAATAACGGTGATACCTTAGAGGTTTTAATCGATGCTGTAAATTTAGAAAAACTATTTTCTGCTATTTCTTTGTCTGTTTATAAAACAAACTCAAGCGGTCATTATATCGCTGCCCGATATAAAAATAGAGTAAGAATTGCATTACACAGACTTTTAGTAAACGCCCCAGACGGATATTGCGTTGACCACATCAACCATAACACATTAGATAATAGGATGGAAAATCTAAGAATTGCAACAACATCGGAAAACGCACAAAACCGCAAGGGCGCGCAGAGAAATAGTAAATCTGGTATTCGTGGAGTCTGCCTTCATAAAAATGGGTGGTTGGCGTACTGTAGAATCCAGGGGAGGTTAATATATCTTGGACTGTTTAGTACGGCAGAAAAAGCAGATGAAGTAGTCAAGGATTATAGACGTAAGCACATGCCATACTCCTATAAGGATATAGCTAATTAATGCGGAGGTGACAAAAATAAGCGGATCCATAAGAAAGATAGACCCGACAGGACGTGTCGTTATGCCGGTTGATTTCAGAGAACAACTTAACCTAAAAATTGGTGACGAGGTAGAGATTAATATACTGGGCAATGAGATACTCGTTAAAGCATATCGTCCAGGTTGCTATTTGTGCGGATCTCAGACCGACCTAAGGCCGTACAGAGGATTTCAGATGTGCC
>Ga0209318_1001276_pt1 | contig 16680 bp, 20 predicted proteins | sample RifGroE1_FD_183999 | JGI IMG/M metagenome (GOLD analysis project Ga0209318, IMG submission 183999) | Groundwater microbial communities from Rifle, Colorado, USA - Groundwater E1 (SPAdes) (version 2) | ecosystem: Environmental > Aquatic > Deep subsurface > Groundwater | place: Rifle, Colorado...
TTTTGCAAAAGATCTGGTGCCTGGGGTCAAGACTTGGTTCGGGCAGAAATATAAAGAGTATCCGATTGAATATTTGGATATTTTTGAGAAGGGTAACTCTACAAAGGCTTTTGAAGAGGAAGCCGGCGTAACTGGATTTGGGCTTGCGGCTGTTAAGACTGAAGGTGCGGGGATTGCGTATGATGAGCAAGAACAAGGCTTTGTTAGTCGCTACACTCATGTAACGTACGGCCTTGGGTTTATTATTACTCGGGAAATGTATGAAGATGGTATTGCGGTTACTGTTGCGTTGCGTCGTGCAAATGCTCTGGCCTTCTCCATCCGGCAGACCAAAGAGATCATTGGAGCGAACATTCTCAATCGGGCGTTTACTGCTGCTTATACCATGGGGACTAATAGTGATGGCAAGGAGCTTTGTGCTACCGATCATCCGAACAAGTCTGGTGGTACGTGGAGGAATGAACTTGCTACTGCTGCAGACCTGAGTGAAGCAGCCCTCGAGCAGGCTTGCATTGACATTGCTGCATTCACTACTGATCGTGGCCTTAAGATTGCGATTATGCCCCAGAAGCTGATCATCCCGACTGCTCTTGAGTTTGATGCAATGCGTATTCTTGAATCTATTGGGCAGTCTGGCAGTGCGAACAATGATATCAACGCTATTCGTGCCTCAAAAAAGTTTCCACAGGGCATTGCTGTGAATCATTACTTGACGGATACTGATGCATGGTTTATTAAAACCAACTGTCCTGATGGCCTGAAGTATATGGAAAGGCGGCCGGATGCATTTGGTACTGAGAATGACTTTGACACTGAGAATGCTAAGTTCAAAGCAACATTCAGGGGTTCGTTTGGTTGGTCTGATCCTCGTGGAATTTTCGGAAGTCCGGGTGCTGCGTAATTGATGTTCATTAAGTGAACAACCAAACTAGCAAGTTCAACTGACCGTTCTTTGTGACGAGCTTAGGACGGTCTTAATAACATGGGTAAATGAAAGTTAAAATCTTTCAGGCAGTTCTTTGAGACAAGAAGAATTGTCCCAGTGGAGAATATTATGGGCGTAACGAACTTTCCAAACGGTATTACATGTGATACTTCCAGAAATAGCTCTATGTCTTCAGGATCAGTTGTTCCTGCCACAGGTACTGCTGGATACAATCCTGGATGTATTTTTACTAAAAGTGATGCTACTCTTGGTCAAGCTATTCAGTGGATAAATACTGGTACAGCTGCATCGTGCTTATTTGTTCCTACTGGACCTGTTTTTGGTTATGGTATTAAGGTCGCTGGTGGTCCACTTACTTCAACGACTGGATCTACTGCACAGTCTATTGATTTGCAGGGGCAGATCATGGATAGTGATATAGCTTTTGTTGGACATGAAGTATCTGATGATAATGATCAGATTGTAGCTGCAATTGCTGATGAAGGAGCTATTGCTATTACTGGTTCTGCTGATCCTCTTGGCGCTCATGGATATGTTTATGCAGCGTTGAGAAATAAGTGTGTTCCTGATTTTGATATTTTCGCAGCTGGAACGCACACAACTGCTGGTGGTGCTGCCGCTGAAGCTATTACAGTAACTGGTGTTTTGGCTACTGATATAGCTTTTGTTAATTATGGTGCAACTAACGATACTGATACTGTTAGTGATGTTGTTTGTACAGCAAATACTATAACGGTAACCTGCTCTGCTGATCCTTCAACTGCTCATAGTCTTCACTATGTTGTTCTGAGGCCTCGTGGTACATTCAAGCCAAGTCATTATATTGCTTATGCAGGTACTCATACTACAGTTGGTGGTGCAGCAGCTGAGGCAGTTACTGTAACTGGCGCTCTTACTTCGGATATTCCTATCGTCATTTATAATACAACGAACGATACGGATAGCATTTTGAAGGTTGTGATGACTGCTAATACTATGACAGTCACTTGTTCTGCTGATCCATCGAATGCACATGCATTCAGTTATATGTTGCTTCGGGCATATTAAAAAAGAACTTGTAATAATAAGGGAAACTTTATTATTACAGGTTTTGTGTTAATATAAAAGTTAATCCAATAACAATTATCATATAGGAGAATATTATGAGTATGATTATTCCTAAGCAAACTGCAGCTATGACTGCCAGGCATTATTTTCCTGCACATTCGTTGCCAAAAACTGTTACGGTTGCTGGCATTCTTGTGGCAGAGACTATTGCTGTAAATGTACTTGATGAAGCTGGAGTAGCCTTGGCTCTTTACGATGAGTTTGGCGCAGCAGTTACTATGACCGCCACCTCACCGCCGCTGAAGATCGACAGTCCCATCACCCTGCAATTCGTCAAGGGCGTAACCGCTAACGCAGTCGGTGTTCAGTTGGTGGATTGATGGCGATTGCTAAGAGTATTTTCAAGAGCCTCTTCAAGGGTTATTCGCGGGGATTCGCTGGTGGTGAAACCACTGGGCCTGATCAGACCAATCTCCTAGTCTACTGGCCCAACAGTCCCATCGTAGACGGCAAGCTCATCGCCAGAGCACCTTCATCCTCCCACACCATACAGCAGGTAAAGGGCTCAGGCTTCGCAGGCATCGGCAGTGGCACCATCGCCGGGATTCTCACGACAGACGACCTGACAAGTTCCGGCCCCAATAATCCAACATGCACAGTGGACGGCACGGTCACATTCGGTGCGGACTTCTGGGATTTCTACTGGCACCGAGATGGCGTTCTAATGGGATATTACCCTGGCATAAATGTTGGTGCCACGTTTGAGATCGACGCGAGCGGGAACGGGCGGACGCTGTACCTGACCGATACTACCATCACAGAGCGGCTAGACGGAACTGGTACCAATTATACCAACGAGCGGGGTTTTACTGTAGGAGATGGCGCAACATATTACCTCGATCTCTACATGCAGGATGTTATCGGTGCTGGTTGGCGAATCCCTGCTCTCTATAGTGGCTCTGGCTGCGCTGCCTACATATTTGAGGTGTAATTATGGCAACTTATTATGTGAGAGCAGATGGAACAGTCACAAGTGCGAATAGAGCCAATGCAACGAGTCCACTGTCTGCGTCAACATCGTTGGGGTTGCCGAACTTGGGGGCGTGTGTTTCCGGTCTATTGTTCGCTGATGGTGATAATATTATTTTCAGCGGGCGAGGCGGGCAGTACAATATCACCATGTCTCCTGATAACAGGATATATCTGCAAGGTGGCGTATCGTCTGCAATAAACTATAGCTCAGACCCTGATAGTCCGGCTGTTATAGATGGCGGTGGGGCGGCTGGATCTGGCCCGCTGATTTATATGTCATCAGCATCTCAGTTGATCTATGATTTTTCGGGAGTCAAACTGCAAAACTGGAATAATGGCCAGTGGGGTATTTATGCCAACAATGCAATAGTAAAAATACACCACGTATCAGGTGCTGTCGGGTCAGGCAATACATACGTTGAGGGGATCGGCGCGGCGATAATCACCGTAGAGGACGTGATGGATTTCAGCGGTTTTAATACCCACTGGGTTGGTTTACATGACTCATCCCAACTGATAATGAGAAGGTGTGCGGGAATTGGCGGCAAGGTAAATGCTGTGCATGGGATAGGTACTTCCTCGGCAAAAATATATGACACATCTGTTGTGAGTCCTGCCGTGTCTGGGGATTCTGCTTTTCTTCTGCAGGGGACCGGGGAAAATATTATTGAAAGGTGTTATATCACAATCAATAAGGGTGGGTATGAGGGCGTAGCTCATTATAACACAGCAACAGGGGCGTCAGAAGTTACGGTTAATAATTCTATAATTGAGTTTATCCCTCCGCTTGCATCTGATGTAGGCGTTGCTTTTGATGTGTGTAATTATACCCCTACATCTGGCAAAATTACCGCAAACAAATGCACCGTATTTTCGAAAACAAAGGTTAATACGGGTGCGTATGCGTATGCGTGTCGATGCAACGAGGGAACCCCAGGAACCCCAGGCACTATAATTCTAAACAATACAATCATTGCAAATCTTACTTACCCATTTCGGCTTTCTCAGGGCGGAACTATAGAGTCCACTAAAAACCTGATATATAATTCCGGGTCAAATGTTTTTGTAGGTGGGCTGGGAGTATTGACTGAGAGTGGTCTGATAGCATCTGATCCTAAACTGGTAGATATATCTACAGGAGATGTCCATCTTGCAAGCGACTCTCCATGTATAGACGCTGGGATAGCGACCGGAGTAACCTCAGATTATGCCGGTAATCCTATTTTTGGGGCTATTGATATCGGAGCCTATGAGTACCAGTACACCCGGTCAATCGCGCCAATCACTACTCCTGGCCCCCTAGGCATAGACGCCCCAATAACCGGCACCGTAATCACATCCCCACTCGGCCCTCGTTTCCAAGCCATCTCCACCTTCACCAACAACGCAGAGGTAGACCTCGCCACCCTCGTACCGACGACTCAGGTGCGGACTGGGCCACGGGGGACGCTGGTATACTCGGTTGAGTTGGATGCTGGGGAGATTGTTCTGGCTGATCGGGTGGTGGGGGTGTGATCTGGCAACCGACGATGGTGGATGGGGTTGCGGTTGCGAATATTACAAAGTGTTCAATGGAGACAATATGAAAAAACTGACCTGCTTTCTATTTATTGCACTGCTTATCCCAATCGTTGCCCAGGCCGCGACAAAGGTTCAGTCATTCACATGGACGTATGATATTGCAGAGGAAGCGAATATTACAGGATTTGAAATTTTAAATAAGGATAATGTTGTGGTTGTTCCCAGCATTCCTAAAACTTCCCGTATTGCCTCTGTAACAATTACTTACACAAACCAAGACCCACAGCCGTTTTATATAAGGGCAGTAGACGCTTCCGATCCATCGATGCTAGAAAAATCAGATCCATCTAATATCGCGACTTTTGTGCCTCCAAAAAAGATAGTTAAGACACCTGAAGGGTTTAGGAATTGATAGGCTTATGAGGATAAATGGTATTGAAATCCAACTTAATATGGGGGGAGAGAATGAAGAGACTTTTGGGAGTTGCCTTGGCTGTTGGCTTGTTGGCAAGTTGCACCATAAAAACGGCTGATTACACAATCAATCAGGGGGTACCTTCTGCTTGTGTTCCACAGGTAGCCAGTCAGTATGGTGTAAGCCCTGGACAGAGTGGAGCAGGTTCAACAAATTCAGGTGGTGCCGGAAATACGGTTATCATCATTGAAGATTCCAAGCAAGATTCCAATGCTGACAGTGCTCTTGGAGCTTATGGCGGAACGGCTGCAACCGGGATGATCAAAGACGCTTTGAGCAAGTGGACAAACGACATGCGCCAGACGGATTCCAACAATCCAGCAACTACGACTACTACCACGACGAAGCAGATCAAGGAAGAGGTCAAACCTGTTGAGGGTGTAACTGAACTTGAAGAGCTTGAAGATGCCAAACCTATCCCCGGCCAGGGTGAGTTTGAGGAGATTCAGTAATGCCTACTTGTCCAAAGTGCAACCATACATGGACTGAAGTTCCAAGTTCTGATATTAGGCCATTTCCATACAAAGTTACTTGGGAAAATGATAGTGATCAGGGCAATGGTGCAGCTTGCATCTTGTTTCGTACACTGAAAGATTCAGATGTTACAGCTGTTGCGGTTAACAATGAAGTATCTAGGAAAGGTAATTCATATAAAGGATGTCCGGTATTCCTGATGAGCAAGCCAGGAGATCAATATACTAGGCCATTAGTTATGGTAATCGTAATGTCAGATGGACAGAAATATTCATTCGTAGCTGGATCTTCGGGAGAAACACCTGGGGGACCGACGCCAACTGGTGATTACGCGCACAAGGCAACCTACACCAGTTATGGAGTTCGCAATCAAGGCAGGCGGGCATGGAGAATTTCTAAGAGCGGTAAGGATTTAGGATCAGGCCCAATTAAATTTGTCTTCGCTTCTGGGAAAACCTTTATCGTCAAGAATCCGTTGAAGAATTGTAGGGATCAAGAGAATTGTAGTCGCAACAGTAAAGCTCCAATGTATGGATTTGTCTACAAGCCTGGAATTGGTCCGAATGGTGAGGGTGATAACGATACTGGAACTTCACATAATGGAATTTATCTTCATGCCCCATTTGGAGATAGTAGTAAGACTGTGACGATGTATTGGTAGTTCGTGATTGAAGTTTTCCTTTACTTCCTGGAGGGAGAGATGAGGGTGATTGCGGAAGACAGTTTGAAGTTGTTCAAGAAAAATGATGAAGGTTTGCATTTTGTCAAGGATCGGTACTGCAAAGAGCCTGGACCATGCTTCTCATTTGATGATCATGGTAGAGCTGGCGTGAGTTGCGAGCGATTTCGTTATCAACCAACAGGTGTAAAGATATGCGTAAAATTATAATACTTATTTTCCTTCTCTTCTTTTCTTCTGCTCATGCTGATCCTGCCACCGTCGTTAAAGTGGTTGATGGTGATACAATCAAAGTTGCGAATGAGAAAGGTATTACTATTGTCAGGCTTTATGGAGTTGATTCTCCTGAAAAAATTCAGGCATTCGGGTTGGCTGCCAAGAATTTTACCATCTCGCAGGTTTTCGGTAAGGTTGTTGATATTGCACCAGTTAACAAGGATCGTTATGGTCGGACTGTAGCCATTGTTATGGTTGGCACGCAGTGCTTGCAAGAGCAACTGATTCTTCAAGGCTATGCTTGGGTATACCCACAATATTGCAAGGAAAGTTTCTGTCAGGCGTGGAGTACTCTTCAAGGAATTTCTGCTGGTAATCGAGTAGGCCTGTGGATTGATCCTGCTCCAGTACAGCCTTGGGTTTGGAGGAAGAAATGAATTTTGTTAAGATTTCTTATTGGGGAGCTGATCTTACTATTCCTGATTTTCTTGAACCACTCTGGCCTCATGATTTGCCTCCCGAGGCATGGCCAACATTCTGTGGAGCTGGCCAAGGTTGGGGAGATGCAATAGTGCCAGATAAGATAGGCAAGGTTTATCTTAATCCAGCTGGTCTTTGTCATGATGTTGAGTGGTCTTGTTCGGCTAAGAATCTTAGTGCTTTTATGGGTGCGAACGGTAGGTTTTTTCTGAATTGTGTAGAGTTGGTTCTTGCTTCTGATCTTGACTTGTGGCCTAAGATTAAGATGCTGACTTCAGTAACTGGTATATATTTAACCGCCGTAAGCACGATGGGCATTTTGTTTTTCTCATGGTTTACTAAGAACCGTAAAGAAGATGTGAATCCATTAGAAAATCTGACTGTAAAAGATAGACTAAGAAGACTGGCTACAGCGAGGAATAATCATTGGGCGAAGATTCTTGACACTCGGTTACCTGATAATGAAGATGTGCTTTATAAAGACGACGAAAAGGAATATTAAATGCCGGAGAATGGAGGATTTACCTTTTTTGCTGGAGCAGCTGGAGCATTTGGAGTTATTCTTGGATGGGCACTTTCTCTTGTTGGGCTTGGTGGAAAGATTCAAAAGACAAAAGGTGAGATAGAACGAGCACATACTCGGCTTGATGCTCATGATATTAAGTTTACTGCGAATGATTTAGTTCTTGCAGAAACAACTCAAACACGAATCAGAGTTCTTGATTATGATCGTAGGTTATCAGAGATTGAAAATGCGATTAAGGCTGTTCTTAAAATGTTTGAAATGTCTGATGGAGAACCGAGATTTATTACTAGACCAACTTGTTCTGAAGCTAGAGAAACATGTCATGAACGCCTTGATGAGAAAATGGCAGCAGGTGCTGAAAGATTTGGCAGACTTGAAAGTGAAGTTAATGAGGTAAAGGAAGCTCAAGAAAAGAACTTGGAAACAATTCTTAAAGCAATTCAGCAAATAAATAACAACGAGGCACATACATGATACTTAAAGATGGTAGTGAAACTCAAGATCCTCGTTGTGGATTGATTTTTCAGCCTGATCCACTTGCACCAAATATTCTTGCAGTTCCACCGATTGATGATGGTATTGACCTGCGTTATCGAGAACTGATTAGTAAATATAGAGTAAAGAAGTTCAAAGCTCCTTTGCTTAATCAGGGTAAGTGGAGTGCTTGCGGAGGCTTTGGATTTGCTGCTTTTATGGAGCATGAACCTGGGATAAGAACTCTTGGAGATGAATGGGCGTTAGAGTTTTATTTTCGTTGTCAAGATAATGATCATTGGCCAGGTTCAGAAAGACCAGGATCAAATCCAATTAGTTATGGTACTTCTATTGCAGCGATAATGCAAACTGCTAAGCAAGAAGGCTTGATTGAATCATCTTGTCGAGCACGGAATGTTGATGAGATTATTCGTGGTATTGACTATTATGGTTCGGCTATTCTTGGACTTGAATGGACTGAGGGTATGATGTATCCTCGTGAAGTAGACGGATTGAGTACTCCTGGTGGGGAGGTTGTTGGTGGACACTGTACGGCTGCTACATTTATTAATTTACATCAGCGAATTATTGGTGGACCAAACTCATGGCCAGATTGGAATCTTTTACGTAATGGATATTGGGTGATGGATTTAGATGATTTTGCCGAAGTGTTTATGAAGCGCGGTGGTGAGTGTGCATTTGCTAAGAAGGCAATAGTATAAATATGAAAATTGATCCTAAATTTTATGATTTTTTAATTTCTGTTGAAGGAAAAGATAAACGAGTTTATCTTGATTCAGGTGGAGAGCCTACTATTGGTATCGGTCATTTATTGACACTCTCTGAGCGTAGGTCAGGAAAACTTGTAATTGGTAAAGCTGTTGTAGAATATAGACACGGCTTAACTGATGATCAGGTATTAGGTCTTTGTAGACAAGATATTCGAACTGTGGTTAAAGTAGTAAATCGTGGAGTTAAGGTAACACTTACACAGAATCAATTTAATGCTTTAGTTAGTTTTACTTTTAACATAGGTAATGATGGTTTTTTGAAATCTACTCTGCTAAGACTTCTTAATCAAAGTCATTATGAGAATGTTCCTACTCAATTGCGTCGATGGAAGTATGATAATGGAAAAGTAGTTCAAGGCCTAGTTAATCGCAGAGAAAAAGAAATTCAATTATGGCTATCATAAAGAAGGTAAATAATGTCATATAAACCTGGTGATTATTTAGTAATTTGTGATCAATGTGGCTTCCAAAGATATGCATCTGAATGCAGAATGACTTGGGATAAGTTGTTTGTTTGTGCTGATACATGTTGGGAAGAAAAGCATCCTCATTATACTGATCCGAAGCCATTGGGTGAGAAACAAAGTGTTCCTGTGCATAGACCGGAACCAGAAGAAAATTTTATAACTGTTCCAATTACACCGGATGATCTTTAAGGATACTTATGACTACTTTTAGTGAATTAAAAGAGAAGGTTGAACTTCTTATTAATGATAATTCTTTTGAAGATTACTTGGGAGATTTTATTAATCAAGGAGTTTCTGAAATTGCTGGTGGTATGCCATCGTTATTGGATGGAATTGAGAATCCAATACCGAATATAATTACACCACCATTGCCAGAATTGTTTACTATAGATACTGTAACAACTTCTACAAGTGATGCTTTTGTAGATATGCCATTTGATTTTCAACGTGATTTACAGTTAGTAGTTTCGTCTACTGGAAGTGAGATTGACATAGCACATTCATTTATTGAGTTTGCAGAAACGTATCCGTTGTTGAATAAAACTGGTAGAATTTCTGAGTCTATTGAGCATGGAAGAAAGTTATATTATCAAGGTATTCCTGCAAGTGCTGAGACATTAACATTGCATTACTATAGAATGCCTGTTGATATGGAAGATGATGATGATGTTCCAGATGGAATTCCGGCACATTTACATATATCCTTATTGGTGAACTTTGCTGCTTGGAAAGCTTACGAACATATTGAAGATGGTCTTGAGGGAGAGATACCAAATACTATTAAATATAAAAATAATTTTCTTGCTGCATTAAGAACATTTGAATTAACACTTCCATTTTATTCTCGTGGATTAATACTTAGATAATTTAGAGATAGTATAGTAGAATTAAAATCTGTTATTAAATTTTAAATGAGGAGTATGCTATGGCATTGGAAGAAGGTAAAAGAGCAAGGCTAAAACAACCTATTGTTGCTGGGGTAATTGTTGACGTGCAGTACAACAAGGAAAAGCGATGTCTTGAACATTGTTTAGAATGGACTGATGATAGCAATAACGATGGAATGCCGGAAACTCATCGGCGCTGGTTCTTGGAATCTGAACTTGAAGAGGTGAAGTAATGCTTGATACCAAAATTGAACAATCTCAAGGGGCAGCTATTCAGGGGGCAAGCATCGGCAGAAATACCCAGGCCATAGAGTATTCAAAAGCTATTGGACAATACGGCGTTGAGTGTGTTGGACCGGTTGAAGAGTTTCGAGCAAGGTATGTTATATTACGTGATAAGATTCAGGCATATAAAAAAGTTGGTTCAATTAGAAGATTTTTGAAAGGTTCATCCATTCGCAAGATGGTGGACGAATTTGCTACAATTCCAATGGAAGTCAAATGGACTGAAGCATTCGATAACCTTGTTACAACTGCTGGCAAAAATGACATGCTTGATAAGTACCTGGCTGGTTCAGCTTATACAGCAGCCTGGTATATTGGTCTGATCGGATCAACTAGTTATACAACTGGTGCAGCTGTTACTGATACTATGGCTTCTCATGGTGGTTGGGCTGAGGATGTTGAATATTCTCAGGCAGCTCGGCCGACTACAGCATGGAGTGCAGCAGCAGCTGGAAGTAAGGCTCTTTCAGCAGCATGTGTTTTTTCAATTAATGGTGATGGAACTACAATAAAGGGTTGCTTCCTTAATTCTGTAGCTACTAAGTCAGGTACTACTGGTACTATGTTCTCTGCCGGATTGTTTACTGGTGGTGACAAAGTTCTTGCTAACGGTGATACGTTGAATGTTAGTTATACTGCAACCTTGACTTAAGGATTAATGTGGGAGCAGTTCCAACATACGTCAATCAGGGTGCTTTTACAGCTGGTACTGGAGCATTATCTGTTTCAGTGCCAACTGGTTATGCTGATGGAGATATCCTTGTTCTACTTGTTTCTTCGGCAAATGAGGCTATCTCTACTCCTGGAGGATGGGCGGAAGTATCTAATAGCCCACAAGGTACTGGCACGGCTGGTTCAGCTGGTGGAATTAGACTTGCTGTTTTTTGGAAATTAGTCTCAGGCTCACAATCTGCTGTTTCGGTTGCAGATTCTGGCAGCATTACTACTGGCCAGATGTTTTTATTTAGAGGGATAGATACTGCTGGTCCAATTAATATTACAGCCGGCAGCGTCAATACTCCAGCTTCTACATCTTGGTCTTGTCCTGAGGTAACTACTACTATTCCGAATTGTCTTATCCTAAACTGTATTGGCCAGGACCGTGATGCCAATTCAACCACCTCACTTACGGCAGTATCAAATGCAAACCTTGCCAATCTGACTAAGCGTGCTGATGAGACAGTAAATGCTGGAGCTGGTGGTGGATTAGGACTTTACACTGGAGGTAAGGCAGTTGCAGGCAATACTGGTGTAACTTCTGTTACTAGTACAGCAACTACTACAGCTGCATTTATTACTATTGCTTTAGCTCCGCCTATTACGTTTGGAGTAGCTCAGTCAGAATCTTTAGCAATAAGTGACGTCATTAACGGTGGTGGTGGCGCTCCTATCGAAGCAGCAACAACAGAGATGGCAGCAACTAGTGAGGCTACTGTCGGAATTATTCCTACCACTGCCTCGCAGACTGAAACGGCGGCAGTTACTGAAGAATATTTGCCCTACAAGAAGGTCACAGTTGTCGGTGTTGTTAATCTGCCAATTGTTTTCAACGATGTTGGAGAAGCAAGAACTGTAGGATCTACAGCTATTACTGTCCCAGACGGAGTTGATTTCTGTATCCTATTCGTTGGATCACGACAGGCCTATGTAAATAGTGTTCCTCCGTACTATGATGCCTTTCTTTACAGTCCGTGGCCAGAACATGCTCCAAATTCTTACTCATTAAGCGGGCAGACTATGTCTTTTGCTGCCAGGAGTCAGGAGCTTGATGAACTGGTTGGTAATAATAGATATATCTACGACGTTGCATCTTACATACTGGCAGCACCTCCACTCGGAGAACAGGAATTTGAGTGGGACTTCAATCCCATATCTGACGCCCATTTCTTCAGTCTCATCTTCTATGCGAATGTGCACCAGACTGACCCCCTGGTGATTACTTACGACTATAAATATTTTCGCGCTGGAGCTACTGCTTCAGCTACACCAGTCAGTAGAACCCTCACAGCTATCGCTTCCGAGGAAGGTGGACTGACTGTTGGGGCAATGTATTCTTGGGTTAGTGATCTTTCTGCAAAGCCTACTATAGAGACAGGGAGTCAGTTTCTTAGGTTGCTTCAAGGCTCGGTAGATACCTTATACGATGCTGCCATGATGGTTGGGGACTTCCCCGGAGGTACGTCAAGCAGTTTCGTTTTTACTAACGTATCCTACGCGGGATACCTTGCGTTTTCCTTGCGAAGATCGGAGGGAGAACTGTACCGAGCAGTCCAATCTGAATCAATCGGCGGTATATCAGAGGCAAGCATCGGGCAAGATCAAACTCAGTACGTGCATTCAGCGATAACAGAAACCCTTGCAGTTGAAGGCGTAGGGAATTCTGACAACGCTGAAAGTGCAGACTTGGCAGATACTTCAGCCATAAGCGCAGTTCCTGACGGAGATGATATCCCCTCCGGTGCTGAGATAACGGAAACGGCGCAGATAACTGACGAAGATGATAGCTTTGCCACGAACGAGGGATTTGATCGGGGAGTAGGCGAGGGAGTGGTATGTAGTACGGAGAGTAGCACTACCTTGACCGCTGAGAGAGTTTCCACAGACACCTTGCCAGCCAGCCAGATCAATGGCCCTTATGTTGATATTCCGACTGAGATGATGTTCTTTGACGCCAGATCATATCAGACGCATACGTATGCTAATATGGCTAGTGGAGGACAGGCAGTTACAATTCATGCTAATACTAATTTATTGATATTCTGTTATCACACTCTTTTTTATAATCCTGCATGGATTCAGGAAGGAAACTATACATTGACATTGGATGGTGTACCATTCGTGCATCTTGCCAATACTAATGCTGCTGGTTATAATGTAATGGTAGCATATTTTAAGAATCCAGAATCTGGTAATATTGCTTGGAATTTTCCTAATCCAAACTTTGGTGGAGTTGAAGAATACGCTGATATTATTAAAATTTGTCAGTTTACTAATGTCGATGTATCAGGAGATCCTTTCCGCAGCATTATATCTCCAGAAGGTGTAACTAATGATTCTTCACTTACTCTTTCTGGTATTTCATATAATGAAGGAGATATGATAGTCGGCATTGAGTATGGTATGGGTGGCGGAGCATATGGTGAAGTCAGATGCGATGTAGGTAGACAGCCTAATTTGATTAGTGGCGGAGCATATAATAGTTCTTATGGATGGTCGATCAGAACGACAGTAGGAGCTATTCCCTGGGGAGCAAGTAACATTGTTGCTACTACTACAGATGGAGCAACGCAGGATTATATTTACATGATGGCTCTGGTTCTTAAGGTAAAACTTGATGGTTGGATTGCATCACCAGCAGCTATCGAAGCTGGATCGCTCACACCATCTGATACTTTAACTAGTACTAGCCTTCATGCTGAAGATGCAGATAGAGTTGATTCGCTAGAAGCAACTGAAACACATAATGGAATTTCTTCTATTACCGAAGAAGCAGATAGAACCGATAGTGCTGCAATTACTGAAACACAGGTTGGGACACACTCTTATGGTGGATCAGTTTTATACAGTTTATTAATTGCTGCTGATCAAATAGCTGATAGATATGTTTATGGTACAGGATATGCATGGGCTATCGTCAGGGCAACACAAAATAGTCATAAGACAGCTGATTCTTTAGGTAGTGATACATTAATCCCAAGTGAAGAAATTATTGCCTGGCAAGGACTTTATACAGCTCTGTCGGATATAGTAACAGTTGAAGAAATAGTTTCAGCGTACAATGCTGCGTCTGGAATAATTGCTGAAGTTCTGACAGCAGAAGATGCTTCAACTACAATAGTAATCAATTGGTGTTTCGCAAGTGAAACATCTATTATCGTAGATACTCTAACGAATACTGCTATTATGAATGCGGCTGGGATTGACTTATTTACAATCCTTGACGATTATTCTGGAGTTAGAGCTAGATATTATTTTCCAAAGATTACAGTTACTTATGGTAAAGACAGCTATATAGCAACATTAGACAATTCGTCTATAGAAGCAGTGGTTGCGATCCTCAGCCCATCAAGTTACATCGCAACAAAAGGAGAATGATATGGCTGAATATTCGGCAACGGCTGAAGCTGGATCACTTACACCGTCTGACAGTTTGATCAATACTATTGATTATGTAGTGGAACAGGCTGATTCTCTATTAGTCGAGGCCACTCAAAGTGCCAATCAAGATGCATATGGGATGGGATATGCATGGGCAATAGTTAGAACAACACAAAGTTGTCAAAAGATAGCTGATTGCACAATGGTTGATACGTTTACAATTAGTGATTTGCTAGCAGCATGGAGTGGAATCTATGTCTCCATGGCTGATCCAGCAACTATTGAAGAAATTACTTCAGCTTACAACTCTGCAATTGGAGTGATAAATGAATCACTTATAGTGAATGATAATGCAACGACAATAGCTGCTAGTTGGGGCTTCGCAGTTGAAACTTCATTTATTGTTGACAATTCGATGAATGTTGCTAATATGAATGCAGCAGGAATGGAAATTTTTACAAGCCTTGATAGCTATTCAGCAATTAGTATTGAATGCTACTTCCCGGAAATGACAGTTACTTATATTGAAGCTGAATACATAGCTGCATATTCTATGTATGAAATTGAGGCTGTGGTGACAGGTGTAATTGTTGCGACTCTTAATCCATCTATATATACTGCAACAAAAGGAGAATAACATGGCAGAGAATGATATTACAATATTCCGGGGAGATTCTTATGATCTTTCTTTTACAATTACGGACAGTACTACTACACTACCTGTATCGCTTGCTGGAGCTACTTTGAAGTTGACAGTGACAACAATTAAAGATCCTCCTGATGCAACTACTAAGCTTTTTGATGTAGCTGGAGTTGTTGATGCCGATCCAACTACTGGAATTGTGACATTCAAACCAACTACATTGAATACATCAGTAATCGGAAAATATTTTTATGATATTCAATTGACTAGCGGAACGGATGTAAGGACGGTTCAAAAGGCAAAATTTGATATAGTTCAGGACAATACGAAATGATTATAAAACTATTTTCAGGGACTACGGGCTGGAACAATATCGCTGATCCAACTAGGCTCAAGATTGATTTTGAGACTGGCATCGTCGAACTGGCAGAAGCTCTTGATGTTGATATAGATGATAATGGTCGAATATCCAGAAGGTTAGGACAAGGTCTGATTGCGGTTGGAGAATATCATTCCTTATTCTGTGATGGTGGAGATTGCTTCGTTATTCTTGAAACTGTTGGTGATGCAGCAATTTATAAAGTTGGTACTAATAATGTTCTTGTTGGTGTTCGTTCAGGGCTGACTAAGAATCTTAGAATGGGTTGGTGTCAGACAAGTCTTGGAACTTATTATAGTAATGGAGTAGAAAGTGGATATATTACTGCAGGCGTATCTTATCCATGGGCAACACAAACTTATGTTGGTCCGCCAACAACTAAGACATTCGGAACACCTCCGCTTGGTACTCATCTTGCTTTATTTTCTTCTAGTATGTGCGTGGTTAATGGGACAATTGTTAATTATTCAGAACCATTAGGATATGGATTATTTGATAATGCTCGATCAAGATTACGATTTGCTAGTAATGTAAAAATGTTTAAGCCTGTTGATGGTGGGGTATGGGCATCAGACAGTAAGAGAACATATTTTCTTGAAGGCTCAAATATTAGAGAACTCATCCGGCACCCACGTCTTGAATGCCCTGCACATGAATACTCAGAAGCTATCGGTTATATAGATGGTGAGAAATTTGGACTTTCACCCGATACTGGAGAATGTGCAGTATGGTCGTGTAATGATGGGCTGTGTATTGGTACACCACAAGGTCAGTTGATTGTTGTTACTAAGGACAAACTTAATTATCAGGCCGGGACCAGAGGGGCGACAGTCTTCAACGGCAGCACAGTTATCAATACGATTGATGATTCAGTTTGCATTAGAACTAATCTGCGTGGGGCAGCATCTAGTAAGTATCAGAATTATGATTTTAATTCAATGGTTAAGTTTAATGGAAGTTTGTATGGTGCAAGAAGTGATGGACTTTTTCAAATTGCTACAGGCAGCACTGATAATACTACTTTGATTGCTTCTACATTTACGCTGCCAACTACTGATTTAGGATCACAAAATAATAAACATTTGCGTTTCTGGTACATGGGAGTAAAAACTGATGGCAAGATACAACTTGATTTGACAGCAGAAGGTAAGACTACTAGTACTAAATCATTTAGAATTTCACCTCCGAGGAATGTACATCAAGTTGTTAGAACACCAATAGGAAGAAATTTATATGGGAGATATTGGACGCCTAAGATAT
>Ga0209318_1001279_pt1 | contig 16670 bp, 14 predicted proteins | sample RifGroE1_FD_183999 | JGI IMG/M metagenome (GOLD analysis project Ga0209318, IMG submission 183999) | Groundwater microbial communities from Rifle, Colorado, USA - Groundwater E1 (SPAdes) (version 2) | ecosystem: Environmental > Aquatic > Deep subsurface > Groundwater | place: Rifle, Colorado...
ATTGGCATAAATAGGCAAGTACCCATACATATTTTTCATATGCTTTTTGGCTTCTAGTTTTATCAGTAAACCAGCAAAGTTCAATCCCTATGGCAATATCATTTGCGTCATCACCATATTTTTGATTGTCTAATGGTTTATCGTATAATACATGCCATGCTTTTTCTGGATTCACAAATGCAGGTATAACTTCAATTATCTCTTTATCGTCAATAAATATATGTGCTGAAGCTGATTTTTCATCATATGTTCTGTTCCAGTTTATATAATAATTAATAGCAGGAACATCAAGATTACCTGTATCGTGAGCCACAAGGAATCCTACTTTTGTAATTTTTGCTCCACTTCTACGATTGGGGAGAGTAGTCTTGATTGGTAAAAGTTTTTGAGTTATTTCATATTTCAAGTTATCACTTCCTTATTTTACTAATTTAGACCAAGTATCATTTCCTACTATACCGTCCACCATAAGTTGATTATCTCTCTGAAAATCCACAACACAATTCCATGTAGCTTTTCCAAAGTCTCCATCTGCTCCAAAAGAGCCTAAATTGTATCCCAAATCAATTAGTTTTTGTTGAAGGATTTCAACATACCTACCTTTAGAACCTTTTTTAATAAGTGGATAAGATAGGGGAGAGGGAATAGATTTTTTCTTATATACAGTCAATCCGCAAGCAATAGACCTATATTGATTATATACATATTTACCATTGACCATCATACTAGAACTTCCACCACGATCTCCTACAAATGCTATTCTTGCACCTAAAGATAAAAAGAAATCTATCAAATCATTTGTTGACATTCCTTTACCTTTAGTGTCATCACCCTCACAAACTACAATAATTATATTTCCATTATATAGTTGGCAAAATGCTGTAGATGCATCTTTACCTGTTGAAACCTTAGTAATATTTATATGATTTTTCTTACCATCTAAAATCAATACTTGCCCAACTCCAGCACCTATTTGAGCATTTGGTAAATCTCCATAAGTTACAATATTATCTTTAAATGAGAATGAAAGAAAGTTATAAGATGGATTCTGCTTTTGTATACCATTTTGTTCTATTTCTCCATAACCATTTTTACCTTTGCCACCATCAAAGAAATTCCAATTAACAACGCAAGAAACTTCTTCATCTTGTTTTGGTCTAGGTAGTTTATCAATCTGTTCTAGTTTCATATCTTGACCATATTCATAAGCAAAACGTTCTTCTTTAGGATTAAATTCATATGTGTGAATAGTAGTACCATATTTTTTATATGTCTTATAACCCATTAAATCATCTCCTAACCCTGAGATTCAGAATTTTCCGTAGAGTTTTCAATTTTCAATAAATTTTCAGCTTTTGCTTTGCTAAAATAAAATCCAATATTGGTGATGATTATAGGCGTTAAAATTCCAAGAATACTTATAAAACTTCCACCTAAATCTGAATTTACAAACGCTAATAATGCCATCATAGCAAAAACAATTACTGCGTATATAGATAAAATCCAAACTGTAACCTTCTTACTAAATTCTGCTTTTGTAATAAACTTTTTTATTTTTTCTGCCATTTTAAAATTCACCGTCTTTCCTAAAATTATTTTAAACAATATAAAAAAGAGACACCATATTTCAGATGTCTCTCATACATGGACAATTGTATTTTCTATGAAAACAATATTTCATTGGGATGTGTTAGTTCGTTATAATATCCGTATGTGTTATAACTGTGCTTTCCAGTCCACCGTAAACGTCCCTGCTGTAACATCAGCACCAGCAGCATTTTTAATTCTTACAGTGATATTTGTACCATCAACTGCTTGCGCATCAACATGATTAGCATTGTCACCCCTAATACCTAATGCTACATATTTAGGGGTACCTTTCAAACCGTGGGCAATAGTACCATTACCGTTTGCATCAGGCGTTATAGCCACATTTCCGTAATCATCTGCACCTTTTACACCAATAAACTTATTACCTGTACCACCGTTTGAAATTACACCAACGATTTCGCCACCAATAAAGCGGTTATTATTTGCCCCTGCAACTATTTCAAGGTCGTTAACCGTCCCACCTTCTAAACGTCCTATATAAAATGTGTTATCAATTGCACCATTTCGTAAATAAAGGTTACGTGCTGACCCTTTTATCTGTGCATGTATGACGCTTTTTGAAGCAAACATATCCAACCCTTGCAATGGTGAAACTTTTGTTCCTAACGGGTTATAGTCCAGCATAATATTACAATCCCAATCTGTACCAACTAGGGTAATGCCAACCTTGTTATCTGCCGGATTATATATTTTTGCGTTCAATGTGTTGTAATTAAATGTACCATCTGTAATTCTTGTATCAATAGCCATATGTGTAGAATTCCATGATCTTATATCAAAAGTTGAATTTTTAATATACCCTTCGCCAATAATTGCAGAACCAGCAACTAATAACATTGCATTATAACTTCCATAATCTGAAAGCGAAATATTTATATTATAAAACTTTGAACGAGAAAGGTATAATCCATACTGTTTGCAGTTACGTGTTACAGCGTTTGGAATTGATACATTATATATGCTTCTTTGCACAACCGTAATTGCATCGTCTGTAAATAGTATTATACCCCTTCCAGCTCCTGCGGTTGTTACTGGGGCTGTCACAATGATTTCACCAATTGATATGTCGTGACAATCTGCGTTAGTTGCTTCAATTGCAAAGCCATCATCACCCTTTGTATCTATAATTATCTTATCAATGGCTATATAACTAGAATCCATTATATGAATTCCGTCTGCATTTAAATCTGCAACATGGTCAGCTATTAACGAACCACCAACCATATTAGTTACACGTTCAAAACGCAAGCCCCATTGTCCAGAATTGAAGGAAAACAAATCATCAACATTAAGATAATTACAATTGTCAACCCATAGATTCATTTTTCCGTCTGCCTGATTAGCCTGATTTCCGTCAATCTTAAAACCGAACAACCCTACATCACAAATTGGGGTAATCCCGTCCGAAATAATTACATCCATATCCGTATTGTTTTTAGCTTTGAAAGTGGTAAGCCCAGAGCCAGCGCCCCTTATAACTACATTGCTTTTTAAGAGCAATCCATAATTACGAGTTGTAAGGTGCACCCCTCCAACCCCAAGTAAACATATGCCTTGTGGGATGTATACCGTACCACCGCCATTGGCAGAAAGATAATCTATAATTGCTTGTACGGCAGCAGTATCATCTGTTACACCGTCAACCTTAGCATCTATTAGCCCTGTTGGAGGGTATTTAACATTGATTTGAAAACTCGCATCTTCTGCCTTATGCGAATTAACTTCACTTTCTACGCTATCAGTAGTATTTTTAAACTTTCTTTTATCTGTAATATTAGTCGCAACTATAGTAGTAACTGCTGCACCAACTTTAATTTCAACAAGTAAAAGTCCACCACTTGGTACTGATGGTGCTGATGGAAATATCTGTGCTGTACTATTTGTAACAGTTCCACTTGTTATTACAACTATTCCTGTAACTGTTGCAGTTGTTGGTGTATTTCCACCGCCTGCTATCTTTTCAGTTAAGGAAATTATATTTGTACTTGACATAGCTATATATAAAGTACTTATAGTAGTATTTGCGTTTAATACACTTGTTAAATTTGTTGCTGTTACAGTTGTATCTACCCCTATATTAAATTGATTACCTGTAGCTCCGGAAGCTACTGCTGTAAAGGCTACACTGTTAATTATAACCGTATCACCAGCAACAGCATTAGTAGTGATTGGATAAGTCCTACTACCTGCTACTGCGGCAGTACCTAAAGCACTTGCTAAATAGCTTATTACTCCCAAACTGCTTAAAAACGCAATATCAGTCCTTGGCTTTGTAGTATCTGCTGTTGTCACTGCTAGTGCAGTATTAGCAATAGGAGTGAATCTTTTGCCATCTGGCATATATACTATACCACTAGCAACATTTACTGTCATATTTGGTGTAGCTTGTGCTGATACCGATAAACCAGAAATAATGCCATAACCTGTAGACTCTACTAAATATGTATCAACCACACTCTTATTTGCCTTTTCAACTATACCGCTAGTACCAGATAAAAGGCTTATTTCATTTACTGTTTCATTAATTGCATTAACTAAATTTATTTTATTTATAGTTGTTAAAGTTGTTCTATCTCCAACATCGGTTAATAATTCTCCTAATTGTGTTGAATTTAATATTTGAAAATACTGCCATGTAATTCCATCCCATCTGTAAAATTTACCATTATCTTCACATTGTACAGCATGACCAATTAAAGGATTGGGATAGGTAGTAGCTATATTAGCAAATACTGCTACAGGTGTTAAATAAGTTATCTTTGCAAATGCAAGTAAATCACCTAATGTTTGAGTTACGTTGCCAGATGTGTCAGTATCATTATATATACGAGAACTGGGAAAATAAATAATTCCACGAGCATACCAAGAAGGTATTGTTACGGTTTGACCATTATAAGAAGAATCTACTGTAATTTCTCCTAATGTATAATTGACCGAGAAATTATTTGTACTAACTAGTGTTCCAATTTTACTTTCATAGAGTGTCGTTGCTCCAACTGTAATTGTGTTAATTTTGTAAAACATATCTGGAATTTCTGACAATATTATTTTATTATTTAATACGACATATGTTTGATTTTGACGGTTGAGACTTATTTTATTTCCTTCGCCATCTGTATACCAGTTTATAATGACAGGATCATTAAAATCTGTTATTGCCATTAAATCACGCCCTTTCTTATATAGTGTTAGTTTCTGTATCTTTTATTTCTGTGTTTTCTTTTTCTTTAATAGGATTGTTTAAGATATTATATACTTCCATGAGTTTTCCTGCGTTTTGAAATCCTTGATAGGGGAGTGTATTGATGATATTTAGTAATTTTTCAATTGATTCTTTTGAATAGGTTATTTTGTCCATATTATTTCCTTTCTTATAAACTGAGTTTTATTGGGATAATAAAAAAAAAGTAGTAAAGACCTGCTTCCAGACATAGCAAAAGACCTCCAGTATTAGTGGAGGTCTTAACTCCTATATATACAAAAGAGACCTCTCTAAAAAGAGAAGTCTCAATTTTTTTGGATTATTGGAAGGGCGGCGTATCCTTCATACCTGTTAACTACTTTTCAGTAGCGTGTCGGGAGCCATTTCCGAACCTCAACAATCCTTTAGTAGCATATTCAACTTACATCCTAATTATACAACTATATATATTAAGTGTCAAATATTTTTTTAAGTCTTTCACTATTTAATCTATTGTTGAGTTTTCCTTCTGATATATCATATAAACTTGATACATATAAATAGTCTTCTTCTTTATCTGTGCATAAATTAACTGATAATAGAACGGTTTTATCAAATACTTTCACATACTCTACACTATTAGGTTCGTCTGGATTTACGCCTACATAATCAGGGTTTGCTATGATTTCTTGAATTTTAGGTATATATTCTAAACAATTTTTATGCTTCTTTTTAACATGTTTTCTAAAACCCGGATACACACAAACATCACCAGTTAATAAATCAATATCCAAAAGTCGATTCACCTTTTCGGTATGTTGACCAACTATTTGATATTGTTGCACTTTCTCATTTAGCATTGTTTTTTACCTTCCATCACAAAATACCTCTCACATTATACCATATAATGTCTATATGTGAAAGATTTTGTAGGAAAGATTAATAGGTCTTGCTAGATATTCTACATAGTTGATAAAATGACAAAGAAAAAGAGTGGCTCGGATAAGCACTCCTAATCAACAACGTGAGAAGTCTAGACCACCTCTCATTTATTATTTATACTTGAATTATATCATATAGTATTGACATATACAAGTTTATTTTATACAATTATTTTACGTATTTAGTTTTTGACTTGAGTGATCAAGTCTTTCTTTTTTATCTATTACCTTTTTTATAAACGGTATGGCATCCATCACACACAACGTTGTACAAACTTCCTTCATACCTCCATTTGTTTTTCGTGGAGTGATTTTTACCTTAAAGTATTTCTGATACTTTGAATAAGGTAAATTCCAATTCGGTTCATTATTTGATAAAATATGTTCCTCCCTCAAAAGTCTAAACAGTTTTGTCCTTGAATACCTACCAAAAATCTCAGATAGTTGCTTGAAATTTAATAATCCTTTTTGATTAATAACTTCATCATATATTTCCACTTTTGGTTTTTGTTCCTCTATCTTAGTTTCAAGTTGTAAAACTTTATTCTTTTCATCTATAAGTTTTTGTGCCACATCAAGAAGTAATTCAGGATTATTGAGTAATTCATCTTTAGCGTACATACCATATTTACGAATAGATGGCAATATATCATCAAACACCCATAATTCAAATTTTTCTGCTTCTGGTAATTGAGACTTCATAATCAACCTATAAATATCACTTTCAGGAATTACATTATATCTATTAACTTTTCCTAATGAGTCGATACCCTCAAACAAGGTAGCGTGTTTACAATGTGTATTAATAGCATTATTAGGTTTTTTATATCCTAATGCTAATGCTACGTCATTTGCTACCGCATAAGGCTTACTATCGATATCGATAATTCTTACTTTCCCAAATTCTTCGTTGCTAAAAATTTGTATATTATTCATATAAACACCCCATTCCAAAACTCTTCACCATTGCTTTTCTTGTCCATAATTTTAAATTATCAGTAACAACTTTTAAACGAAATCGGATACCCTTTATTAAGTGAATTTCGACTTCGTTATCATCAATTTGAACAATTTTAAGTATTTGATGAATATTGAATTGAAAACAACCTGACATGCTTTGCTTTCCGTCCATTGAAACAAATGTATCATAAAATCGTATCTTCATATTTTCTAAAATATGAGAATGTTGAAAAGGTTCTTCCACAGCTACTAGAATATTTTTATCAACCGAAGCCCAATCGGAAAGAAGCCTGTCAAACTCATTGAACGTAATTTTTGTACCCTTAGTAATTGATTTTAAGTGATTTTCTATAGAACAAAGAGCATAATTGTGATTATCACTGAAACTCCAATGCCTAAAGGCATTAGGTTCTTAAGTACTCAGATTTCTTATATAAACCAAAATCTATATACACTAATCTGTTTCCCTAAAACTTTTACTATCAAGAATTATAATTAATCCATTAACAATAGTATCGGCTCATTTCAAAACCGTTTTGTTTCTAACTTTATATTATATTTCTTATTGCAGGTCTTATTTTCTTGCTATTTAATCTGCTTATTTCTTCATTGTGTAGTACCATAAATTTACTGAAATTTTCTGTACATTTTTCTTGATTTATTGTTTTTAAATCTTCATTTACATGTTGTATTAAAAATGCACTATATAAATCTCTTTGTACTTTTATCCCATCAAAATCATTCCATCTTTGACTAAGTTTTTTCTTATTATACTTACCGTTCAAATGATTATACTGGCTTGCTTTTACCTCTCTTGTATTTACTTTAATAAGTTCTTTATCCCAATATTTCAATTTAGTATTAATCATTGTTAATAGTTTTGCAGGAGCTTTGTTAGCTAAACTTTTACCAAATCTCTTCTTTTTCTTAAATTTTCCTTTGTCATTCTTTTCTGTCTTTTTACTTCTTGATTGAAGTCCTTTAAAATTCATTGTTTCAACTTTTATAGTGTCTCCAAGAGATATTATATAGTTACTTAACAATTGATGCTGATATTCCCTCACATCTGCTTGTTTTCTATATAATTCCTTTAGTTGATTCTGTGCTTTAATATAACGTTTACTTTTAATCCAATTTACTTTTTTATTACCCTGTTTCTTAATTGTGCCATTAGGATTAAAGTTTTCTGGATTATTTACACGTTTACTTCTATCCATATATCTTTGTAACCTACGTTTCTGATTTTCAATAGTTTGTACTCTATCTGCTAATTCTAATAATTTAACATCTGTATTACTAACGATCGCAATAGATTGAGTACCAATATCCAAACCAACAATACCATTTCCAATTTCTCTTTTAATCTCACCGTCTTTATTAATTTTTATTGGTACTTCACCTTTTAGAATTAATTGTAGATAATATTTATATTTTCCTTTGATAAATTTACGCTTAATCCTACAATAGCATATTTCATTTTGCATTGCTTGATATTCATATGGATTAGAATAATCAACTTTTACAGGTAATTTTAACCCATTCCACAATAAATGTTCTTCCTTAAATCGTATGCCAGTTTTATTTGATTTTCCTTCTAAGGAATTTAAATCACCATATTTTTTAAAATGTACTGATTCACCGTTACCAAACAATAAATCTTCAAATGATTTCCATACTCTTGTAGCTATTTTCTGTGCTGTAAAAGAATCTATATTATCAGAAAAATGATGTTGCATTTCTTTTACATCTTCGTGTAGTGAATATTCATTAAGTTTATATTCTTTGTACATTACATTCAAATGTTTATATAATTCTTTACGTTGCTTCTCATTACTATTTTTGATTTGTTCTTTTAAATTTCTGTATAGTTTTGTTTCAATCATACAATTATGGCGTTTACAAACTTTTGACAAAATAGCATTATATATATTTCTTCCAATCTCTAAACGTTTATTCAGTATGTCTTCTTGATATTTTTCAGTTATTAAAGGAAATGTTATACAATATCTACTCATAAATATTTCACCACCTTTTTATTTTAATTTAGAGAAATAAGGGTTTATTACTATCTTTAATATCATTAATAAACCCATAATCTTATAAACTCATATGCTCAAAAACTTTTTCAAACATTCATCACAGAAATGTTTATGTATATGATCACCGTCAAACACACTTCCATAGTTACCAGTACCATCAAGTTTCCAAATCATTTCTGGACAAACAATTTCTTTATGACATTTGTCGCAAATATAAATCTTCATGATCTACCTCCATCAAAATAGCAACCTATTTTAAAGAAGTCACCATTTTTAAATGCGATAGATATTTCTTCCATATCTTGTTTTTCAGGTTCATATTCATTGACAAATCTAAGAATAGTGTCTATTCTGCTCTTTTCAATTGTAATGTCTAAATCTTCATCGTCTTGACTACCTAAGAGGTAACCTGTGTTTTTGATATGATTTGCACATTCAAAATTACTGAAAGTTCTTATCTGATGTATGCTTCCAAGGAATAGGGTAGATATGAATTGACCTTCTAGTTGTTCCATTACATCTTCAAACTCATCAAAACCAATTCCATGTGTCATTTTGACCATCCTCCTAAACTATATTTATAAGTTTTAGGTTGCAACCCCTTATAAATATAGTATAGGATAAATTTAACAAAATGTCAACACAAAACTTTAAAAATATTAAATAATAATTTAAGTTTTATTCACTTATAATTCTTTCAATGTCAATATGATATAAACTTTCAATTGGGACTTCTAATATAAAAGCTACTTTTGCCAAAGTAATAAGACTTGGATTAGAAGATGTTTCAAGAGCAGATAAATTTTGTAAACTCATGTTTAACTGTTTAGCAACCCAAGTCTTACTTATTCCATTTTTATCTTTATGTTCTTTTAATGTTTCATTAATTTTATTCTTAAATGAAATTTTCCATGTAATCATTCAAATTCCTCCCAAATTATTATACTTCAAATATGTAAGATAAGGAAGAGGTGAGTTGTGATATGACTTTATTATAGCATTTCATAACTCATTTGTCAATAATTAAAAATATTTTATATATTGTTAGTAAAACCCTTGACATAATTTTACTGTGAGAGTATAATTACATTGTAGGAAGTAAACAATATTTTGAGTGTTTAAGTGGAGGGAAGTTATGAAAAAATTTATATTAGGTCTTATTGTTGGAGCAGTATTATTTACCTCAGTATCCGTTTTTGCTAATTCTGAATTCTTCGAACGTGTTGATGGTAAGGACGAAATTAGCTTTTGGAATATGTCAAGTGAAAAATACGCTGGAGGATTTTATATAGACCCTAATTCTGGTCGTATTGTTATCGCAAGTGCAGAACAAAGGGATACTGAACTAAACTCAGATGGAGACATTTTTTTAAATGCTGAAGGTAATATTTATTCAGGATATTTAAAAGATAATGATTCGCAGTTAATTACAATGTCTATGTTAAAAGAAGAAATTCTAAAATTACAAAATGAAATCAATGAACTTAAAAAATAATAATTAGATAATACGGTCATTGGAAAGGGGTTTACTAAGCCCCTTTTAAGTTTGTATATGAGTATGTGATTCTGAACTAGTAGTATAAGTAACTCCATCAACAACCACCGTATGACTATGACTCACACTTCCTGTATTATTATCTTTTTTAGCAGCCCACATCTGTGTTGCATATCCACTATCTTCTAATCCATAAACATCAATACCTGTAAATATCACATCTGAACATCTTGAAAAATCTACATGACTTCCCCAATCAAAAAGATGTGTATTTGCACTATACAAAAGTCCATATCCAACTGAATCATTATAATTACTGATACTTACTCCACTTTTAAAATATATACTTTTTGATGTAGTAAATCCACTTGTATATAAACCTAAATACAAATTATCACCAATATATGCACTTTTGGAAGTTTTAATATCTCCAGCAAACGTAGGACTTCCAGTTATACTATCTAAATATATTGTATCAATCCATCCACCTGAACCATTTGATTGTTGTGTTTTAAATCCTACAGAGGGATCTATAAGTATTCTACTTAGATTATTTGATGTTAATAACTCTATATATCCTCCATCTAAATGAACACTACCATCCACGCTATTTACATAGAAAATATTATCCCATATTCCTCCTACTTTGCGGTCAATTTGAAAACCTGTATTTACATTTAAGATTGTACGTGATGTACCAGTGGGAGTTTCGAGGTATACGCCAGAGCCTGAAAGCAATGTATGATATGTTGACCAATCGTCATTTGAAATTATAATGCGCCCATCTTTAATTTGTATTGATCCAGAACCACCAATTTCAGAACCTAAAAATCCACGTTGATTTATCACGTTGTTTCCAGTCTGAATAGGGGTAGTATCAGTATCAATAGTATCACCACTATATATTATATCAATTTGATCTTGAATATATTTTAAGTAACTATCTTGACCCACTGTAACTGTATTAGAAGTTTGATTAGCAAGTTTAAAAATATCATTCAAACTCAACAAATCATTATTTAATTCATTTGTATTACTTAATGTTATACTTAATGAGTTGTTTGATTTATTATGATTATATGAAACAAGTCTCAATTCTGTATAATCATATTCTAATTGCTCAATGTCAACATAAACATAATCTCCAATATTAACCTTATCCCATAAATCAGAACATTCACTACTACTAAATACATCTATCATATCAATATCTAGCGAAATAGGTAACTTGCTTTTATGTGCTAAGTATACCACCGCATAATCGTATAATTGTTTCTCATCATTTACAAAATTCATTGTCAGTGTATCTTCTCTAATAAAGTTATCTGACAATTCAATTAATTCTTCGTTAGTTAAATTATTCTCTAGTTTTAGTGTTGTGTTTAAGAGTGCTGTATTAACATTAACTGCTGATATCTGATTGTTAATATCTGTGATTTCATTTTGTTTTGTACTTATGTCAGCCAATTGAGTAGTTTCCAAAGCAAGCAAAGATATATATGTGGCGGTAGTAGAATTACTATTAGCTTTTTCAGAATCCAAATTGGCTTGTATTACTTTTAACCCTTGATTTAATACTGCTAATTCGTTAGTCTTGGTTAAAAGCAATGCATCTAAAGTATCTAATTGCTCTACGTATCCAGTAAATTCACCAGCTTTACTTATCTTTAATGCATTCCATGCAATCATTTTTGATTTAAGAGTAGTAGACATCTCATCAAGAAATGGAGTGTAATCTTCGAGATACATATTTCCACAAGAATCATAACGACTAATTGAAATATTATTTTTGCCAAATACTTTGAGGCGTGTGATTTGACCTTCTAATTGTGTATTTGTTGATAGTGAATTCACATAATTTGTATGTGAAATCACTAAACCTTTATTCGTTCCTACCTCATCAGGTGAATAGATATTTATTTTATTATTCACAGTATCAAAAAATATAAAACAATTATAAGCCTTTTCTAATTCCTTGATAACGTCAATATATGTGCTATCTGAAAATGAAAACGTATGATAAACCCCTACATATTTTGGATTAATATATTCTATCGACCAACTTCCATAAAGATAATAGCATAATAAATTCAGAATTCCACCTTTGGTATTGTCGTTAAAATCATATGCATTCACAGGGTCATATAATGTTCTTACTTGATCTGTATATCCACGTAACCTATGCATTTGGAATGTAGAATAGGGGAGAGAGAAACAATGGATACTTTTAGTAAAAATACCATTTGAGTCCATTTGTGAGTTCGGGTTGTCGATTGTGAAAAATTCAGTATGAACAATTTCGTCATTGTCCTTAATTTCTAGGTATATGATATGATTAGCTTTTGTAAGATTAAAATTTTCATCTTTAATCCGTAAGATTCCTTGCTCGTAGAACTCTACAGAAAATTCAAGTTCATCAAAAGAATCAAATCTTGGAGAATATTGAACGTTATTTGCATTTATTTGTGAAATTATATTTTTTTTAAAATCGCACAAAAATATATTATAGGTATATACGTTATTGTATAATTGTAATAACATTAATTGCACCTCCTTTAGATGTAAATTCCATATTGAGATTGTATCTGTATAATTGAAGGAGCATTTACAGAAATAGTATTTTTACCAAAAACTAATCTAAACCAAGGATGTCCTGTGAGCATATTACCAATTCTATTATTACCTAAACTAGAGATTATCTTTTTCCTGTCATTATCAATTTCCAAACTTTCCAATTGAGTTAAAGAAGTAAAACCAAAAGCACGATTTCCATCACTTTGATTATTCAAGGTAATTGCTGTAGCAGTTCCTTTCATATCAATCAATAACTTTGGGAAATAAACAATCTCATTATAAATAGGATGATATACATTAGATTTGCAAAATATTTCAAATGTTTGTGGAATTGTTAAATCACTGAAATCAAATGTGCTAATCTCAATATCACTTAACCAATAAGAAGAAGTTGCTTCAAATTCAAGGTTCAAATAACCTTGTTTATTTCCATTATTGACTAACTCTAGTGCGTTAGTACAAACACAATAACATAATTTTCCGATAAAATCGCAACTTCTAAATGCTTTTGGTTGTCTTGAATATAACCATCTAAACAATTCAAACCTTAACTCTTCTGTCCATATCCCTTCTAATGGAGATACGGTTATTGAAAATTTCATGGTTTCTGTGTCAGTCCTGTAATAAAAAATATTATCATTATATGGAGACTTATTATAGATCATTTGCCTAGAACCACTAATTTCTGAACTAACCATGCCTGAATCTATATGAACTATATACATAGGAAATTCCGTACTTTTTCTGTTGTCAAATTCAAAATTTAATTCATGAAAAGACAATAGTATTCACCTTCCTCTCTTTAATAGGGAAGAGGTGAAATTAATCACCTCCTCTGACCACTTCTATATAACTCGTTTTTAAATACTGATGCTACTTCTCGTGCTAATTTGGGTATTGAATTGTTGTCAACACTTTGAGTAAATATTTTAATATCGCCTATGTTTACAGAACCCATTCCACTATTACCAGCAAAACTAGGTAAATTAATTTTAGGTGTCATCACTGGATTAAAAGCAAGATTTTTTACTAAGTTTTGCATTTGTGTGGTATTAAGGATATACTCTGGCTTAGTTGGTGTTCCATGAAGCATTGCAAACCCCGTAGTAGTATTAATTCCACCATCTTTATAGTATCCAGCCAATTGTGCGTATGAGTACAAGTCACCTTTGACACCGTATTTCTTACGAAGTTCTTCATTTTCTTTTCTTAATTGTGCTAAACGATCAGGAGTAGCACTACCAGATTCAGCTTCTTTTTTATTAGATAAATAGGTCTGGAAATCTGATTTTGAAAAACCGAGTGGATTATTTCCAGATGAACCACCAGAAATCATATTCATATTCTTCTGAATATCCATTGCCTGTTGTAATTTAGCAATTAATTGTGACTGTATTAGCTGACCTGCAATAGTAGCATTTTCGCCTGTTAATGTAAACAAATCTATGATAGAATTTTGAACTTCTCCAATATTTTGTTGTGCTAATAGATTTTGTGCTTCCATTGCTAATGCCGTATCAGTAGTTTTCAATGCCAAATCATCTTTGAATTTATCATATGCTGTATCATTTAAATCTTGTTGACCATCAACATATTTTTCATATGAATCAAGATTGTCTTGGTAAGTTTGTTTAACTAAATCACGTTCTCTATCTGTTTGAATCTCTTTAAGAGATTTTACTTCTTCATCTTTTTCTTTCTGGAGTTCGGCAATTTTATTGATGGCTTCTAAATCACCAGATAAAGCAGCAGCAGAATATTTATTTATTTCTGCATCTATTGTATTAATTTTTGTAGATGATTCTGAAACTTTAGCATTATAATCTTCAGTGGCATTTACTCTGTCTAGTTCATCAAGAATACCATCAATATAATCTTTATAATCGTCTAATGATTTGTCTAGTTTATCTTTACGGTCATTGTAGGCTTTCTCTTCTGCATCTGCTTCAAGTTCATATTTCTTTTTGAGAAGGTCAGTGATTTGAGAGTTTACGTCTTCGTAGAGAGAAAGTGCATCATCATTGGACTTTTGAATGGCTTCTTGTTGAGTTTTGGAGAGGTCTTCTATTGTATCATTAATATTTTTTAATTGTTCAGCAGTTAATCCACCCTGTTTCCTCAATTGTTCAAGAGAAGATATATACTTATCAATGCTAATTTTACCATTATCATATTCATCAGATAGGGAAGATAGCGTGTTTTCTAGGATTGTGTTTTTGGTTGAAGATATTTCAGTTGTAAGGGATAAGTATTCTTCTGTGCGTTTTGCTGTCTTCTCATTTTTTGAACGGAGCATGTCTTCTAATTGAGAAGCTGATTTGTTGGCATAGTCGGAATATTGAGATTTTTCTAGGGCAAGAAGTCTTTTTAGATATTCTTCATAACTGATTTTATTTGCGGCTAAGAGATCAGATAAGGCTTGTTGCTCGGTGGAGGCTGTATATTCTTTACCACCAGAATCTTTATCACTTAAACCTAACCCTTTATCATTGAGTAATTCTTCATAAATGCTTTTCTTCTTAGATAAATCCTCTAAATCTTTAACTGTTTGTTCATATTCAGATAATTCAGCATAACCACTAGAAGCTAAAGAACTTTTATAAGCACTGGAATAACGCTTTTCACGAAGCATTTCATTAGTCTCAGCACCAGATGATGCATTAGCATAATTTAAAGCTTCTTGTTGTGCAAGTTTAGCGAGTGCTGCTTTTGCAGATGCAATATCTTTTAGCTTTTCAATTTCTAATCCATATGATTTTAGTTTATTTTCTGTCTGAGTTTTAACGTTTTCAGCTTCGGTTATTTGAGAATTTATAGAATCTAACGCTGTAGCGATTTGTTGTTTACGCAAATCTTCAAGTGCTGATTCTTGAATTTTGTAACCATCTGTAGTTTTAGAGATTTTATCAAGAAGTTCTGGATAGGTTTCTAGGAGGTCAAGAACTTGGTCTGAGGTAAGAGAACCATTATCTTCAAGAATTTGATTGAGGTCTTTAAGAGATGATTGTGCGGTATCTATGGATTTGTTGAATTCTTCTAGGGATTGAGTGTAGGATTGTGTTTCTTTATTTCCATCAGAAGTTGCAATTCCTAGTGCATTTAAAGCATTTTCTTCACCACTTAATGCGACAATGAAATCTTTAGCAGATTTAATTATTACTTCGTTGGCAGCCTTTTTCTTATTACCTTCCTCAGTTGCTCCTACATAATTTTTGTTTTCTTCTTCTAGTTTTGTTATTAATTCGCTTATACCAGCAACCTGAGTACTTCTAAGTACTTCAAGTTCTTCTAATTTTTTACCATAATCTTCTGCGGATATTTCATTATTGTCATAAGAAGTTTTCAATTCATCTATAGCAGTAGTATATTCTTTTACATCAATAATGCCGTTTTGTATCTCATCTGGTACAGTTAATTGAACATAACCTATATTATTACGAGTATTATAATTCAGTGTTTTTTTATTTGATAATTTTAATGTTTCACGTTCTAATGCTTCACCTTTAACGGCTTTCAATGCTTTTTCATATTCTATTTGACGTTGAAGTTCTGTATTTACATTTTCTAGTCTTGTTAACTCTTCTTTTTCTACTGTTGTTATTTTATTAGCATTGCGTAAATCATAAAGTTCTTGCAAACGATCAATTACTTTTTGCTGTTTAGATTCATTTTCTTCTAGGGAAGTAGAGAAGGAATCATATTCTTCTTTAAGTTTACGAACTACTTCTCGCTGACGTTCAGTAGCTTCAGAAAGGTATTTGATACCTGCTACGATAGCCATTATACCAGTTGCAATCGCAATCGGAGCTAACATTCCTAAAACAGTATTTAAGGTTATAGCTGCTGCTGTAGATAAATTCAGCCCTATA
>Ga0209318_1001287_pt1 | contig 16601 bp, 7 predicted proteins | sample RifGroE1_FD_183999 | JGI IMG/M metagenome (GOLD analysis project Ga0209318, IMG submission 183999) | Groundwater microbial communities from Rifle, Colorado, USA - Groundwater E1 (SPAdes) (version 2) | ecosystem: Environmental > Aquatic > Deep subsurface > Groundwater | place: Rifle, Colorado...
CATTAATCCCCAATGGTAGAAAAAAGTCTGCAGCGCTTTGAAGAATAACTTTATTTTGCGACCACAAACCGGGAGCCATAGTATACGATAATTCTATTTTTATATTTTGAGCAAAAGCACTGCTTGCAGGGTTAATTACAAAACCCGATGGTTTTTCTGTACCTGCCATCCCCATACTTAATGATAAAAGATCAGGAGACATCATCCAATAGTAGATTCGCCCCCCCTCAGGACTCCTGTAAATTGCATTCATTGAAAACATTGAGTATAACGAAATTGCAAACATAAAAAAAACTTTTTTTAACATACCATCTCCTTTGTATAATTCCATAAAGAATTATTTTATATATTTAATTAGCATTTTCCATACCAATTATAATTAAATCTTTTAAAAGTTCAGTATATGCGTCATTAATTTCTTAATGCGGTTTAAATCAGTAAACAATTCCTTAAAAAATATAATTCATGCATACTACATATTAATAATATATTTGATAACACACATATTATGTGCGTTATCAAACATTTTTTCTTCTAAAAAAGGGTGAGTATTTTTACTGAAGTTACATAAAATCGAGTAGGAGCTGAATAATTATTTTATTCAGCGTCCTCTCACACTGATTGTCAATCAGTCTTGTGTTGCAGACTCATCCAACCTGCATAGGCCTTATATTCGCTTCGTGTTCCTCAGGCCGGGATTTTGCCTCCTGCTTCTTTCAGATTCCCCTCGCGGTGGACACCCTTGCACTTGGCTAATGATTGCTGTTATCAAGCCCCATAACGGACTTTCACCGTCGAGTTATAGTTCATGCTACGCACACAATAAAAAAACGCTCTTATCATTGATATGATAAGAGCGTTTTATAGAGCTTCTTGCAAAAATACTCTTTTTATCTCGAATTTTTGCAAGAAGCTACCTCTAACGCAATTATATTGCGTATTGCCGTAAGCATAAAAAAAGTACACTTTTTTTCATCAAGTACTCTTGATTTTTGCAAGAGGCTCTATAATATAGACTTATGCAGAAATCATGAGTACATTACATAGAAATTACTGAATTGATTCAACAATAGTTGCTTGGTTTAAAATAACTTTTGTTTGAGCCAATGCTCTTCCATTCATTGTAGCCCCGGTATTCAGTGAAATTGCTGTTTGACTCAATATAATCCCTTCAAAATGAGAGTCAGTTCCTAAATTAACTTCTCCGGCAACCTGCCAGAAAATATTTTTTGCTTGAGCTCCACCACTTAATAACACTTTAAAAGAACTGCTTAGCAATAAATCACCTGATATCTGGAAAATCCAAACATCATTTTCGCCTCCCCATATAGTTACATCAGACGGAATAGTAACACTACTTGTCCATTTATAAATACCCGGTTCCATTGTTAAACCTCCAATATTCCCTGAAAGTAAATTAAGGAAATCAGGAGCACTTCGCCCTACGGCTTCGATATATGCTGTTTCCATATCAGAAATTGCAGTTCCCATATAGGTCGGAGTCGGCGGAGTCATATCAGCCGCATACATATATCCGGTTATCTGTGATGAAATAGAATATCCTGTATTTTTTGTTTGTGAAAAACCGGTCATATATGATTCTGCAGCAGGGCTAAGACCAATATTTCCTGTAATTTTAGAATCAGGAACAGTTGAAATCCCTGTTTTTGATAAAATAGAATAATGCGCAGCAGTACCAAGACTTATCGGAGCAGGACCGCTTCCTAATCCTGCAGTTGTAAAACTCCAAACTTTATTACTACTCATTACATTTCCATCAGGATCCTTAATATTAGTAGTCAGGTTTGCAGTGTAAACTGTATTAGGACTTAATATAATTGCCGGTGCAAAAATTGCTTTTTTAGCCGGTGAATCATAAATAACATTACCTTTTACAACATTCAAATCTGAACTTGTAAGCGTAAAATTGGCCGGAACTACGGTAGCAAAATCTACAGAATTATTAAAAACTCCGCTTATTGAAGTATTTATTCCAACACCGGTGCTTAGATCAACCGGTGATGTTGATATAACTTGTAAAATCCCTTCTTCATTATCCGTATCATTATCCTTATTTGTTGATAAAACTGAACATCCTGCAATTGTAATAATAATAATCATCATTCCCAAAACATAAATTCTGTTATTCATATTCATTTTAAACCCCTTTCTTGTAATTACAGAGATAGCATCTCCATTGTGATATACACTACGGAGATGCTTTTTTACTAAATAGAGCGAACCCATTCAATTAAAAAATTGTATTATTGAACCGGTTTTGTAATAGTCGCCTGGTCTAAAGCAACTTGCGTTTGAGCCAATGCCCTTCCATTCATTGTAGCACCGGTATTAAATGATATTGCAGTTTGACTTAGAATAACACCTTCAAAGTGTGCCCCTGTTCCAATTACTACTTCTCCAGCAACTTGCCAGAAAATATTTTTAGCCTGAGCTCCACCGCTTAGAATTACTTTGATATTACTACTTGCAGTAATATCACCTGTAATCTGAAAAATCCAGACATCATTTTTTCCACCGGCAATTGTAACATCTGAAGGTAAAGTTACTGTACTTGCCCAGTTATAAAGACCCGGCTCAAGTGTCAGTCCGCCAATATTTCCGGATAACAGGTTAACAAAATCCGGTGTTGGTCTTCCGGCAGCATCAGTATATGCTGTTTCCATATCAGAAATAGCTGTTACAATATATGATGGTGTAGGAGGTGTCATATCTGAAGCATACATGAAACCTGTTATTTGTGTTGATGTCGAATATCCTGTCTCTTTTGTCTGTGAAAAACCTGTCATATATGACTCAGCTGCAGGGCTTAATCCAATATCCCCTGTAATAGCAGAACTAGGTATTGTTGATATAGCAGTTTTTGCTAAAATTACATAATTACCTGCAGTTCCGAGAGTTACCGGTTCAGGACCTAACCCGAGTGATGATGTTGTAAAACTCCATATCTTATCAGCACTTAATGAATTATCAACAATATCTTTTACATCGGTTGAAATTCTTACTGTATACACTGTGTTAACTGATAAATTTCCTGCAGGTGAAAAAATTGCCATTTTATTCGGCCAATCATATGTTACACTTCCAGGCACGACTGTCAAATCTGCTGCAGTAATTGTAAAATTCGCAGGAACTATTGTAGCAAAATTCATCGCTTCACTAAAAGTGGCTGTTATTATGGGATTAATACCAACATCAGTACTTGTATCAACAGGAGAGGTTGATACTACCGTTGGAGCAAACTCAGATGCACTTGTTGTAAAAGTCCACACCTTATTAACAGCTAATCCGTTACCTGCCAAGTCTTTAGCACCTGTTGTTACAGTTGCTGTATAGACAGTACTTGATGCTAAATTTGCTGACGGTGTAAAAGTTGCCACTTTATTCACTGAATCGTAGGTAACACTACCGTCAACGGCTGCTGTTCCTGCTTTAACCGTGAAGTTTGCTGCAATTATTGTTGCTGAATCCATCGGTTCAGTAAATGTAGCAGTAACCAATGTGTTTATTGCTGTATTAGTACTTGAATCTAAAGGGACTACAGATAACACACCTGGCGCTGTTGTGTCTGCTGTGGCACTTGTTGTAAAAGTCCATACCTTATTGACAGCTAATCCGTTACCTGCTAAGTCTTTAGCACCTGTTGTTACTGTTGCTGTATACACAGTACTTGATGCTAAATTTGCTGACGGTGTAAAAGTTGCCACTTTATTCACTGAATCGTAGGTAACACTACCGTCAACGGCTGCTGTTCCTGCTTTAACTGTGAAGTTTGCTGCAATTATTGTTGCTGAATCCATCGGTTCAGTAAATGTAGCAGTAACCAATGTGTTTATTGCTACATTAGTACTTGAATCTACAGGAAATACAGACAATACAGCCGGTGCTGTTGTATCTGCTGCGGCACTTGTTGTAAAAGTCCACACCTTATTGACAACTAATCCGTTACCTGCTAAGTCTTTAGCACCTGTTGTTACTGTTGCTGTATACACAGTACTTGATGCTAAATTCGAAGCTGGAGTAAAAGTTGCCACTTTATTCACTGAATCGTAGGTAACAATACCGTCAACGGCTGCTGCTCCTGCTTTAACCGTGAAGTTTGCTGCAATTATTGTTGCTGAGTTCATAGGTTCAGTAAATGTTGCAGTAACCAATGTGTTTATTGCTGCATTAACACTTGATGCTACAGGAAATACTGACAATACAGCCGGTGCTGTTGTATCTGCTGCGACACTTGTTGTAAAACTCCACACCTTATTGACAGCTAATCCGTTACCTGCCAAGTCTTTAGCACCTGTTGTTACTGTTGCTGTATAGACAGTACTTGATGCTAAATTTGCTGACGGTGTAAAAGTTGCCACTTTATTCACTGAATCGTAGGTAACACTACCGGTAACGACTGTTGCTCCTGCTTTAACTGTGAAGTTTGTTGCAATTATTGTTGCTGAGTTCATCGGTTCAGTAAATGTTGCAGTAACCAATGTGTTTATTGCTACATTAGTACTTGAATCTACAGGAAATACTGACAACACGCCCGGTGCTGTTGTATCTGCTGCGACACTTGTTGTAAAACTCCACACCTTATTGACAGCCAATCCGTTACCAGCCAAGTCTTTAGCACCTGTTGTTACGGTTGCTGTATACACAGTACTTGATGCTAAATTTGCTGACGGTGTAAAAGTTGCCACTTTATTCACTGAATCGTAGGTAACACTACCGGCAACGGTTGTTGCTCCTGCTTTAACTGTGAAGTTTGCTGCAATTATTGTTGCAGAATCCATCGGTTCACTAAATGTTGCAGTAATCAAAGTATTTATTGCTGCATTAACACTTGAAGCTACAGGAAATACAGACAATACAGCCGGTGCTGTTGTATCTGCTACGGCACTTGTTGTAAAAATCCACACCTTATTGGCAGATAATCCGTTACCAGCCAAGTCTTTAGCACCTGTTGTTACGGTTGTCGTATACACAGTACTTGATGCTAAATTTGCTGACGGTGTAAAAGTTGCCACTTTATTCACTGAATCGTAGGTAACACTACCCTGAACGTCTGTTGTTCCTGCTTTAACCGTAAAGTTTGCTGCAATTATTGTTGCCTGATTCATCGGTTCAGTAAATGTTGCAGTAATCAATGTGTTTATTGCTACATTAACACTTGATGCTACGGGGAATACTGATAATACAGCCGGTGCTGTTGTATCTGTAGTTGTATCGATAGTTATATCTTCTTTTGATTCATCATTTGCAGTATCGCATCCTAAAATTGTAAAACTAAATATTATTACAATTAAAAATAAATACACGTTCTTTTTCATGTTCATATTGAACTCCTTGTTGTAATTTCTGACTATAAATAGATTTAAATTATTTTGATAATTTTACTCCTTTTTCATTTTCAAAATATTTTTCTGTTCATGGTGTTATTATTACAGCATTATATATGCCAGGATGAATTATTCAATCATTTATCCTTCAGTATATTCATGAAATAAAGAAATAAAATAAGCTGTAAATCAATTTTAATTGAATACAAGTCATTTTTTTAAATATAATTAATTGAAACGGTAGGTTATTTATCAATTATTTATATTTAGTATTTGTATATAATCTTTCAATACTTGTGCTATATCGCACACAAGTATTTTATATTTCTAATAATTTTTCAAATAAAATTAACAAAAGCCCCCCCATAGTTATTACAACTATGGGGGGGCTTTTAAAATGTTGAACCTTAATACATTATTTTATTTCTATAAAAACCTTTAGTTTTTAAACCAAAGATTCTTATAGATTTCATTCAATTAAGGAGTTGGAATAGTTACAGTATTCTGATCTAAAGCAACCATTGTCTGTGCTAATACTCTTCCATATAACGATGCATTTGTAGCCAGAGTTATTGAAGTCATACACAAAATTGTTCCTTCAAAATGAGATGTTGTACCTAAAAATACTTGTCCCGCAACTTGCCAGTAAATATTTTTAGCCTGTGCTCCATTTGTCAGGATAACATTTATAGCACTACTCTGAGTTAAGTTACCGGCGATTTGGAATATCCATACATCATCTGATCCGCCACCGCCTGATATCGTAACATCAGTTGGTATTATAACATCAGTTGTCCATTTGTATAATCCCGGAGTAAGAGTAAGACCACCAAGAGAGCCTGCACCTAAATTAGTTGCATCAGGTATCGGTCTTGTTGCAGCATCTGTATACGCCGCTTCCATGTCAGATATTGCTTGTGTCATATTTGACGGTGTAGGCGGTGCCATTGTTGATGCATAAATATAACCTTCCGTAACCTGAGGTGAAGTTGCATAACCGGTTGCATCAGTTTGTGAAAAGCCTGTAATAAAAGTCTCAGCAGCAGGGCTTAACCCGACATTTCCTTTAATTACTGACGTAGGAACTGTCGATACTGCACTTTTTGCAAGTACAACAAAATTACCGGCTGCACCTAAAATTACAGGTAATGGACCGGCTGCCAAAGCTGCAGTCGTAAAATCCCATGTTTTTTCAACTAACAATGGATTACCGTCAATGTCCTGCACACCTGTTGTTATAATAACTGTATAAGTAGTATTTGAATCCAGTGATGACATTAATGAAAAAATTGCTTTTTTACTAGCTGTATCATAAGAAACATTACCAGTAACAGGAGTTGCACCATTCATAATCTTAAAAGTGGTTCCATTAATAGTCATATAATCCATATCTTTACTAAATGTTGCAGTAATATTACTACCTACAGAAACCCCTGTTGTCCCTGATGCAGGAATTGTATCTGCTGTGGCACTTGTTGTAAAATTCCATACCTTATTGACAGCTAATCCGTTACCAGCTAAGTCTTTTGCACCTGTTGTTACGGTTGCTGTATATAATGTATTTGATGCTAAATTTGCTGACGGTGTAAAAGTTGCCACTTTATTCACTGAATCGTAGGTAACACTACCGTCAACGGCTGCTGTTCCTGCTTTAACAGTGAAGTTTGCTGCAATTATTGTTGCAGAATCCATCGCTTCATTAAATGTTGCAGTAATCAAAGTATTTATTGCGACATCAGTACTTGAGGCTACAGGAAATACTGATAACACACTCGGTGCTGTTGTATCTGCTGTGGTACTTGTTGTAAAAGTCCATACCTTATTAACAACTAATCCGTTACCAGCTAAGTCTTTTGCACCTGTTGTTACTGTTGCTGTATACAAAGTACTTGATGCTAAATTTGCTGACGGTGTAAAAGTTGCCACTTTATTCACTGAATCGTAGGTAACACTACCGTCAACGGTTGTTGCTCCTGCTTTAACTGTGAAGTTTGCTGCAATTATTGTTGCTGAGTCCATCGGTTCAGTAAATGTTGCAGTAACCAATGTGTTTATTGCGACATTAGTACTTGAATCTACAGGAAATACAGACAATACAGCCGGTGCTGTTGTATCTGCTGCGGCACTTGTTGTAAAAGTCCATACCTTATTGACAACTAATCCGTTACCTGCTAAGTCTTTTGCACCTGTTGTTACTGTTGCTGTATACACAGTACTTGATGCTAAATTTGCTGACGGTGTAAAAGTTGCCACTTTATTCACTGAATCGTAGGTAACACTACCGTCAACGGTTGTTGCTCCTGCTTTAACTGTGAAGTTTGCTGCAATTATTGTTGCTGAGTTCATAGGTTCAGTAAATGTTGCAGTAACCAATGTGTTTATTGCTACATTAGTACTTGAATCTACAGGAAATACTGACAACACGCCCGGTGCTGTTGTATCTGCTGCGACACTTGTTGTAAAAGTCCACACCTTATTGATAGCTAATCCGTTACCTGCTAAGTCTTTAGCACCTGTTGTTACGGTTGCTGTATACACAGTACTTGATGCTAAATTTGAAGCTGGAGTAAAAGTTGCCACTTTATTCACTGAATCGTAGGTAACACTACCGGTAACGGCTGTTGTTCCTGCTTTAACTGTGAAGTTTGTTGCAATTATTGTTGCTGAGTTCATCGGTTCATTAAATGTTGCAGTAACCAATGTGTTTATTGCTACATTAGTACTTGAATCTACAGGAAATACTGACAACACGCCCGGTGCTGTTGTATCTGCTGCGACACTTGTTGTAAAAGTCCACACCTTATTGACAGCCAATCCGTTACCTGCTAAGTCTTTTGCACCTGTTGTTACTGTTGCTGTATACACAGTACTTGATGCTAAATTTGCTGTTGGTGTAAAAGTTGTCACTTTATTCACTGAATCGTAGGTAACACTACCGGTAACGGCTGTTGTTCCTGCTTTAACTGTGAAGTTTGCTGCAATTATTGTTGCTGAGCTCATTGGTTCATTAAATGTTGCAGTAATCAATGTGTTTATTGCTACATTAGTACTTGAAGCTACAGGGAATACTGATAATACAGCCGGCGCTGTTGTATCTGCTGCGGCACTTGTTGTAAAAGTCCACACCTTATTGATAGCTAATCCGTTACCTGCTAAGTCTTTAGCACCTGTTGTTACTGTTGCTGTATACAGAGTACTTGATGCTAAATTTGCTGTTGGTGTAAATATTGCCTCTTTATTCACTGAATCATAGGTAACACTACCGGCAACGGCTGTTGTTCCTGCTTTAACCGTAAAGTTTGCTGCAATTATTGTTGCTGAGTTCATCGGTTCATTAAATGTAGCAGTAATCAATGTGTTTATTGCTGCATTAGTACTTGAAGCTACAGGGAATACAGATAATACAGCCGGTGCTGTTGTATCTGCTACTGCACTTGTTGTAAAACTCCATACCTTATTGACAGCTAATCCGTTACCTGCTAAATCTTTAATGTCTGTTGTTAGTGTTACTGTATACAGAGTGCTTGATCCTAAATTTGCTGTTGGCGTAAAAGTTGCCTCTTTATTCACTGAATCATAGGTAACACTGCCGGCAACAACTGTTGTTCCTGCTTTAACCATAAAGCTTTCTGCATTTATTGTTGCTGAGTTCATTGGTTCTGCAAATGTAGCAGTAATCAATGTGTTTATTGCCGCATCAGTACTTGATACTAAAGGGAATGCTGATAACGTACTAGGTGCTGTTGTATCTGCTACGGCACTTGTTGTAAAAGTCCATACCTTATTTACCCCTACTCCATTACCCGCTAAATCTTTAGCATCTGTTGTTACTGTTACTGTATAAACTGTGCTTGATGCTAAATTTGCTGTTGGTGTAAAAATTGCCTCTTTATTCACTGAATCGTAAGTAACACCGCCGGTAACGGCTGTTGTTCCTGCTTTAACAGTGAAGTTTGCTGCAATTATTGTTGCCTGATTCATCGGTTCAGTAAATGTTGCAGTAATTAACGTATTTATTGCTACATCAGAACTTGATGCTATAGGGAATACTGCTAATACAGCCGGTGCTGTTGTATCTGCTGCGGCACTTGTTGTAAAACTCCATATCATATCAAGACTTAGTGCATTACCTGCTAAATCCTTAACACCGATACTGACAGTTGCGGTATACACTGAATTAGCTGCTAAGCTATTTTCCGGTGTAAAAATCGCCGTATTCGTAGTCAGGTTATATGTAACTAACCCGGTAACCTCAGTATCCCCTGCTTTTAATGTAAAATTTGCAGGTATAAAAGATGCTGAGTCCATTGATTCGCTAAAAGTTACTGTAATAGCTGTATTTAAAGCGACTTCAGTCGATTTATCAGTAGGAAATGTTGATAATACAGTCGGCGAAACAGTTTCTGTAGCCGGATTATTATCCTGTTCTTTAACTGCTGAAGTACATCCCAAAACCGTAAATAAAGCTATAATAGCAATACTTAGTAGAAACATTTTGCTTTTCGTTTTCATTTTTTACCCCTTTTTTTAGTAGTTGCTTATTGGAATACTTTTTTACAGTTATCCAATTATTAAAAATCACCATTAAAAAAAACCGTCAAAACACAAGCTTTTATATAACATAAAATACCACAACACTTTTATTTGATACGTTCTTATTCTTAGCTTGCATGACGGTATCCGCATTTGTCTCAGTACATAATTGATACTTCAATTAAACCTGATAATCTTGTCTTTTTTCTCCTTTCAAAATATTCTTCTGGATTACACGTATATTATTCACCGAGCATTATTTGTGCCAACATAGAAAAATAAGTCGAAATAGTATTAAAATAAAAGTGATTATCTTCAAATATAAAAAGTTAAATTGATTAAAGAAATATCAATTGATGATAAAAAAAAGATAAAACAACGATTGAATAGGGAATTAAAATATAAAACGTAATTTTTAGAATTTAATAGAGTATTCTATAAATTGTTTATTTTTCTGAAAAAATGAATTGTATATATAGTAGAAATATCAATCAGATTACTTAATTACTTTATCAATTTTTATTGAAACTGTATACAATCGCACATAATTTGTGCGATTGTAAACAAAAAATAAATTACCGGAATAAAATAATAACTATTATAACCAAACTTAATAATATGAGCCTCATGCAAAAATACTCTTTTTATCTCGAATTTATGCATGACGCTACTCGGGTTGCATGCCCGAGCAGTAACGTACTCGTTACGACCAGGTACAGTTTTCGGTACCCCGAAACACTGCGTAACGCAATTTTATTGTGTATGGTGGAAGCATAAAAAAAGTACCCTTTTTTTCATTATGTACTCATGATTTTTGCAAGAGCCTCATATATTAAATCAATATTTTTGCAATATAGTACTATCTTTATTCATAATATTTTTATATATATATAATATGAATATATTAATAATTGATGATGAAAAAGAAATATGTGATATCATGGAAGATTTTTTGCGGGAACTTGATATGCAAAAAATAACTAAAGTGTATAATGGAAATGATGCACTTAGTTTATTTAAATCAAATAATTTTGATCTTGTCATTTGTGATGTTAATCTTCCGGATATATCAGGTATTGAATTAGTAAAGAAAATGAAACGACTGCAATATATACCTCAAATAATTCTCATTTCCGGTAGAGAAGATTTAGAAAAATCAATTAATGCAATAGATTTAGGAATTCTTGATTTTCTATTAAAACCAATAAATACTGAAATACTGTCAGATTTAATACATGAAGCAAAAACTGCAAAAGACAAAAAAATACTACAATTAAATTCTGATTTTATTAATATTTATAAAGCCGAAAATCCTGATAATTATTATTATTATACAGAAAATAAATGTATTGTTACTTCATCTCAAATAATAATAAATATAATTAAAAAATTAAAAAAGCTTCGGGAATACCCGGAAATTCCAGTACTAATCGAAGGTAAGTCAGGGGTTGGTAAAGAACTTATAGCTGAATTCATTCATTATTACAATAGAACACAAGAAAGTCCTTATATTGCTGTTAACTGTGGTTCTTTTGTAGAAACAATCTTTGAATCTGAACTTTTTGGTTATGAAAAAGGGGCGTTTACCGGAGCAAATACAACAGGTAAAGAAGGTAAAATTAAACTTGCAGAAACCGGATCTTTATTTCTTGATGAAATAACTGAAATATCAATGGAAATGCAAACAAAACTGCTTCGAGTCCTTCAGGAAAAAGAATACTACAAAGTTGGAAGTAATATAAAACAAGGAATCAATACTCGAATTATTTGTGCAACCAATAAATACATTCCAAAACTCATAAATAATAAACTTTTTCGTGAAGATCTTTATTATCGACTGAATATTTGTAAATTAACAATTCCCACATTAGCAGAAAGACCGGAGGATATACTTCCTTTAATAATTTTCTTTATGAAAGAATTTAATGAAAAAAGCAATTTTAAAATTGTTGAAATATCAAAAGAAGCAGTTGATTATTTAGTAGAATATCAATGGCCGGGTAATATACGTGAATTAAAAAATGCGATAACAAAAGCATTGTTATTTAACGAAAAGAAATATCTTTCAATTAACGATTTTGTATTCTTAAAAAATGCTACTCATAAAAAAAAGATTACCAAAGATGTTAATCTTCACCAACCGGTTGTTATTGACCCGATGAATTTTGTTCTACCAACAACACCTTTTAATCTTGAAAAACTTAATGAACTCATTGTAAAAGAAACAATGAAAAAATTTAACGGAAATAAAAGTTTAACAGCAAAATTCCTGGGGTTAAATAGAATGCAAATGTATCATAAATACAAAAACAATACGCCACAATAAAAAAGGCTTCATATCCTTACAAAACATTATTGAATTTCAAATACTATTTTAAAAGTCGTTCCGTTCATATCATTATTAATTGCCTCAACTGAACCATTAAGACTTTTTACTATATTATATACAAGAAACAAGCCGATTCCGATATTCTGATTATTTGATTTTGTTGTATACAATGGATCAAATACTTTTTTAATACTTTCAGAAGATATCTCAACTCCATTATCACCTATCAATAATTCTATTTTATTTGAAGAAAACGTTGTTGAGATACAAATTTTTTTATCAGGTTTATCAATATGAATAAGTGAGTCAATTGAATTATCAAGAATATTACTTATAACCTGAATTAATAATACTTCATTTCCTTTTATTAAAGGAATAGTTGAATCAAGAGATAATTGTAATGAGATACTACAATTAATTAATTTCTCCTGATATGCAGAAGCAACATTATCAATAACTTCATTTAAACTCTGATCAATCAGTATACATTTTTCATTTGTAAATTTAAATAATCTTTGCATATTACTAATAATTGAATTTATTCGTTCAACTCCACTTGACAGTACTTTCAAATTTTTAAAATTCTTTTTATCAAAAAGATCTAACTCATCTTTCTTATTGAATCGTAGAATAATTGTATCAACAACCATTTTTATTAATAAAAGAGGTTGTCTGATCTCATGTGCAATCGCTGATGATAATGAAGAAAGAGAAGCAAGTTTTTGTGATTGTAATAATGATTTTTCACGTTCAATCTTTTCGCTCTCAAGTTTCTTTCTTTCAGTAATATCCCTGATAATATACAATTCATATATTACATTATCTAACATATACTGTGATGGTGTTATTTCAATTGAAAAAAAAGTACCATCTTTTTTTAAACCAATTGACTCATACGATTTTGGAACGGATTTTACAGATATTTTATTGTGTTCTTTTATTTGAAAATTTGTTTCATTGTTCGATGTTATCATATCGGACAAAGGTTTATTGATGATTTCTTCAGATGTATATCCAAATAAAACGCAATACTCGGGATTAACTAAAACGATAGTATTATCTCTAAAAATAACCATTCCGTCTCTTGAATTCTCAAAAATCTGCCTGAACTGAGTTTCACTATTAATTAAATTCTGTTCATTAACTTTTTTTTCAGTAACATCGCGTACAATCTGAATAATATTTATTATTTCACCATTCGTATCAAATCGCGGAATTTCACGAACTTCATAATACTTGTCATCTGACTTTACATAAAATTCATTAACAGAATTTTGTAATGATATATCAGTTTTATTCACAATACTTGGTTCAGGCGGTTTATTGTTATTATGAAATACATTATAACCTTTTGTAGCAACAGCACCTTTAGCTTTAAGTAAAAACTGAGCGTTAATATTTGCAGCCAGAATATTACATTCACCATCATTTATTGTTATCATATCCGGTATTGAATCAAATGCCGATACCCAGTCTTTTTTTGCTTGCGCCAATGAATGTTCAACTTCTTTTTTATCTTCAATTTCATGAACTAATGCATTAGTCCTTTCTTTGACTTTCTCTTCAAGGTTCTTACGTGAAAAAGATAACTTAATTTGAGCCTGAACTCTTGATAGTAATTCCTGCTCAATAAACGGTTTTATAATATAATCAACACAGCCGACTTCAAATGCTTTTATTTTATCAAATGTTTCAATAACTTCAGACATAAAAATTACCGGAATATCACAGGTTATTGTATTTTTTTTTAATTCACGACACAGTTCAAATCCGTCCAAACCGGGCAATATTGCATCAATTAAAATAAGATCCGGAATAACTTTTTCAGCCTCTGATAATGCTTTAACACTTTCATTGATTGTGTAGGCTCTATAACCATGTAATTCGAGTAAATTGAAAATAACCTCAATATTTATCAGATCATCATCAACTATAAGAATTGTAGCTTTATTATGTGCATACTCTTTGGAATCCATTTTATAAATTGATTACTCCTGTCTGAATTACAACTATAACTTCAATAAAGACCTGCAAACTAATTTTGTTTCACTATCGCTTTACGCCTAAAAATCATTTTTGAAGGTTTTGTATCACCAAAAAGAAGCCCCCAGGGTTTCATTACCTCAATATGATCAAAAATAATTTTAAGAATTGCAATAAGAGGAATAGAAAGAAACATTCCTGTCGCCCCCCATAATGTACCGCCGGCTAAAACAGCAATAATTGAAATAAGAGAATTAATTTTAACTTTTAAAGAAACTAATTTTGGAAGTATAACATAATTATCAAGAAATTGAATAATTATATAAAAAATGAAAATAAAAAGTATTTTAAGTAAAGATCCATCGTTTGCAAAAACAACAATTATCGGTAAACTGATTGCTATTACTCCTCCAATATACGGAATAACATTTAATAATGCCCCCAGAACTCCTATAATTATTGCATATTCCACACCAATAATGAGAAAAACAACTGAATTTAACACACCAATAATTATTGCTTCAAAAAATAAAGCGGTAAGATACTTTTGAATTATTGTTTTTATAGATATAAGTATTAAAGTAAATTTATCAGAATCAATACTGATAAAAAGCCCCCGAAGAAAGGTAAGAAGATGAGATTTATATAAAATAAATAAAAATACATACACAGGAATTAAAAAAATACTGAATAATGAATTTTTTAACGAATTTAATGTCGAACTGATTATAGATTTAGTGCTGCTTATTATCTCTGTCCTGGAATCTGTAATAAAATTGTTTATTTGATCTGTACTTATATTAAAAGATTCTTTTAACCAGATTGTTGATTTATTTATGAAATCAAGAGACTTAACCATGAGAATCGGAAATGATTCTATAAAAACACCCATTTTCAAAGAAAGAAGAAAAATAAGTGCAAGTACAAACAAACCAACAGTAACCATGGTCAGCCAAATTGCAACAAGACGATTCATTCCTTTTTTCGTCATACAATTAATAATTGGATTAATTAAAATTGCAAGTAATAAAGATAAAATAATCGGGACTATTATAATCTTAGCATAATATAACATTGATATAAAACAAAAAAGACCTATAAGAATCAATGATATTTTGGCATAAAAAGGGATTGTAAATAATTTCATATAATTTTACTACTTTTTATTTATAAAAGCTATATAAAATATAGAAAAAGAAACAATAAATGTCAATTAGAATATTAAATTAATAATAAATATCAAAGCCTCATGCATCTTTAAATTTTTTGTTATAATCAACATATTGTTCTTGCATATATTAATATGATACAATATACTTTTATATGAAATCCCAATAATCTCATTTTATTGAGGCTCTTGCAAAAATCAAGATTACTTGATTTCGCTTCCGCCACATGCGATAAAATCGCATTATAGGTAGCTTCTTGCAAAAATTCGAGATAAAAAGAGTATTTTTGCAAGAAGCTCTATTATTTAAGTTATATTGTTTCGGAGAAATAAATGAATGCAACAATTAATATAATCGGTGCTATTTCAATAAATAAAGAAATTCAATTATTTCTTAGTAATAATCATTGTGATTTTGAAATATTTGATAATTTTGAATTATTTAAAAACAACCAGCCTGCTGTCAAACCTGACTTAATTCTTATTAATTGTATCAATGAAAATGACTTTACATTAGTTTCTGCAATAAAAAGCAATAAAAAATTTATAAATACACCTGTGATCTGCCTTCTATCTGAAGTCAATGCAGAAGTAATAAACAGTATTTTTACCTCCGGGGCCAGTGATTATATGGTACAACCTTTTATTACAAGGGAATTTACTACCAAAATTAAAATTCAATTTCACAATATTTCAGAAAACAAACGTATTAAAGAAGAGTTACGGGTGAGTAACGAAATTTTTGATCAATTTATGAAACATAGTCCTATTTATGTTTTTTTCAAAGACGAAAAAATCAGAGCAATAAAATTAAGTAAAAACTATGAAACAATGCTCGGTCGTCCATTATCAGATATTATCGGGAAAACTATGGACGATCTATTTCCGTCTGATCTTGCTAAATCAATGATTGAGGATGATAAAAAAATTCTGCAGAAAAAAGAAGTAATTTATATCGATGAGGAATTCAACGATAAATATTACACAACAATTAAATTTCCAATAATAATTGATAATAATGCACGATTTCTTGCCGGTTTTACTATCGATAGAACTGAACAGCGGGCTTTAGAACAACAACTTATTCAATCACAAAAAATGGAAGCTATAGGAACACTAGTGTCATGAATCTCAAATAGACACATAAAAAATATTATGCTATATATAGGTATGGGAAGAACAAGAAAATCAATAATACTTTCTGCTGAAGTTAAAGCAGAATTAGAAAAACGAGTAAATGGGT
>Ga0209318_1001289_pt1 | contig 16595 bp, 33 predicted proteins | sample RifGroE1_FD_183999 | JGI IMG/M metagenome (GOLD analysis project Ga0209318, IMG submission 183999) | Groundwater microbial communities from Rifle, Colorado, USA - Groundwater E1 (SPAdes) (version 2) | ecosystem: Environmental > Aquatic > Deep subsurface > Groundwater | place: Rifle, Colorado...
ACAAGTAACCCCGTTTCCAGTGTGTCAGTTATTCCCCTTTTTCGGCTGTAACCTCGATACCGCTAAGGAAAGCGGTCATCCAGGTATAGAGCGCCCTTTTGCTTTCATATCCTCCAACACTGACACGCCGAACCCCGCCGCCATCCGTTTGGATCTCCTCCAGGGCCACTCCACCATAAGCGCCCGAGATGTGAAAATTGCCAAGGTTTGCCTTAAACTTCCCGTTTTCATCTTTGCCGTATGGTGTCTCGGGCCGGTTGAGCGCTCGGTTGATCCTCAATACTATCCGTTCAAGGTCTTTCTGTGTGATCCGGTTAGACATAATAAGCTCCTAAAGATTCAATTTTGTAGTATTCCGGGCATTCTTTCGCCTGCTTGACCAGACAATCCCAGGAGCAAAAATTGTCTCCTGCGTTGTTTGCAACCATGATTTCGGCGTGTCCGTGCAAGGGCTCGCCGCACTCCTGGCAGGTGTCTTCCGGGTCCGGCTGCCATTCCCAAGTGAAAACATTCCGGCACGCCCTGATTATAGGCTCCCAAGGCATAAGGTTTTCAATCTCCCGCGTGATATCCTCTTGTTGCTCTGGAGTTTTCATATCTTCACCTCAAAAATGTAGAAGTAAACAGTCTGCAGCCTGGCCGATACCGACAAACGGAAATATCCAGGCTGCGCCATCAATCTTTTCAGAGCTTGTCTTATAAGTGTTGTTCTCATTTGATCACCTTAACCGATTTAAAGGGCTTGTAAGTAACGCCACAACCGCCGGTCGAGCGCTTGGTTTTAATTTCTAAATGAATAGGCATTGATCCGGTAGACTTGCCGACGTTGAATCTGTACGGTTTTCCGCCGTCTGATACTTCAACACGTCGCCCTTCAAGACCGATTAATGAAGGGTTCAACCAAGCGCTTGACCGCCATCCGGTTTCTGCATTCTTTTTCCGTGCTATCTCCTGCAGCTCGGTATAATAACCATACAAGGCCATTAATTCGTTTTCTGCAGGTGGTACAGGTACAGGCTTGTTAAGCTCAATAGCCAGGCGCTTTGTAATATCAAAACAGACATCGAACCCGAGACAGGAATATCCGTGTGATTGTTCGATAACAAATAGACGTTGTTCGGTGTTAATTGTGACGTTTTCCATGATCTTGTCTCCTCAATTGATTGTTTATCTTGCCTTGCATCGCCTATCGCCCCGACCTGCAGTACATGCCAGGTCAGGGGAATAGATGAGCTAATCGGCATCAGGTTCGCCATAGGCGCTTTCAAGGGCGCAATTACAGTGTGCACAATAGTTGTCTGTACCCTCCCAGAGTATTTCGGCGCCGGCTGCTACCCAATCGGCTTGGGTATTGTGAAGGGTATTATCTGCTATGAGTTTATATTCACTCCTAGCGCAATCTCTGCAGAGCAATTCACCGTCTGCCATAACGACATAGACAGGATATCCGCCTGGCCAGGCATACGGATTGCGGATCGCGTCTTTTACTTTTTCCAGTATTTGATTTTTCATTGTCTCATTCTCCGATTAAAGTTGAATTAGTATTCGGGGCCATACTCAATCGCATAAAGCGGTCTACCGTCTGACCTGTCACATAAACAGATATTATATTGATCGTCTTCGATACCAACTTTCCGCTTGTTTGCCGTTGTCGTGTATCCGGCCCGCTTGAACCACAAACGAAAGTCTTTGTCAGTCTTCAATGATTCAAATTCTTCGTTGCTGATATCGCCTACATGATACCATTGGTTCCAATTCCATCCGCCTTCAGGTTCAGCCCAAGCATCAATAGATAAGATCTTCATTGTCTCAATCTCCGATTAAAGGTGAATGGGTTTAGTTTGATTTCTTGTGAGTGAGCACAACAGTAAAGCCCCGGATATGATCCTTTCCAAAGTATTCCTTCGGAGGACACAGGTACTTTTTGCAGGATACTACCTGATGAACATAGTGTGTCCTGATGGTTTCCAGCTGTGCATATACTCTTGCGTCTTTTGCGTGCTCGAAGAACATAGTGTGTCTCCTCAGATATTGAATTTATTCTTACAATCGTCGTCCAATTCCTCGCCATACTCATAAGCCATTATGCACATTGAACAGAGTTTAATGTCGTAGTGGTCCCATTTCCCGGTAGAAGCATCGAAGAAAGATGCTTTTGACTCATAGCAGTCATTACCCAGACGATTATTACAATTGTCGCAACCTGCATGATAAAAGCTTGCTTCCTCTTCTGACCATAATGCTGTGATAGTATCGTTGTTAATCTTCATTGTGCTACCTCCTCGAATTGCCAGACGACACAAACGGCAAAGAATGAATTGAGATGATAAAAGCCCTTGTTCTCATGCGCATTCATCGCTTTACTGATTGCATTCTTTTTGTTGTATCCTTCATATGTACCAACTAAAGATGGTTCGCCACCTATGTTGTTCTGTATTTTCTTTGCATATACTCTGTATGTTTCCATGGCCAGACCTCCTGTTAAGTGATTGACAATCAAACTGTATAATTAATAGTAAAGGACGTAACATAAAGATGCAAGGTTTTTATTGCAGGGTTTACGTTTTTATTTGTTACTCAGTTTACATGATTGCCAGGGCGCAGCTCGTGCATAGCCAGGGCGCAGCTCGTGCATAGCCAGGGCGCAGCTCGTGCATAGCCAGGGCGCAGCTCGTGCATGTATGCTCTACGCTCTACGGTCTACGGTCTGTGATCGTCGGCGCTCGGTTGCCAGGTTCGAGGGACGTAGCGGGGAGGAGCGATTTCCGAGGGAGGGGCTTGGGGGCAGGAGGGGAGAGAGGGCCACACTCACTCATGCACGCTCTTACACGAAATGAAATTTCGACCCTAAATTCCGTAAACCCCACAACATTCCCATTAATTCCGTACACTTACGAACAAAATGCCTAACCGGGGCCAACTCCACCCCCTAACCAAAAAATCCCACCACAAAATTAGCCAAGCCTAAACCCTCAATACCTAACAACGCAGCACCACCCCCATAAAGTATCACCCATCTACACTTTTTTACTTGCATTTCCTGCATAAAAACGCTACGACCTTTAGTATGAGCCTCGCAGACTACAACCTCAAGTTAGAAGATGACCTGTCCGACCTCCTCAGCGTGGAGTTCGACGACTCTGATGGCTATCCCGTTGTGGAGTTCCGCGACACGCCCCCCGCCAAACGCGGCCGCCCTCGTAAGCAGGACCTCCTCCCAGAACAATCCTCAGCCAACCAGTGGGACCCTAGGCTCATCCTCGACCTCGCCCTCGGCATTGAGGACACCAGGGATATCCTCACCCGTTATGGCCTGACCGACAACGACTACATCGCCCTCTGCGGTTCCCGGACCTTCCGGCAGGAGCTGGCGGTCACCATCCGCGATATCCATGAGAACGGCCTGCCGTTTCGCGCCAAGGCCCGGGTCCAGGCGGAGGCCTACCTGGAGGTGATCAACGACCTGGTCTACGACGACAACACCCCGGCAACGACGAAACTCGAGGCGATCAGGTCGACGGTGCGCTGGGCCAACCTGGAACCCAAAGAAGAAAAAGGACCGGACGCCGGCAGTGGCCAAACCGTGAACGTCCAGATCAACTTTTGATAACAATTATTAATTTCTAAGGAGCCCCAATGCCATCAGGATATGTCCTCACCCCCCAGACGACAGCAGCCACTTCGGAAGTCATCGACCTCACCCGCGAGCCCTTCCCGAAGACCATCTATGCAGTCGGTCCGTTCGGGGCGAACACGATCGCCGTCAATGTCGTCACTGCCGTCGATGCCAATGGCGACGCCTCGGCTGTCCTGCCCCTCTACGACGACACCGGCGCCGCGGTGACGATCACCGCCACCTCCCAGCCCCTGATGATCGAGAGTCCGATCCTGCTGCAGTTCGTCAAGACCGAGAGCGTCGGGGCCACCATCGGCGTAGCTTTGGTGGAGAAGAGTGAATGAGCAGTATCTACTACAACATATTCAAAGGGATCTGCGGCCGCTCCGGGCGAGGCATAACTGGCCAGCCGAGCGGTTACCCATCAGGCCTGGTCAGTTTCTACAATCCCAACGCTGCCTCGGCGACAAGGGCGTTCGTCGGCCCCCAACCAGTCTACGCCTCAGCCTCCCAGCAACCCGACGCCAACGGCAATCTCGTCACCTGGCCGAACTATGTTCCGGGTCGGGGAGTGGAGGTGCATCCGGCTTATACCCAGCTTGCACAGAACAGCAAGCTCCTGAATGCCGTGGCAGGTTCACCCGGCACCGGCCCGGATAACTGGACATACACGGTAGTCGATTCACCAACGATGGCAGTCACGGCCAGAACCGTAGGCAATTCCCTCACCTTCAGCGGAACAGCATCGCGTGGATATCTCAGTATGTCTCAGGCAATGGCCGCTCTGTCAGTCTACACATTCTCCTTCAATGCGATCTGTGACGGAGTGTTGCAGATTGACGAAATTCAGTATTGCTCACTCACTGGCGGAACTATCGTTGTCTCGATTGATGGAGCTGTCGTTGCTGATGAGAATGCTGTCCCTGCTGCCGGGGTTCATGCCTTTTCGATCAAGATCACAGCAGGAGCCGTAGGCGATACCGCTGCATTACGTTTCGGGATGGGTGCGAGTGCTGTAGCGACCGGGAGTGTGACGGTCTACGAGCCGCAACTTACCCTTAGTTCGTATGTAATGCCGTATGCCGCTACTGGAGTCGGGGAAACTGCCGCGATTGCATCAACCGCTGCAACCAGCAGCAACAACGGGCTGGCGATCCCGCTGAATGCACAGATGACCGCTGCACTGAGTGGCGGGGCGTTTACGGCTGCTGCATTGTGCTGGATGGGCGCGAGTAACACGGAAATATCTATTACAAGCCATAACTTGCTTTCCAACGGCAATGTAGTCACTATCGGCGGTCTTTATTTCCAAGCAATAGCCGGCCCAACTTATCCTATTGTTAAGTCTTACGACGGCGTAACAGCCCCTGCTATCACTGGCACATGGGACCGTGGAGAAATCCACCTCCGAGCAGTCCAGACCAACGCAGCAAAAACTCAATTCAGGGTAGGTTATCGCCGCTACAGTTCGGCAATGGTTGCCATAGATGCAAACATAGTCTGGGGGTCGTGGGTAGCCTATGACGGCAGCATGAACCCCTTGACGCATCTACGCTTCGGCTACGGCCTCACCGTCCCCATAGGCTTCCTTCAGACGCAACTCTGGAACAAATCTGCCAGTGATGCGGAGATCCTTGCAGCCTTGGAGTATGCAATATGAGTGAGTATATATCAGGGTTCTACATCGCAGACGCTCTAGGCTCCACGACAATTAACGGAATAATCCCACTCAACGCATGGCCAGTCTGCGTGGTGGATGGACAGCAGGTTGTCAATTGCATCTGGAAAAAAGGCCAGTGGCCAGCACCCGTTGCCGGTGAAGTGACGGAGGCGATTGAAAGTCTTCCATCGGCAACTATCGAAGGGATCACTGCCAAGGTGCTCGGAGATACGAGGGACGGGGTAGCCGATACCCCGCAGCTTTACGAGGTGTGGAAGCCGGGAATGTGGGTAGAAACAGGACAAATCTTGGTGCATGATATTGTTTCCGGCACCGGAGAAACGCAGACGATAGAGCGGAAACTGTACCGAGTTGTCTTGGAACACACTACACAGGCAGATTGGTTGCCTCAAGATGTCCCTGCTAGATATGTCGTTGTTGCTCCTCCAGGGGTAATCCTTGACTGGGTGCAACCGTTGGGGGCGCATGACGCTTACAACATCGGGGACAAGGTGCGCTTCGACGGAAAGATTTACGAGAGCAAGATTAATGCGAATGTGTGGAGTCCAACAGTATACCCTGCGGGGTGGAAGGAGATTATATGACCAAGGAAGAAGCGGACGAACTGAAAGCCAAAATATCCAGCATCCTCTTCGGCATCAGCGGAGAAGAATGCGATGATGCTGACGGATGGTGGGAAACTTCCACCGGGGCGGAGTTTGGCAAAAAGAAACTGGCCGAAGTGTTACAGGCCGTAGACGAGATGGTGAAGAGATGAAAAAATGGATTCTTTTGCTGGTGCTGCTGGCAGTTCCGATGCCAGTCCAAGCCGCCCCAGAATGGCAGCGGAGCATTCAGGTAGAATGGGGGTATGAGCCGCCGACAGACCTGATCGCCACTGGGTTCAGGCTGTACCAAGAAGGTGTAGAGGTTTGTGAGTGGGCAGTGCCTACTATCAGAACTGGTGACTGTGATGTAATTTTGACACAGAAATCGACATCGTTCACGCTGACGGCGACCTTCTCTGATGGTCAGGAGTCACCACACTCTGATCCTTACATCTTTGTCGATTGGGGGCCGAAGCCGAGAATTATCCGGCTTGAATCAAGATGAAAATACTTTGCATAATTCTTTGTTTGTTTCTGTCAAGCTGTAGCGTAATGCCATACAAGCTCTGCTCGAAGGTAGATCAACCTACATCACTTAGTGAGATTAAATTAACTGTTCATGAAGAACCGTTGTTGATGTCATCTTACCACTGCCATAAGTTAGCATGGAAGCTGAACCCATTAATAATGATAGCAGCTATAGGAACCATACCAGCATGTGCAGAAGTTACATACAGTAAAAAGAATCGTAAAGTTAAAGAATGTGAGGTATGGGTTCCTAGAGGTGATAAGTATATGCTTGAGCATGAGCTTCGACATTGTGAGGGGTATAAGGATAGTCTATTCTAAAAGGGGAAAAGTGATGAAGAAGACATTGATTGGATGTAGTTTGGTATTGCTTCTTGTTGGATGTGGGACAAAGACTGCGAATTATACTTTTAATCAAACTACTGCTGGAGAGCATGTTCCGAAGGTTGCTGCATTTGGTAGTGCATCTAATCCTACGTCACAAGATACTGGAAGAAGTTCGACTAATTCTGGGGGTTCAGGGAACACTATTATTATCATTGAGTCCAGTGCTCAAGATGCTAAGTCTGATCCAGATTTTAGTGGAATAGCTGATGCAGTTGTGGATAAGTTAACTGGTGGACTGACAGATATTCCAGCTATTGTAGAAGATTTGGCAGAGCCTGAGGCATTGGAAGATGTTGATCAAGGTAATGTGGTGGAGGTAGATTAATGCTAGTCAGAATACTGCTTACTTTGATAATTATAACATTTCCAGCATTTGCTGATGCTTCTCTTGAAACGTGTGTAAGGTCATGCCTTGATGATGTAACGCCGACCACGCCTACAACTCCCACGGTTCCAACTACTCCTACAACTGGTAGCAAGATCTTTCCAAGCCAAATTATATTTGAAAATCAAAGTGATGTAGCCACAGGAAAATATGCTGGCAAAGCACTTATTCTGTTTCCTGCAAGTTGGTATGGCAAGATTCTTTCTGTTGGACTAAATGGTGAGACAGGCTACAAAGATGAATATAAAGGTCAGCCGGTTTTCCGTTATACTAAAGAAGGCAGTGCATATTCAAGACCGTTGAAGATTGTAATAACTGCTACAAACGGGCAAGTTTATACTGCCTATACAGGAAGTGCAGTTACGCCAAACGCTGGGAATAATGTTGAAACTGTAAAGACATCTGGCTGGGCAAATAATAATCGAGATCATTATAGAATAACTAATTCTGGTGCATCATATGGTAAGAACTTTGTATTAGAGTTTAGTGATGGATCTAAATATACTGTACCAGATGGATCAGTACGAAAAGAATGGAGTGATGGTACTTTGTGGAAACCCAAATCAGATAATGATCCAAATAAAGCTGTCGTATTAGGTAAACGAAATGTTCATATAACTTCGGTGACTGTGAGGTATTGAAATGCAAGATACTCCTGTTTTAAAATCAGGTGTTAAGTCATCTGAGTTCTGGGTTTCTATTGTAGCTTTATTACCTTGGCTCGCCCAGCAATTTGGTTTCGATCCATCTATGGTTGCGGATACTGCTAGAGGAACAATAGAAATTGTTAGTAAAAATACTGGAAGTGATTTGCCCCTGGCGATTGCTGGAGCTTATGTTGTAGGGAGGCTTGTGTTGAAACATTTCAGGAGGAACTAATCAAACCATATGAGAGTAATTGCAGAGGCGAGTTTACAAATGTCTGAAAGAACAGGTGATGGATTACATTACGTCAAAGATAGATATTGTAAAGATTCGGAGCTTCCATGCTTTGCTTTTGACTCAAATGGTTTGTTAAAAATAGGTTGTGATAGGTTTAAAAAGCTGCCTACTGGAGTTAAGATATGTTTAGACAAATAGTTTTATGCTTCCTACTGGCAATGCCAGCATATGGGATGACAGGCCAAGTTGTGACTGTTGTAGATGGAGATACACTGAAAGTAGCGACGGATCAAGGAATTGTTACGGTCAGACTATATGGGATTGACACACCAGAAAAGAAGCAAGAACATGGTTTGGATGCAAAAGAAGTAGCGTCGAATCTAGTAATTGGAAAGGATATAAACTTTGCTCCTGTAGGAACAGACTTATACAAACGAACAGTTGCTGTAGTTATGTATGGTGATTTGTGTTTGCAAGAGCAGATGCTAATTTCTGGATATGCCTGGGTGTATCCGCAATATTGCAAAGAGTCGTTCTGTAAAGCCTGGAAGAGTTTGCAAAAGGTTTCAGAGAACAATAAGTGGGGGCTGTGGGCGAGTGAGAATCCTGTTGAACCATGGAGATGGAGAAAACAGCAGAGATGAATGGATGGTTGGAATACAGAGCAGGATTTAAGTATCAACTTACAAGTGCTTATTCACGACAGACAGAGATACTTGGATTTGATATTGATACAGCATATATAAAACTGTCTCCAGAAGGTCTACTGACATTAAAATGTGGATATGCTTCTGATGGTCCAAGTGGACTGACGTTTGATACTCGCAATTCTATTCGAGCAGCGTTCGTTCATGATGCACTTTATTATCTGATTAGAAACGGTTATCTTGATCAAGAATGGAAGAAGTATGCAGACAAACTATTCTATGAGATATTGCTTGAAGATGGCATGTGGAAACCTCGTGCATATATTTGGTACTGTGGAGTAAGGTGGAAAGGTGCGGAGTCATTATATCCTTCGAAAGAAAAACCAGTTCTGAGGGCACCATGATATTACGAGATGGAAGTGAAGTACTTGATTCAAGATTTGGGTTGATCAAGCAAGACGATCTGGTAGCAACTTCATTATTTGCTGCTGCTCCGCCGGATGGTGGGATTGATCTTAGCAAGCGTGAGTTGATATCTAAGAAAAGGATCAAGAAGTTTGGCGATCCGTTGCTGAATCAAGAGCATTGGTCAGCATGTGCAGGCATGACAATGACGGCTGCACTTGAACATGAACCTGGAATACGAACCATTGGCAGTGAATGGGGAATAAACTTTTATTTTGATGCACAAGATCATGACGAGTTTCCAGGTAGCGAGCGTCCGGGCAGTTCTATAAAAGGATATGGCACTAGCATGTTGGCTGTTTGTGAGGAGGCCAAGCGGCGAGGCTTAATCAAATCTTGGCATAGAGCATATACTATTGAAGAAGTAATTATTGGGCTTGGCTATTATTCGTGTCCATTATTTGGATTTACTTGGACTGAAGGAATGGCTGATCCAGATTCAAAAGGTCTAAGCCATCCGACTGGCAAGATAATTGGAGGTCATGCACATCTTGGGACGTTTGTAAATTTGCGAGATGAACTGATCGGTGGACCAAACTCATGGTTTGAGTGGAACAAAGTAATGCACGGATTCTGGGTAATGAAAATCTCAGATGTAGAGAATCGTATGAAGCGTGGTGGTGAATGTATTTTTATTGAGAAGGCATAGCTACCCCGGCCTGATGACCGGAAAGGAAGAGAAATGACCGAAGAGCATAAAGTAAAGTGCAATTTTGGAGATGATGGGATGTGCACTTTACATGGTATAGAAGTTGAACGACGTAAAGGAATGGAGGTATTAACTGCCAATATTCCGAAGATACTTACGTGGCAGAATAGGATTGTTGGATGGTCCTTGCTGGTGACAGTTTTTGTAGCAGGTGCATATGCATATATAACGGATATTAAGAATGAGATAAAGAGGGAGTATGCTGAAGGCATCGGAGCTACTTCTGTAGAAATAAAGATTATTACCAAGCAACTTGATCAATTATCTACTGGACAGGCAAGAGTTGAAGAACGTTACGAGGCGTTGTTAAGGTCATTGACTGAGATGAACTCAAGCATTAATACTCTTACTTATTTGCAGTTTGATGCTGATAGGAAAAAGGAGATTAAGAGTAAATGAGTACAGTCGAGCGGATTCAAGAATTGCTGAATTGTACTTCTAGGATTCCTGAGAAGGACAAGGCTGGGATCATAACAGCTCATGGAGTTGATTGCACAGTAAGGATAAAGGCATTGAATGATTGTTTGAAAATTGCTAAGGATGAGGAAAGCAAGAATGAGCGTAATTGAAGATCTCAAGAGGCATGAAGGATTTAGAGCAAAACCATATCTAGATACTGAAGGACATCTGACGATTGGGTATGGATTAAATCTTGATGCGGGGATTAGTAAAGAAGAAGCTCAGATGATTCTTGCTCATCGGGTGAGGAAAGTTCAGTTTGATCTTATTTCGAGATTGCCTTATTGGAATAGGCTATCTTCGGTTCGGCAGGATGTATTAATCAATATGGCTTACAATCTCGGAGTTGATGGATTGATGAAGTTTAAAGTAACTCTTAGCATGATTGAAGTTGGAAGATATGAAGAAGCAGCGAAGCAGATGCTTAAAAGTAAATGGGCTAATCAGGTTGGTTATCGTGCCACTGAACTGGCAGCTAAGATGCGAGGTGGGAAATAATGGCCCTGTGGACCCCAGCCAGTATTAGCCCGGCTGCGAACCCATACACGTGGCTCGATTTTAGCGATGCCGCTGCCAGGACAATCGATATCGGCATCACCCAGATTGCCGATAAATTCGGCAACGGCAACCACGCTACTCAGTCTGCGGATGCCAGTCAGCCAGCGGTATCGTCCGCGGCGATCAACGGCCTCGATGCCGCATTGTTTGACGGATCAAATGATCGTCTGGATTTCACCTCGGCGGTGTTGCAGCCGAAATCAACGCTGTTTATAGTTTTTAAACCAACCATTGAAGTAGTTCTTGGATTTTTATTTGGGCAGTATGTTGCTGATGGAACAGGTAGAACTGGTATTGCTTGTAATCAAGTTTCATCGGGTACTACAACGTCTGGTCAATTAAATCCATTTAATACTACCTCGTCTAGCGGTGCTGGAAGTGGCGGTGTAATTAACCATTTTCCTATATCCAATTCCCCAACTATAGTTACGTTATCCTTAGATATTCCAGGAACTGAAAACTTCAAAACATATAAGCACGATGTGCTGCAGGACAGCGCGACCATCACTGCGGTCTATACTGCCATCTCGTCGGCATTAGGAGCCGCATGTGCTGAGAGTAGTCTGTATTTTTATGATGGCCTGATCGCTGAGTTAATTGTCCTGCACAGTGTCGCCTCGGCCGAGTTGCGCAATACCATTACCGGATACCTGGCGTGGAAATGGGGGACGGTGGCGGATCTGGCTGCCGATCACCCCTACAAATCAGCCGCCCCGACGACAAATAAAGTTTCAGGAGTAGTAACTGTAAATGGTTCTCCAGCAGCTAGAACAGTAGCAGTTTTTCGTCGATCTGATTTTACGTTACTTGGAACAACAACGTCAAATGCAACTACTGGGGCCTTTGAGATATCAAATGGTTTGATTCCAGCAGATGCTAACGCACTATTAGTAACAGCAATTGACGCAACTGGTACTTATAATGCTGTTTCTGTAGATTATATAACTTCGGTTAGCTAATGAGTTATACCCCACCAGCAGGAGATGCAATAGTTCTTAATTTCAGTGGGAGTTATACCCCTCCTACTGGAGATGCAATAGTTCTTGCTTTTGGAGATACTGTTCCGAATGCAAGCACTGAATTAAGTGCTGTAGCATCGAATAGCTCAATTGGAGCTAAGGTTGCAGTAAATTCTTGCGAGTTGCTAGGTTATGGAGATTTAGTTGATACATCAACAAAGATTGGGGCAGGTACAATTAGTGTATCAGCAGTAAGTGAATTAACTGTTACATCTGTTAAAGTAGGAATAGGAAATAGTACAATATTTGCTGTATCAACTATTACATCTGATGGAGAGGCAGTTTTTGCAATACCTTATGGGTCAGTATATCTAACTGCAATATCTGCTATAGAGGTAACAGGAGCAAAACTTGCTCGTGGTCCTCCTGAGTTATCATCAATTGTTGGAAGTATATCTTTCGGAATAAAGGTTGCGGCTGATGCTGCTGAACTATCAGCAATAGCAGATGTAATAACTGACGCACTTACAATTCATGAAGTTGAATTATGGGAAGAAGTTTCAAGAATAACTAGGACGTTCACTGAGCAGTCTGTAATTTCTAGGCAGTATTCAGGAACGTCACTGATTGACAGAATACTTACAGAAAATTCAGCATTAACTACAGAGTATTCTGGTAATTCATTTATAATTAAAGTTTTTAAAGCAATATCACATTTGAGGAATACATAATGGGCGCTTTTGTAGCAGCAGCAAAAAACACGATGCTTGATGCACTCACCGTTGATCGGCTTTCACTGCATTCTGGTGCACCTGGAACAGATGGACTGTCAAACGAATTATCTGGTGGAACTCCTGCATATGCTCGCAAAGCATGTGTGTATGCAGCAGCTTCTGGTGGAGAAAGACTGTTGAACGCTGATGTAACTTTTGACGTTCCAGGATCGACAAGTGTTCAGTATGTTGGAAAATGGAACTATAATAATGGCACGATGATTTTTCACGGCTCAGATCAGGTAACGACTGAATCTTATGGCGCGCAAGGTCAGTATATTGTTAAGGCAACTACAAGTAAACTCTCTTTGACTGATCCGGCATAAGGTATAATTATGGCTATTCAGAGTGGATTTTTCAAAGGGCAAGTTGGGGCTAAGATTATTTTAGAAACTGGTGATAGTGCTGCTCTATTGGCTACTGCAACAGTTTTGAGGATTAACTACTGTTTGCCTTCAGGAAATACTGGATCGTGGACAGCTGCGCTGGAAGGTACATCATTGGCATATACAACTACTGCTATAACAAATCTTTCAGAATCAGGCTTGTACAAAATACAGGCATATGTCGAAGGGCCTGGATGGAAGATGCCTGGAGAAATTGTCGAGATGTATGTTTCTGCTCCGATTGTGGCTATAGCATAAAGGACACATCTTAATGTATGTACTAACTATTGATCAATCCCGCTGTGCAGACTGTGGGAATTGCGAACGAAGATTGCCTGGGCTGCATTCGAAAGTAATAGATAATAAGTTGCTTGTGAATGAAGTTAATTCTGATGTAGATTTTGTTGCGATATTTCGTGCGCTTGCTGACTGTCTTACTGAGGCATTAAGTTTTCGGAGGTTCAATGGCTGATCAACTCGATGTAGCGTGGGAACAAACTGAGATACATCTGAGAGAAGCATTAGCTAATCGAAAAGTTTTTTATGGAGAGTCAAGAACGCATTGTTTGGACTGCGAAGAACCAATCCCTGAAGGTCGTCGCAAAGCAGTTCCTGGTTGCCAATATTGTGTTAGGTGTGCTGAGGAGTTGCAGGGATGAGCCACCACAAAAAAGGAAGACCAAAAAATCGCAGGGCTGGCTGTTTGATGTGCAAGCCCTGGAAGGTGAATGGAACAGGAAAAGGCGGTAATCTCGGAGATCTTCCTGAAAAGTACTCCGATTTTCGGCGCAGGACGTTCGCTGAGGAAGAGGTATCTAAGGTATGATAAAGGATTTCAACTACACTGCGCCGCCGACGGTCGCCAAGTTCATGCGCTCAAACGCCTTTCACAGGGCGATCAGCGGCCCGATAGGATCCGGAAAATCAGCCGGTATGTGTGTGGAGATCCTCCGCCGCAACCTCGAGATGCCCCCCTGGAACAACGGTAAAAGATCATCTAAGTGGGCGATTGTACGTAATACCGTAAAACAATTACGCGACACGACTCTTGCTACTTGGATGCACTGGATGCGTGACCTCGGCACTTGGCATGAGTCGAAGATGACATTTCGGCTCAAGTTCGGAGACGTGGAGTCCGAGATCCTGTTCCTGCCGCTCGACACCATTGACGATATAGGAAGAGTTCTCAGTTTGGAGCTAACAGGCTGTTTTATCAACGAATTTCGTGAGGTGCCTGTACCGTTGTACGCAGACATCAAGGGCCGTCTGCGCCGCTACCCGAACCCGGTTGAGGTGCCTGGGGCATGGTACGGTCTGATCATGGATACTAACCCGCCCGAGATCGACAGTGCCGCCTTCAAGCTCATGGAGCACCTGCCGCAGGAAGAGGGCAACGACAACAGCATTATCGAGGTCGACACCTTCAAGCAGCCATCTGGCCTGTCGCCGCAGGGTGAGAACCTCGACCACCTCCATCCTGACTACTACAAGGACCTCGCCAAGGGTCAGACCAAGGCCTGGGTCGATACCTACATTCACGGTCTTTACTCACCATCCATGTCTGGTAAGCCGGTCTACGGGGCGACCTTCCGTCCCGAGCGGCACGTGTCGCCAGTGCATCTGCAGCCGGACCCGGACCTGCCGGTGATCATCAGCTTCGATTGCGGATTAACGCCAGCTGCGACTTTCAAACAGATGTCACTCGATGGCCGGGTCAGGGTTCTGCGCGAGGCTGCCGAGTTTGATATGGGCATGAAACGGTTCAGTCGACTGCGCCTGCGGCCAATCATCAAGAACTTCTTTCCAAACAATCCGCTGATCTTCATCGGTGACCCGGCCGGTAGCCGGCGGGCCGACTCCGACGAGTCCTCGGCGTTCAAGGTACTGAAGACCGATTACGACGAAGACGGAGCGATCGTCAAGGCAGCATCGACCAACGACCCCAAAGTGCGCATCGAAGCGACGGAGCACATGCTCAGTCAGTATCCGGATGGCGAGCCGCTGATGATTATTGACCCCTCTTGCAAGCTGTATATCGAGGCCCTGCGCAGCAAGTACCGATACCCGAAGAAGAAGCTCTCCGGTGAGTTCTCGGATAGCCCAGAGAAAAACGCATGGTCCCATATAGCTGAGGCCGGACAGTATGGTGACTTATATCTGCTTTCTGGCAAGTACGACCCGGCCGATCATGTTCGAGTAGACTATAACCCGCTTAATCAGCTTCAATCTTACCGCCCTGCCCAGAAAGAAGGCTATTAAACCAAGCACTTAAAGAGGCGACAATGAAATACAACTTCGATGAACTGTCCAAGCTCGGCACCCACCTGAAGGGCACCCTCGCCCAGTTCATCAACGACCGGGCTCTCTGTGAGGCACAGTGGCTGAAGAACCTGCGGCAGTACCTCGGCAAGTATGATCCGGAGATCCTCCAGTATATCCAGGAAGAACGCTCCCACGTCTACCCGCGTGACACCAAGGTCAAGATCAAGGGCGGAGTGGCCAAGATGATGGAGATGATGTTCCCCTCTCAGGACCGCAACTGGACCCTGTCGGTGTCGCCGTCCCCCTCCATTCCGAAAGACGCCCTTGAGAACATCCTCGCCAACCTGCAGCAGACCGGAGAGCCGATCAGCAGCGAGACGATCGAGCGAGCGGTCAGGGAGTTCGCCGAGGACCGCAAGGGCAGGATGGAGACCGAGATCGCCGACCAACTCTCCGATGCCAATGTCGACCATCCCCAGCTTTGCAAGCGGGTCACCCGCAGCGGCTATATCTACGGTTTCGGCGTCGCCCGCTGCCCGATGGTCCGCACTCAGCGAGAGCGGTATTGGGAGATGGACCCAGCCACCGGCGCCTATGTCGCCAAGGAGAAGACCATTCGCCGGCCATACCCGGAGTATGTGCGGATCTGGGACTTCTACCCGGACCTATCGGCCAAGTGCTGGGAGGACCAGGAGATGATGTTCGAGCGGGCTGTCCTCAGCCGGCACGACTTCCGGGAGTTGTCCAAACGTGACGACTTCATCGGCAAGAGCATCCGCGAGTACATCAAGGACCATGCCACTGGCAACTACCTGGCCAAGTCCTATGAGGCCGAGTTGCACACCCTGGCCAAGACCTCGAACCTCGCCGACCGCACCGCCCGCAGGTATGAGATCTACCGTGGCCTCGGCTTCATCTCCGGGCATACCCTGGCTGCGGCCGGCATTGAGATATCTGAAGACAATCTCGACATGGATATCCTGGCCGACCTGTGGTTCGTCGACGACGTGGTGATCAAGGCGGTGGTCGCCCCCTTCGGCAAACGCCCCTCCGATCAGTACCATGCTTTCATCTACACCGAGGATGAGGACAGCGGCCTGACCGGCGTCGGGATGCCGGAGGAGATCAGGGATTCACAGATGTCGCTCTGTGCTACCACCCGGGCGATGATGGACAACATGGCGGCGATCGCCGGTCCGATCTTCGAGGTCAACACCGAGTTGCTGGCCAGGGGGCGCAAGAACATCGGCCCCATTCATGCCTTCATGACCATTGAGCGTGAGGGCGACGGGGTCGCTGCCCAGTACCCGG
>Ga0209318_1001290_pt1 | contig 16558 bp, 16 predicted proteins | sample RifGroE1_FD_183999 | JGI IMG/M metagenome (GOLD analysis project Ga0209318, IMG submission 183999) | Groundwater microbial communities from Rifle, Colorado, USA - Groundwater E1 (SPAdes) (version 2) | ecosystem: Environmental > Aquatic > Deep subsurface > Groundwater | place: Rifle, Colorado...
ATTTCTCCTACCCATGATGCAATTGCTATTCCTATTATTTCTAATATAACAAATCCAGGACTTCCAGGAGCAACAGTTTTCTTCATTAATTCACCAATGGTCATCGCATAGCAAGGGGTGGGGCATAGTAAACAAATTAATAATATAATATATTTTTTCATTAACTCACACCTCCAATTTACTATTAATATATTCCTGTGCATATTTCTCATCAACATTAACAATAATTTTAACATTTTTAAATTGTTTATTCATTTTGGTAAAACTTCCTATATTATTCATATAAAATATTTCATCTGCATGGAATTCTTCTCTAATAAATTCTTCTACAAATTTTCTTGGTAAGAATTTAACTTTTATTAATTCATCAATTAAATCAGTAATATCTAATGTCACACCTTCACTAGCAGAATTGTACCATAATAAATAAGTTTTCATTATTCAATTAACATTCCTTTTATTTTATTTTGGAATATTCCACTTAATAATTTTAGATTTGTTATCTGTATTGGCATTAGATTTATTAATTTCTGCTTTCTTATTAATATTCCTAACTTCAACATTATCCGTATTGGATGTATTATTAGTAAATGGATCTTCGGCAACACCCTTACTAGTTAATAAATTATTCCTTAATGCATTTCTAATAAATTCAGACATATTATTATTTTCATATTTACTGAGTAATAAAATTAATTCATTATCGTTTTTCCTGTTTAATCTAAAACTGATCATCATTGATAAATCACTCTCCTTTTTGATTTTGTATGACGGTTATATTTAATTATATTTGACTGTATGACATATTATACATGGTAATATTTAGTGTATGACAAATAATATAATATTATAAAATTATTTTTATATTACTATTGACAACAATAATATTATTATGGTAGAATTATTTTACAAATAAATTACATTACAAAGGAGAAATTAATATGAAAAATAAAATTGAGCAATACAAAAATTATTTAATTAATCAAGCAAAATCAAATAATACAATATCATCATATGTGTCAGACTTAAATCACTTCTTTACTTTACATGATGAAATTAGTAGGGATTCTATTATTAGATATAAAGAAGAGATTAGTAATTTATCATCTTCATCTATTAATAGAAAATTATCTGCAATTAAATCGTTTAATGAGTTTTTATTGATGTTAGGATTAATTGATAGTATGAAGGTTATTAAAAGGGATTTTGTAAAGATACAAGGCAAAGGTAATCCAACAAATATAACAGAATCACAAGTATCTGAATTCTTAGATAAAGTTAGTAATAAATATAATTTGCATAGAGATAGAAATATTGCTATTGTTTTTCTGATTGCTCATACAGGAATTAGGAGAGAAGAAATTACAAATTTAAAATTGAGGAATTTAGATTTAATTAATGGTGAATTGAAGTTGATTGGTAAAGGTGATAAAGAAAGAGTTATATTGTTAAATGATGTTGCAATAAAAGTTATTAAGGATTATTTAAAAATTAGAGAAAGATATAAATTTGCTAATAGTCAATATATATTTTTATCTGAAAGAAGTGAGAAACTAGATAAAAGTACAATTAATTATATATTTAATAGTTATGGTGATGATTGTAAGGTTGGAGTGCATTCACTTCGTCATAACTGGGCAACGTCTACACAAGAACAAGGTATATTAACATTGCCTGAATTACAAGATCAATTAGGACACTCATCTATTTCAACCAGTGGCAAATATACTCATGCAAGAAAAGAAAATATTAAAAAGAAAATTAATAATTTAAGGATTGGATTGTAGTGTGAATATATAATTTATTATATTTATTTTATTATTCTATTGACTTCTGTGTGAATGTTTAGTATAATATGGACAGGATAAATATATTTTATTGAAAGGAGGTGGAAAATATTATTTTTAATTATATCTCTTCTTTTCTTTGCATAATTTTCTAACGTCCTGCTGTCGTTCCTTACGTCACTCCGCACGCCGAAAGAAAATTTTTGTCGCCAAAGAAAAGAAGCAAAAGAAAGCGACAATGGTATTTTTTTATTTTTATTATTTTTTAATTTTTTTATTTATAGAATATTAATATAAATAACTATTGACATTTATTTTATTATTGTGTATAATATGAACAAGGTAAAATATATTAATAATATTTAATAAATAATAAAATAAATACAATAAAGGAGGTGAAAAAGGTGCATTTAATTGCTGTGTTAATTGTTTGTGGATTTTATTTTTTAGTATTTAGAGGATAATATTATAGAATATTAATATATTTATATTATTATTTATTTGTATTTAATTTTATTATTCTTTTTCTTCTCTTTTTTCTCATATTTATATTATCTCATCCTCATTGTACTAATAGAGGACTAGATAGTTTGAGAAAGAGAAGAGTATTATCCGACAAACCATTAGTATTGCTTGATTTTGTAAAAATTTTTAATGCAACGTAGTGTGCAAAACCCATTAAAAAGATGCAATGTAGTGTGCATCATTATAAATATAATAAAGGAGGGTGTTTAATAATAGGTAGTAAAAAAGAAGTAGTTAAAATTTTAGCAGATATAGAAACAGGAGAAACAATTGAAATTCATGAAGGTGATAAATTAAAAATAACTTCATTAGAACAAAGAAATGCTATACAGAAATCAATAAAAAAGAGAGAAATGAATGAATTAACAAAAGAATGGAATAATCAATTTGGTGGTTTTGTTTTCATATTGTTTAAATACTCTAATTTAATTTTAGAAAAAAATGAAGAAATTACTCCAGAAGATATTACTAAATTATTTTATTTAGCTACTTATGTGGATTACAATGGATTTATTATTTACGAAGATAATCAAATGAGTAAAAGTATAATGATGAAAGTATTAAATATAAAGAAAAGAAGATTTGATACATTTTTTAAAAGAATGAAAGATGCAAATATATTTATTTATGAAAATAAAATAATAAAAATTAATACTGAATATTTTGTGAAAGGAGAAATAACAAAGGAAATACAAGTAGATAATAATTTTACAAGGTTATATGTAAATAGTATTAGATTTATATATGAAAATGTTGATATAAGTAAGCATAGTCAACTTGGCATATATTTTAAACTAATTCCTTATATACATAGACAGAGGAATGTATTATGTCATAATCCTGATTGCTATGAAGATGATATAAAATTAATGAATGCTAACGAATTAAAGATTATTATAGGTTATCATAGAAATGGAGTAAGAAAATTTATAAATTCTTTATTAAGTATAAAATTAATCAATGGTGAATCTATTTTAGCATCAGTTAAAAATGATCCAGATGAAGGTAAATCATTTATTATAGTTAATCCAAAAGTTATATATGGAGGTAATTTTAATTTAAAGAAAGGACAAGAAATGGTTACAAAATGGTTTATCTCATCAACTAATTAAATAAAGGAGATATTATATGACAATTGGAGTATATAAGATTTATAATATAATAAATAATAAGTTATACATAGGTAGTTCAAAAAATATTGAGAATAGATGGAGTCAACATAAATCATTGTTAGAAAAAGATAGTCATCATTCTTTTAAATTACAAAGAGATTGGAAGGAATTTGGAGGAAAAAATTTTGCATTTGAAATAATAGATGAAGTTAATGAAGATCGATTAAAAGAATATGAACAATATTGGTTAGATACTTTGAAACCTCATAAAATAGGTTATAATATATTACCTTATGCAGATATTGAATCTAATAAAACTGATATTCAAAAATGGAATGATGAGAATGGTGGATTTATATTTTCCTTATTTAGATATAATAATTGTTTATATAACAATATAGATATATTACAAGAAGATATTTTTAAATTATTCTATATATCTACTTATTTAAATTATGATAATTATTTAACTATAAATAGAAAAGATATGAAAGATTTATTAAGTATGAGCAGAGAAAGATTTGATAAATTTTTTAACAAAATGATTAATCTTAATATATTAACTAAAGAAGGTAAATTGTTAAAATTAAATAATTTATATTTATCAAAAGGTGCATTAGATAAAAAAATAAAACAATATAATGACTTTACTAGAATTTATATTAACTCAATAAAATTTTTATATGAAAATAACAATATCAGAAAACATAGTCAAATTGGTGCATTTATTAAATTAATTCCATATATACATAGAGAAAGTAATATTCTTTGCTTTAATCAGACAGATGATATATTTGAAATAAATAAAATATTAACAAAAGATGTGTTAAATATATTAGACTATCATAGAAGTAGTATAAAGAGAACATTTAATGATATAGTTTTTATTAATAATGAACCTATTGTTAAGTTTACTGATATAGGAATTATTATTAATCCAAGAGTATATTATGGAGGTAATTTTGATATTGAAGGTGGTGTAAGTGGAATTTTAAAATGGTTTAAATAAAATAAAAGTAAGAAAGGGATGATTATTATTAAAGGTTATGAAATATTAGGATGGAGTAAAGAAACTTTTGATAAATTTTATAAGTCAGTAAATGATCATAGTTTTCTACCTGCTATTCAACTTGGATGTGTTGAATCTAGAGGTTTGGATAATTATCCAAGAGATAGTTTTGAATGTTTAAATGATTACTGTGGTAAGTGCTGGAAACAAGCGTTAAGTAAAGATTATGATTGATATTTAATATTAATTGATAAGGATACTTTTTATCCTTATCAATTAATTACAATGGAAATATAAATAATATAAGGAGGATATATAATTTTGAATTTCAATGAGAATCAATTAAAAGCAATTAATCATTATGAAGGAAATTGCTGTGTACTAGCGAGTGCCGGATCTGGAAAGACAAGTGTACTAACTAATAGAATAGTTAATCTTATTACTGTACATAAAGTAAAACCAGAAAATATACTTGCAATCACATTTAGCGTTAAAGCAAAAGAAAATATGCAAGAAAGATTATCAAAATTAATTGGTGACGATATAAACAGGATTACAATAGAGACTTTCCACGCACTCGGAAATAAATTGATGAAAGAAAGTAAATATAATTATTTTCATAATAAAATTAAAGTATGGCAACAGAAACAATTTATAAATAATATTGTAGTTAAGATTCTTGGTATTGAAAATAATGAAAAAGACGTAAATACTAAAGATATATTATCATTTATATCTTATCAGAAAAATAATTTATTAGATTATAATGATGAAATTTTAAAAACTAATTATATGCCATACGGAATTAATACAATGAGAGAAATATATCAAAAATATGAATTAACTAAGAAAAATGAAAAATTAATGGATTTTGATGATATGTTAATTAATACATATAAATTATTATCTAGCAATGATTCAGAAAGAGAAAGATACCAAAATAGATATAGGTTTATCTCAAATGATGAATTCCAAGACACAAATTTAGCACAATATGAAATATTAAGATTATTAGGTAAGAAACATAACAATGTCTTTGTGGTCGGTGATCCTTTGCAAAATATTTTCGAGTGGAATTTGGCGAATAATAACTATCTTATAGATTTCCATAAGGATTGGATTGATACAACCATCATCCCTCTTAATACTAACTATAGAAGTTCTCAGGATATTGTTGAATTATCTAATAAGTTAGTTAAAGGTACAAAAGAAACTACGCATAAATATTATTATGAATCTATTGCACACAAACCCAAACATAAATCACCAGAGTTTTCTTATTTTTCTGATGAGGTTAGTGAATCAGAAGGAATTGCAAATAAAATATTAGAGATAAAGAATTCAGATAGTAATAGTAAATTTTCTAATTTTGCTATTTTAACTAGAACAAATTACCAAATACAAGCGATTGAAAGAGGACTATATAAGAATAATATACCATATGAGATTTTTGGAAGCAACCTCTTTTATGAACAGAAAGAAACAAAAGATATGATTTCCTACCTTAGATTAGTTAAAGATATTAATAATGATGAAGCATTTAAACAAATATATAATTCTCCTAATAGATATTTAGGTAATGTATTTTTAAATGAAGTTACTACATATTCACAGAAATATAATAAATCATTATTTACTAGTATGCTTTTATTTCCTAGGAGTAATGAATGGAGATATAAGAAAGGTATTAATGAAATACATGATATTATATTAAATATTAAAAGAAAAAAGAAATATAAAGTTGGAGATTTAATAAATATTATTAGAAAAGAGTTAGATTATGATAAATACATATCAAAAGAAGATACTGAAAGTAATATTAGAAGTGAAAAAATTGATAATTTAGATATTTTAGTTGTATTAGCAAATAAATATGATAATATTGATAAATTTCTTGAAGATGTAGATAATTTATTAGGATTTTCTAAAGGTTCAGATAGTGAAGATAGAGTTAAAGTAATGACCTGCCATCGGTCAAAGGGATTAGAATTTAAGGTAGTATTTGTAGCAGGAGTTAATGATGGATTATTACCTCATGCTAAATCTGGAAATGAAGCAGAAGAACGGAGATTATTATATGTTGGTATGACTCGTGCAGAGCAGATGCTTTTTATATCATCTACTAGATTTTATGGGAATCGTGAGATGGGAATTAGTAAATTTATATATGATATTTTTAGCAAGGAAACCATAAGAAATAGTTTTATTGATGATATTGAAGATTTTGAAGAAGAAGATTGGGAAGATGAATAATATAAATAATAAATAAAAATATAATAATTTAAGGAGGACTCCATATTGCTACAACTAAATAAAATCTATAATCAAGACTGTAAAGAAGGTATGAAGTTACTACCAGATAACTCAATATCATCAATCGTCACAGACCCACCTTACGGATTATCTAAAGAACCTAATATAGTAGAAGTTTTAACTAATTGGTTAAATAATGAAGAATACATACATAATTCAAAAGGATTTATGAATAAGGATTGGGACTCATTTGTTCCTAATCCTTCTATATGGAAAGAAGCATATAGAGTATTAAAACCAGGAGGATATTTATTATGTTTTGCTGGAACACGTACATATGATTTAATGTGTATAAGTTTAAGATTGGCAGGATTTGAAATAAGAGATCAAATTGATTGGATTTATGGAAGTGGATTTCCCAAATCAATGGATATAAGTAAACAAATTGATAAGAAATTTGGTGCTGAAAGAGAAGAAACTGGAGAATTTAAGACTAGACATGGTGGAGGAATTAAAAGTGATAAAATACAACAATTGAAACCAGAAATTAAACAAACTCCAATTACTACTCCTTCTACAAACGAAGCAAAACAATTTAACGGATATGGTACTAACTTAAAACCAGCACACGAACCAATTATAGTGGCAAGAAAACCTATAAGTGAAAAATCTATAGTAGATAATGTTCTAAAATGGAACACTGGTGGAATTAATATTGATGATTGTAGGGTTGAATATGTTGAAAATGATGATCCAAGAATAGGTAAAAATTATCAACATAATGCTAAAGCAGGATTAGAAATAGGAAATAATAAAGATAATTCTAATGGTGAAAAACAGCAATTACATAATAATGAAGGTAGATTTCCGGCAAATATTATTATGGATAAATATGCAGGTAAAATATTAGATTCTCAAAGTGGTATTCGTCAATCAGGTAAAGCAAATGGAAATGCAGAAGTAGGGATTGCAACAAATGGTCAGGGTGTACCTCCATTAAGGAGAGGAAAATTAATTTCAAGAAATGATACAGGTGGAGGAAGTAGATTCTTTAAACAATGTAATTATGATGATAGTGATTATGAAGTTATTAATTTCAAGTATTGTGCTAAAGCAAGTAAAAAGGAACGTGGTGAAGGGAATAATCATCCATGCGTCAAACCATTATCATTAATTAAGTATTTAGTTACATTGGTTACTCCTCCTGATGGGATATGCTTAGATCCATTTGAAGGATCAGGTACAACATTTATTGCTTGTCGAGAATTAGGTTTTGATCATATAGGATTTGAAATGAATAAAGATTATTGTGATATTGCAGAGAAAAGATTAAGTAATAAAAATACATAATAATTTTTTAAATATTTAATAAATATAATTAACAGAATATAAAAATAATTATTGACTTCTACCCTACTCTCATGCTATAATACAATTAATCAATAAACAAACAAGAATCTTAAAAGTAAATCAAAAGCAACAAAAATTTTATAAAAGAAAGGAGGTTTTTATTATTAATTTTATAAATCAATGTATAATTGATAAATTTTGTACAGAAGAATGTAAATATAAAACTATTTGTAATAAAGAAATTAAATATAATGAATGTAATGTTTTTAAATTTTTAAATTGGATTGATGATAATAATATGAATATTTGCAATATGTTAAAAATTGAAAACAAATGTTATGATAATTTTTATAAGAAAGGAGAATAATTTATATGGGTAAATATGAATATAAAGTTGAGTTTGAAACAAATAATAACAATCTAAATAATCCAGAAGAAACAATTCTTATTATTCTTGATAAAATAACTAATATAATCAGAACAGAATTATTGCAATATGTAAATAATCCTATGGTTACTTTTACAATATTAGAAAAGGATGAAGAATAAAGTTTAAATTATATTGTATTAATTGTATATAAATTACAAAGAAAGGAGGTTATGTTTCCATAAATAAATATTTAGGTATTTATACCCTATTCTATGAGAAAGACATATTATCACAAAAAACAATAATAGATAAACACACAAAGAAAAACAATACATATTTAAAAGGAAAATATAATATTGAATTATACAGATATGATAAAAACAAATTAGGTATCTTTTTCCCTTCTACACAAACAAGTAATAATATTGTACCACAATTAGAATCAAAAGGTGTAAAATTAAATTTATTATGTGAAGGTGATTCAGAAAGTATTTATATCTGTGATGAAAAGAATATAGATGTACTACATGAATGTGTTAAATTTATGATTAAAGGAAAATTGGAGCAATTAAAAGAACATAAATTAAAATTAAAAGAAGGTAAAAATAATAGTAAAGTTTAATACATATTTTTGATTGAATTTCGTACTTCAATATATAAAATACATAGTTTTATAAAATGTGTCAAAACCCTTATAGATTAAGGATTTGTAAGCGATTTGATTTTATAAAATATTAAAATTGCTTATAAATACAATAATAACAATAGTTTATAGACGTTTTTGTTGGTAAAAATTGAAGATATTTTAAGTTAAATTCAATTTTCATGTGTAAGTTTATGTTTGAAGATTTTTCGTTGCTAATTTAATTGATTTAATGATAGAATATAAAAATATAATAAAATATTAATAGAAAGAAGGAAAAATACATATGAATAATAAAACAAATAAAAACAATAGTACAAAAATTTATACAGGAAAATTATCCTACAACGAACAAGCAAATTATATCCTAAACTCCTCTATTTCCGGTACAATCAACATATCTGACATACTTTATAATATATGCTACTCTTCAAATAATCAAATAGAAATTAAAATTATGAAAGGTTGTAAGATACTATTTAATGAATCTGGCAGACTATTAAATAAAATTGATGATATAAATGGATTGCTTAGTTATCATGTTAATAGTGAGGATTTAGAGTCTGTGTTGTTTAATAATACTGGGGAATATTTAGATATTGAGATATATAGTGAAGTTTTATTGAATGAGATTGATGGTAAGCAAGGAGATAATGATTTAGACAGACTAGGAGTTGTGGCTTTTGAAACAAAACATATTAAATAATATACAGAATAATAATATACAGAATAATAATATAAGTGATAATAATATAAGTGATAATAATACATATTTTTGTGCTAAATGTTTGAGGAAATTGAATAGTAATGATAGAAATATTGTGAAAGATGTAGATGACAATATTTTCTGTGACCGTGAATGCAGAAGTTATTTTAGAAAAGAGAATCATGATTTGATTGATGAAATTATAGGTGGGTTTTAAGAATTTTTATATTTTTACATATAAAATAAATTATAAATAAAAGGAGATTAATATTATGACTATTAACAAGAGTTTTATTGTATCTGAATATGATTTAGATAAAATTGAATCTATTATGGAAGAAAAATTACATAATTTTGCAGTAGATACTTTTGGCGAAGAAATTTCTAAAAATATAAAAGTTAAAGCAGAGTATATAGAATATATGGATGATAATATGAGATGTTTTAAGGATGAATTTAGATGTGAATTGTGGTTAGAAATAATTTTCTTACAATATAATTATTTAGTTAAAGGTCATGGAGTTAGAAATGAAAGTATAGGCATGATGTTGGAATTCAAAGGTAGTCAACCATTTTATATTGATGGTAAATTTGTGAGTGGAAATGTTTTTGAATGGATACAAGGTGGAATTATACAAAAGTGTGAGATGATTTATGGGATTGGTAAAGATGAAGTTTATGAAAGGTTTAATGATTATATGATGGATTGTTAGTTGATTAGTTAATTCTATTAGTACAAGAGAAAAATAAATCCCTTGTACTAATAGAATTAATAATATAAATTATAAGGAGGATAAATTTGAATAAAATATTTTTAGATGATTTACCTAAATGGGGTAAAGAAGGACATGGTAAAGAAGGTACTTTTAATTGGAAAGAAAGTATTGGATATAAAGTTAATTTTATTTATAAAGATGTTGATGGAGAAATTGAAATTATTAATTATAACCCAAACAATAGAAATATAATTGTTAAGTACAAAAATAATATACCATATGAAATGACAGCGTCTTCATTTAGACAATGTAGATTAGGTGGATTATTAAAAGATGAATTTGAGTTTAAATATAATGAGCAAAATATTAAAAGAGTAGATTTAAGATTATTATCTAGAAGTTCTAATGGAGGTATTGATTGGGGAAAATCAATAGGAGAATATTTTGATTTTTATTATGATGATTTAAATGGGAAAATTTTAATAATAGATTATAATCCTAAAAAACAAAAAGCAAAATTAAAATATAATGATAAAATATTAGATATGTGTACTACAGATATTATTTCAGGGAAAATAGGTAATTTAATTGGTAAATGGCATACAGATTTTACATATAAAATTGGGGATATAATACATACAAATTTTTGTATAATAGAAATAATAGAACAATTTAAAAAATATGAAGAATCTCATCATGGTAATATGAAATGGTATAAATTTAAATGTTGTGGTTGTGGATGGGACAAAGGAGAGATTAGAGAAAATGATCTAAAAAGAAATAGAGGAAGTTGCCCAAAATGTGGTGATAAACACAGTTATCCAAATAAAATAGCATTTAATTTATTAGAACAATTAGGTATAAATTTTACACCAGAATTTTCACCAGATTGGATTAAACCTAAAAGATATGATTTTTATTTTGAATTAAATGATAAAGATTATATTTTAGAAATGGATGGAGGATTTCATTATAAAAATAATAATATGAATGGTAAATCTGTCAAAAGTGTAACTAAAATAGACGATTATAAAGAATTATTAGCAAAAGAAAATAATATAGAAATTATTAGAATTGAATGTTTAAAATCTGATTTAGAGTACATAAAAAATAATATATTAAATAGTAAATTGAATGAATTAATAAATTTAAATAATATTGATTGGTTAGAATGTCATAAATTTGCTAGCAAAAGTAGAATTTATGAAGCAAGTGATATATATAATAAAAATAAACATTTATCGCCAAGAGAAATTGGAACTATAATGAAAGTTAGTAATACAACTGCAAGAAAATTTTTAAAACAAGCACATGATTTAGGATTGTGTGATTATGTAGCAAATAATGGTTCATCAAAGAAAATTAAAGTATTATATAACAATAATGAAATTATTTATAATTCTAGTGTTGAATTAGAAAAATGTGCAAAAGAAGTTTATGGATTTAATATATTTACTACATATATACCTGATATTATTAGAAATAAAAAAGAATATTATGGTATTAAAATTGAATATGTAATATAAAGGAGGTGATTATTTGACAAATTATCCACAACAAAGATTTATATATAAAATTAATTCTAGTAGATTAAAAAGAGCAAAATGGAATTTGAATATTACTATTGAAGAAGCAATGGATAAAGGAGAGATAATTTCTTTAGCAGAAAGTCAATTAATTAGATTTATTGATGATATAAACAAAATTAATACAAATCAAAAATATGAAGATGTAAAAAATATACGTAAAGAAATAAATAGGATTAAAAAATTATCAACAACCATTGATAATAGAAGAAAAATTAAGTCATTATATAATGAGATATATAATTTATTATTAATAGAAGATTATATATGTGTAATTATAGATAATATGAAAGATTTCAATAGGATGAATCTTAAAAAAGGCTTCTACATTAATGGAATGAAATTTAAACATTTATTTGGCACTCCTGGAGGAGTTAAAAAATACACTATAACTTATGTAAATGAGAATATTTATGATAGATTAGAAGAAAAAATTAATAATGCTAGAAATATGAGTAAAGAATTTGTACCAGCAAAACTAGAAGCATATAAAAGTTTAGTTACATCAGTAAGTATACCAGTATCAAATCCAAATGGTATATTAGTTGTAAATGATTGTGTGACCAATTTTACAGATAATGTAATTAAAATAGATGATACTATATCAAAATATCCTATAGTTACATATGAAAAAGATTATCCTATTGAATTAGTTGATAGTGATGGATACGCACTTATTTCTCCAGATTTAAGTAGAAGATGGTTTAAAGAAATTGAAAATATAACAGAAGAAGATGAAGAAGGAAAAGAATATTTTATTCCTAGTGGTTATTGTCTTCGTAATAGTTTCTGTAAAGGTATGGTCTTTACCTTCGATTTCCATTATTTTTCAGAGAAAAAAGCAAATAAAAACTATATGGTGAAAGATGTATGGAATAATGATATAGATATTCGTTGTGTGGAATTAATATTGACTACTTCAATGCTAAAACTTTGGGATTCCTATAATTCAATTGAACATTATTTAGAATGTTGCAAAGATAATGGTTATTCATTTAGTATTACTAAACATACTCCTGAAAAATTAGAAAATGAAAGATACCTTAATTATCAATTCATACAATCTTTATATTTAGATGATGATGGAATTGAAAAATTAATTAAACCAACTATACAAGAAATACGTGAAATTCTTGATGAAGATTATAGGAAAAGTATTTTATTTCTTAAAGGTGTTTATTTAGATAAATTAAATTTTAATAAAGAAGAAAATGATTTTATAAAAGCGTTAATGATTGATAATAGAATGATTAACGATCCTTTTGTTAAAAATAAAATACATAATATGATAAAGAAGAAAATAACAGAAGCAAAGATAGGGGTACTTAAAACTACTGCTAATTTTTCTATAGTTTCAGGTGATCCATATAGTTTATGTCAAAGTATTTTTGGATTAGAAGTAACAGGATTATTAGATAAAGGTGAATTTTATTCTAAATATTGGAATGATTTAGATGTAGATAAAGTTGCTTGTTTTCGTGCTCCTATGACTTGTCACAATAATATTAGAATATTAAATTTGAAGAATACAGAAGATATGCGAAAATGGTATAAATATATGAATACAGTTACAATTTTTAATTCATGGGATACTACTGCTCATGCTTTAAATGGTCTCGATAAGGACGCAGATGCAGTATTTACCACAAACAACAAATATATACTTAATTCTATTAAAGAAACAGATGCAATATTTTGTGTGCAAAAAACAGCAGATAAAATAATTCCTAAGAAAAAAGATTTTATAAAATCAAATAAAGATGGATTTGGAGATGATATAGGTGTAACAACAAATCATATCACTTCAATGTTTGATGTATTAGCAAAATTTAAAGAAGATAGTAAAGAATATAAAGAAGTATTAAATAGAATTATGTGTGGGCAAAATTATCAACAAAATGCGATAGATAAAATTAAAGGTATAGTTAGTAAAAAAATACCTAAAGAATGGTATGATTATCGTTCTGCTATTAGTGATTTTGATAAGAGTATTGTAGCAAATAAAAAACCTTATTTTTTTAATTATATATATCCATATAGGAAGAAAGTATATGATAGATATATAAATCAAACAAAAAATAATTGCCTTATGAGATTTGGATTAACTATAGATGAATTAATACTTTTAGAAAATAAAACAAAAGAACAAGAAAATTTTATTAAATATTATTATTTAAAAATGCCAGTATCATTAAGTAAATCAGTAATGAATATTATTTGTTGGAAAATAGAAGAAGAGTTTGATAATTATAATTTAAATAATAGTAATAATAATTTTGATTATTCAATATTAATGACAGATACTAAATATTCTAAAGGTAGATATGATGCTATTAATAAATTGTACCATGACTATATTGAAAAAACACAACAATATTCTCAGAATATTAAAAATAAAAGAGTTGATAAAGAAGAAAGTAAAATACATAGAGTAATTATGAAAGATAATTTTAAGAAAAAAGCATATGAATTGTGTAGTAATACAGAAGAATTATGTAATATTGTAGTTAGTATTTGCTATAAAAATAATAATTCAAAACAATTTGCATGGGATATTTGTGGTGATGAAATTATTAATAATTTGTTAAAAAATAGTAATTATAAAGTATCATACCCTATTATAAATATAGATGGAGATATTGAATTTGGGGGTAATAAATTTTCTATGATTACGGAGGATATTAATGAAGATAATATTAAATGAAAAGGCATTGTTAAATAAATCATTAAATGATGGATATATTGATAAAAAACCAAGTATTACAATAAAGTTATTGGCAAAACATTTTTTTAAGATTGGTCAAGATAAAGAACAAGTTATTGATTCTATTGATAATTTTATGGGAAAGTATCATAAGAAATATAATTTTATGGATTGGCAAGATATTATAAAAAGAATTATATATCAAGTCAGTAAATTAGAAAAGATTGAATTTGTTGATATTAATAATATAATTATTTATAAAAATGAATTAAATATAATTAAAAATATTAACAATTTAAGATTAGAAAAATTAGCATTTATTTTACTTGTTTATTCAAAAATATATAATCAGTTAAATAATAATGAAACTAATTGGGTTAATTCAAATTTAAGAGATATTTTTAGTGATACTAAAATGACAGTAAGTAAAAAAGAACAAAATTTAATGATTAATAAATTAGGCAATATGGGATTATTAGAAGTATCAAGAATAGTTGATTGTACTAATATAAAAGTTTTATTTACTAAAAATGATGGAGAAGTTGCGATTGAAATTTGTGACTTTAGAAATTTTATTTATGAATATTTAAAATTTAAAGGGTATAAAATAGGTATTTGTGAAGGAGAAAATTGTGGTAGATTGATTATGGTAAAAAATAATAAAAATAAATATTGTAGCGATTGTGCTAAAAAAGAAAAAATGAAATTAGATAGAGATAGAATGAATGAAATTAGAAATAGTCGAAAATAGAAACTAATTACAAACTATTATAAATAAAGAGTTTTATTACTATATGCAAGAAAAATCTAATGTGAAATACATATTGAATTGCGGTGGTTGTCTTCGGACTACACCTAGAGAGTTTGGTTAACGCCTTACTCTCTTTTTAATTTGACAAATAAATTTGCTCATGATGAGTGAATGCTAATTAAATACAAAAACTAAATAAAATAAAATAAAATACAAAAGGAGAATTAATTTAAACATTGAAATCAATATCTCAACAAGAAAAAGAATGGTTAATTAAAAACAATATTTTAAAAATGGAAGGTGGGAAGTATCCTGACTTGTCTACTATTGGAAAAGGTAAGAAATCACGCAGAAAAAAACCTACAGTTCCAGATTATATGATCGATTTAATTAATAGAGAAATGTATAAGAAAGATTAGTAAATAATAGTAGCAACAAAAATTTTCCGAGAGGAATTGATATCTTATGATTAGTGAATCATATGGGTAAAAAGAAAAAATCAAAAATCAAGATTTCATTTATCGGTAACAATAGTGTAAGTGTAACTGGTTCTATGATTTTAATAGAAACAGAATATAATAACATACTTTTAGAATGTGGAATGATACAAAGTTCAAATTCAATAAAAGACTATAAAGACAATGCTAAACACTTCCCTTTTAAAACTAAAAACATAAATTATGTGTTTATCAATCATTCTCATATAGATCATATGGGTTTATTGCCTAAATTAATAAAGTATGGTTTTAATGGTAAAATAATAACTACAGACATAACTGCCAAATTATTAAAACCAATGCTAAAAGATTCAGCAAATATAATTAGGAAAGATGCTGAGTATATATCAAAAAAACGTGGAGTTAAATTTGAACCATTTTACAATGAAGATGATGTTTATAATACATTAGATTTAACATATAGTTATGATTATGGAATAATACATCAATTAGATGATAATACAAGTTTTAGATTTTTACATAATTCTCATATAATAGGTGCTTGTCAATTAGAATTATTTTTAAAAACAAGTACAGGACATATTGAGA
>Ga0209318_1001291_pt1 | contig 16546 bp, 24 predicted proteins | sample RifGroE1_FD_183999 | JGI IMG/M metagenome (GOLD analysis project Ga0209318, IMG submission 183999) | Groundwater microbial communities from Rifle, Colorado, USA - Groundwater E1 (SPAdes) (version 2) | ecosystem: Environmental > Aquatic > Deep subsurface > Groundwater | place: Rifle, Colorado...
AAGCCGATGTTCGTATGGAACGCCGGCTTTGAGTTGCCTGTGGTCAGGAAGCATGTGGAGCTTCGTTTCGATCGCGGGTGGCTGCCGAATGTCTACGATGCCCTGATCATGAAGTCCTACGTCAACGAGAACACGCCGCTCGGGTTGAAGTTCTCCTCCAGCGAATACCTGAAGTACCGGCAGGTTTCGTTTGAGGAAGTGACAGCGGCGCCAACTTTCGGGGACGATGATGACGATGAGGTCATCGAGGAATTCGAACCTGTCCCGACCCGCCAGATGAACGTGATGACCGGGGCGGAGGTTGTTGATTACGGTGCCGATGATGTTATCTGCACCGGTGCCCTGGCCAATCTGTTCGAGATCATCATGAAGTATGAAGGTACCTGGAACGCCTATGAGCTCTGTGAGTTGGCTCCGGCCTACCTCTGTGCCGAGTCCTTCCTCAACGGCCAGAAGTTTGATCTGGACCGCCTGAAAGAATTGACCAAGGAGAACGAAGAGAAATACGAAGAGATCTGGGCCAAGATCAAGGTCAAGCTGATGGATCTGGAATGGACCGTCGGCGACCAGCTTGACGGCTCCTGTTTTACCGAGAGGCTGCCAGGGTGTGTGTTCGAGCCGGCCGTGAGCCTGACCTCGACTGAACTGAAGAGAGTCTTCCAGCAGGTAACCGGCGAGACCCTGAAGACCAACGTCCGGACGATCGAGAAGCTGGCCGGCCTGATCGCCAAGGTAGAGCCGGATCTTGGCGCTGCTTTGATTATCGATGAGGATGAAGAGGTAGAGGACGAAGAGGCAGAACAACTGCGCCGATTCAATAACGTAGCCGAAGTGCTCTTCACCCCCAACCCTGTCCTTAACCTCGGCAGCCCGATCCAGATGCAGAACCTGCTCTACACTGCCATGGGTTTCCCGGTCAGGCTGCGCGGCAAGCTCACCGACAAGATGAGGGCCAAGGGTCAGGTCACCGGCAACCCCAAGGGCAACGAGTCGGCGATCCGCCACGCCATCATGTACGACGCGACGGAAGAGCAGAAGGAACTGTTGCTGATGCTGATCGAGGCCAAAGGATTGCTCACTGACCGCGGCCTTTTTCTGAAGCCGTATGTAAATATGCCGAATCCGAAGGATGGGATGGTGCATCCGAATCCCGGGCAGTCAAGGACCTCGTCGAGACGGTTCAGTTATTCCTGTCCTAACGTACAACAGCAGTCGCAGAAGTCTCCGATACGAGAGGTATACATCCCGACCGACGAGGAAGACCTGATTGTGTCGTTTGATGAAGCAGGGCAAGAGTTGCGGCATGCTGCAGTTCATTCTCAGGATCCTGAGATGCTCAGTTGTTTTATCGGTGAGGATAAGCGGGACATCCACTCTATAACCGGCCGAGCAATCATGGAGACGAAGGGAACGGATATCTCTTATGAGGAGTTTAAGAAAAGAGTATCTGATGAAGACAAGGTAGTAGTCAAACATCGTAAGTCTGCGAAAACCCTCAACTTTTTATCACAATACGGAGGCACATCCAAATCCCTCGCAGAGAAATTGCTGATAACAGAAGAAGAGGCAGCAGAGTTGATGGAAGCCAAGGACAAGACTTTCTCTCGACTGGTGACATGGCAGGAAGAGGTGAACACCTTGCATGCTGAACGAGGTTTTGCTATCACCCCACTCGGGGCCCGAAAGCATCTCGTTCTTGACGGGTCGTGGAAAGATAACCACGAGCTTCGGTCAGGTTTGAACTTCATCATCCAGTCTGGCTCTGCCGAGCAGATAAAACTGGCCATGGCCGAGGTCTGGAACAGGAAGATCACAGATCGCTATGTGTGCGAGATGAAAATGCAAATCCACGATGAACTGTGCTTTACATGCTCGCGTGAGGACATGGTTGAGTTCTGCCGAGAGGTTCACGAGATAATGACCAGGCCGTATGGTGGGCTACCGATTCCTTGGGAATCGAGTATCGCTATTGGCAGGAATTTCGGAAAGCTTTCTGAGATCGATTATTTTGATGAGGGTAAAATCATCGAAATCGTAAATAACTGTTGATAATTGAGTTCTCTATGGTACAGTGGGTGAAAAGCTACTATTTATTAACCTTAACCGTGGAGAACTTTATGACTAGACCAATGGATATCGCTGGAATGACGTTTGGGTTTCTGACAGTAATTGAGAGGAGAGGAAGCGATAAACGCGGGCAAGCATTGTGGTTATGTAAATGCGCCTGTGGAAATTTCGCTATAAAGAGCGCCAAACTTATGAAGAGGGGGGAGACTAAAACTTGCGGCTGCAGAACAGGGGCAGACCATACAATAAATCCAGGAATGAAATTTGGGAGGTTACTGATTGAAGATGGCCCTGCTTTAGACAGCAGGGGTAGAAAGTCTTGGCGATGTATTTGTGATTGCGGAACAAGTACGACAGTGACAGACTACCAACTTTGGTCTGGGCACACAAGGTCCTGTGGTTGTCTGTCAAAGGAACTTCACCTTACCCACGGGGACAGTGATACTAAACTGTACCATGTATGGGAGTCTATGAAGGGCCGGTGTTACACTAAAGGTCACACTTCGTTCAAGAACTACGGGACGAAAGGTATTAGCGTCTGTCAAGAATGGAGGGATTCTTATGAGGTCTTCAAAGTTTGGGCACTTAGCCACGGCTACGAAGAAGGATTACAATTGGACAGGGTGGAGAATTCTGGAGATTATTCTCCGGGTAATTGCCAATTCATAACTCCAAGGGCAAATCTCATCAAGAAGCCCATAAAAGCAGGGAGGAATAAGACAGGCTTTGCTGGTGTAGCTAAATCGAATTGTGCTAAGAGGTACGGAAGGGATGAGTGGTATGCCCAGATTACAGTGAATGGAAAAGTTATAAACTTGATGGGGTATATGTGCCCAGAATCAGCCGCTATCGCAAGGGATATCTACTGCGCGGCTAATAACCTTGGGTACTCACTAAATTTTCCGGAGCTTGCTGTGGATTGCTCGGAAGAAAAGATAAAAGAAATCTTAATGAAGGAGACTTAAAAGATGCAAAATCAAGTACCGCCGCCTGACGGACCACCGAGACCGAAGCCAACACCGAAGCCGCCGGCGGGGCAGTATTACGAAGCCCAACTCGGCGAGACGATCGGGCTTTCTGTGAAAGACGAGATGATCTTTCAAGTCGCAGTAGGCATGATGCAGACTATGGCTTGGGGACTTGATTGCGATGAGAGGATGGTTCGAGTAGCGACAAGATTCGTTGAAGGATTTCTCAAGGAGACCAACAATGTCGAAATCAAATGACGGTGCTTATCTCGAGAATGCAGTCCAATCCTACCCTGACTTCCAAGACCGTATCGACATGGCCTGTGACCGCCTGCCAGACACCCGCTCGGCCAGGAATATCATCAAGGCCCAGAACGCCGACTTCTTCATCTCGACCAAGAAGACCGGCGGCTTCTATCTGGAGTGTAAGAGTGTCGGAGGCAAGAAGAAAATCCTCCGCTACTTCCGCCAGTATCCGCTCATGCACCGCTGGTCCCAGGCTGGCGTCCCGGGCTACGTGCTGATTCATTATCATGAGATGGATGAGATTGTTCTGGTTGAGGTAGGGAAGCTGCCGGATTTGAAGGGTAAGCAGTGGGATGTTTCCAGTAGGCCCGTATTCTTTGGGAAGGAGGACAAGGATGTTTGGGAGGTGCTTGAATTTCTGCTCAGGAAGGGAGGAGCAATATGAAAATAGCCAAAATCATAGCCCGATATGAGAGTCACGCAGGTACTGTCATCGAGCCTTCAAACAGCCTTACCGGTATCATTGCGGACAACGATACTGGCAAAAGTGGCTTGAATCGTTCAATAAAATGGGTATCAACCAACTCCCCCAGAGGAGACGAGATGATCCCCTGGACCGGAAAGAAGGAAGCCAGTGTCGAGATCATCACCGACAAGGGAGACTCGGTGATCAGGGTCAAGGGCACAGAGAACAAGTACATCGTCAACGGCCAGACCTTCAAGGCCTTGGGCGCCGCGGTGCCCGAGGAGGTGACGGACGTCCTGAACCTCGACGACACCAACATCCAGGCCCAGGTCAACCAGTATTTCGTCCTGCAGTCGAGCCCGGGTGAGGTGGCCAAGAGGATCAACGCCGCGGCCGGCATCGAGGATTCCGATCAGGCAATCAAGCGGACCAATGAACTGATCGGCGAATCGACCAAGGAGATCAAGGGACTCAAGGCTGAGATCAAGGAGCATAAGGATTACCTGACAGAGCATGGGCCGGTCATTGATGCTGCAGCACATGCCCTTGAGTGTATCGAACTGCAGAGTCAGGACCTTGTAACTGATCAAGTGGCCCTGGCCGAGGCCACGGTCTTCTCGGCTGATTACAAACAGGTTCAGGAGGCCGTGGCCGGCTTCCCTGATTTCGAAAAAATCTCTAACAGATTGGAGGCAATCGATGGACTTGAAGGAACGGTGGAGAAACAGACCGACTTTTGCCGAAGGGCTGCTGATCTTGCTCTTCAACTCCATTCTCTCGATCGGGCTCGTTTTGATGTTCTTGACGAGATTGATTTCAGCAGGATGCAGGTACTTGCCGGGCAGATCAAGGAGCAGGAAAACCGACAGTCCGGCGCCATCGAGCTCAGACGACAGATTGCCGAGACGGACTTGGAGCGATACGCCGTTCTGACTGGCGCTGCACCCCTTATCGTCAGGATGCAGGGGAGGGAGAAGGAAATTGAGGAGATTGAGGCGGCTCTGGCTGGGGCTGTGACCGTATCGGCCGAACTCCATAAATGCGACCTCGCCAGATTCGCTGTGCTGGACGAACTGGACCTGACTGGTATGTCGGGACTCGAGTCCTCAATCGTCGCTACAGAGGCCAAATTGAGCCTTCTTCGGCAGGCTGCCGGATCTATGGGTCAGGTACGGGCTGCTGAGGCTGAATTGGAGGCTTTGTACAAGGAAATTGAGGAGGCTGGAGCGTTGTGTGGAAGTTGTGGGCAAATTATAGGAGGGTGAGATGGCTATAGGAATCAGTGAGCTTATATCAAAAGTAGGGGATGAGAACGTATCCATTCAAGCGCTTGATGGTTGCCTGATCAGCGCAAACTATTCGGCCAAACGTGGGACCGTCATAAGCTTCGGCACCAATGCAGAACTGCTGCTCGATGGAACAAAGGATATGGGAGTGATAGTCTGGTTACCAAGAGACAAGGTTAAGGAGATACTTTCGGAGGCCAAATGAAATCAATCATCTTCACAGCTGACAATCACCTGACGGCCAAGACCCCGGTCTACCGGACGGACGACTACGCCGCCACCGGTCTGAGGAAGCTGGACTTTCTGGTCGACACCGCCAACAAGCATGACGCCCCACTGGTATTTGGCGGTGACATTTTTGATCAGGCCGTTGGTCCGCTGTGGTTTATCAACCAGGTCATGCAGCGACTCCAGAAAGTAAATGCTGGATGTTATGGGGTCTACGGGAATCATGACTCTCACTTCCACAATCCAGACCTGATGAGGACTCAATTCGGATTGTTGGTCGTGTCAGGGGCCCTGAAGCTTCTCGGCAGAGCAACCGCAACAGAAGAGAGCGTATCTGTCTACGGTCGCTCATGGGACGAACCATATCCTGAAGTTCAAACACCAGATGATTTCAACATCCTCGTCGCCCACGCCACCATCACCAAAGGCATGCCGCCGCCCTGGCTGACCGCCCAGAGTGCTGAGGAGATGATCGATGCCCATTCGGAGTTTGATCTGATCGTGACCGGCGACTTCCACGAGAAGTTCGTGGTCACCAAGGGCAAGACCACCCTGCTCAACTGTGGCCCGATGCTCAGACAGAGCATCGACAAGAAGGACTTCCAGCCAGCCTGCTGGCTGCTCGATGACGCTGGGATCCACGAGATCCTCATCCCGATCGAAGCCGACGTCTTTGATGTCGAGGCGATGGCGGTGAATACCAAGGCCGTTCAGGCCTTTGATGAAGAGGCGATGGCCAGATTCATTGACAGCCTGGACTTCAGCGGTAAGGAGAAGCCGACCTTCAGGCAGATCGTGGTCAAGGGTCTTGAAGATATTGAGCCGGAGAAAGTAGAACTTATTCAAACAATTCAGGAGGTTATGGACTATGTCGGAGCAAATTGAGAAGTGGAAGGCACTGGTAAAGAGAGGGCAGGAGCTTCGGTCCAAGGAGCAGGGCAAGTTCGAGACCCTGCAGAAGCGGCTCAAGGACGATTACGACCACGACACAGTCGAGGATCTGGACAAGGAGATTGCCGAGGTGACTGCGGAATTGGCCGAGAAGAAGGCTGAGTTGGCCAGGCTGACCCAGGAGTTCCAGGATGAATACCTTGACAGACTTACGGCAGCTGCTCAATAAGGCCGACAGCCGGCGCCAACTGATCGACAGTGATCTGGTCAAGGCTGAGAGAGGGCTGACTGAAGCTGAAGCCAGATCGGCTGCTCGGAAGGAGGCCTTGGCCTTCTTCACCAAGTGCGCCAACGCTGCCCAGGAAAAGGTCTCGGGGATCATCGCCACGGTGGTCACTTCTGCCTTGCATATCGTCCACGGTCCGGAGTATGAATTCCAGGTCAAGTTCGTGATCAGGCGCAATTCAACCGAGGCCGATCTGGTCTTGTTGAAGAAAGGCCACGAGGTCGACCCGCTTGGTAACTCAGGGCTCGGGGTGGCGAACATCATCGCCATCTCGCTGAGGGCTGCCTTTATCGTCATGGAAGGTAAGCGGGAGCGGATCCTGCTGCTGGACGAGCCAACGGCTGCCCTGAGAGTAGGCAAGCAGCACTTGGCCGGCAAGATGCTGCAGGGGCTGTGCTCGAAACTAGGCTTCCAGATCCTGCTGCCGACCCATTCGGTCGAGCTGGCAGAGTGCGCCGACAAGGTCTACTTTGTCGACATGAATAAAGAAGGAATCTCCTCGGCCAGGTTAGTTGAGAACCGGGATGAGATTCGATCATTGATGGAGGGGTAAATGAGAACAGCAATTTTGTGGGGATTCATACTCTTAGCGAAGTCAAATGGGATGGTGCTAGAAGGACAGCCCTTTGCGGGACATTTTACAACCATCATGCTGCTTGTGATGATCTTCATGGATGTTTTTGATTTCTGTATCCACGCACTAAGGAGCCCAAAATGAGAATCACACTGATAGCCTTAATGCTGATGTCTCTGGGCGAGATGGCCGCCCTAGTCTGTATCTACCTCGTCTCGGTCGCCACCCTGGCCGGGATGGAAGAGGCCGTGCCGCGATTCTTTCACACTATCGGGGCGCTGATCGTGGCAGTGGCCAACATCTGGATATTTTCTGAGGCGGTGCGAGGTATGAATGAGAGGGGAAATAATCGAAGGAAGGAGGACGTATGCTAATAGGATTCGCCGGCCCAGCCGGTTGCGGTAAATCAACGGCGGCGAGGATGGTAGCCGGCAGGTTCGGGCTGTTCTCGTTCGCCGCTCCGCTGAAGAAAGCTGCAGCGGAGATTTTCGGATTCACCGCCGAGCAGCTGTATACGCTTGAAGGAAAGCAGACCATTGATCCGGTCTGGGGAATCTCTCCCCGGGAAGCCTTGCAGTTCCTCGGCACCGACTGCCTGCGGGAGAGGTGGCCGGACTTCTGGATCAGGAGGATGGAGCATGCGCTGGATTGTGTGACCCATGTTGCTGATGAGCTCGTGGCGATCGATGATTGCAGGTTCGAAAATGAGCTCCAGATGGTCCGAGACCGCGGCGGGATCGTCGTCCACATCGTCGGCCGAAAGGCTGATCTGACCCCTGAGCAGGAGGCCCACGCCTCGGAGCAGAGCCTGGACATCATGGTCGGCGATCATACGCTGGACAATTCTGGGGATCTGGATGAGTTGAAGAGGAAGCTCCGCCGATTAATCAGTTATGAGAGAGGAGAAAAGGAATGAACGAATATCAGGCAGCATTGGTGGTAGAGCGGCTGAAGGAATTGAAGTCAGCAGACAAGAAGGGAAAGAAAGCGCTGTTAAGACAGTATATCGACAGCGACCCCATCTTCGTCAAGGTCCTGAAGTACACCCTCGACACCTCCAAGACCTACAAGGTTTCCCGGGTGGCCGAGACTGAGCCGCTCGAGGGAGACGTCTTCGAGTATCTCGACGAGTTGGCCGCCATGCCGGGGGTCAAGGCCAAGGACAAGACCTATCTGGCTGGCCTGGCCAACCAGTCTGAATACCATCTGGACATTGTCAACCGGATGCTCCGTGGCAGACTTGATGCCGGCTTCGACATCAAGACTGTGCTGGAGGTCGAGCCAGGGCTGGTGCCGTATTCACCATACTGTCGCTGCTCAGGCTATGAGAAAATAGACAAGATAGATTTCTCCAAAGGGGCCTTCTCGCAGTTGAAGGCGGATGGGATGTATCTCAATGTTTTTGTTGAGGAAAATGGAAACATCAGGTACACGACTCGGAACGGGAATGAGTTGAACCTGCTTGAACAGCCGGATCGATTCTTTGTAAATATGCCCTTGGGCGGGGTGCTCATGGGAGAGGGGCTGGTCTTGGATGAGGCCGGGAGTGAGTTTCTTCCTCGGGCCCAAGGCAACGCCATCATTTCGAAAGCAATCCATGGCCACATCTCCAAGGAAGAGGCTGGGAGAATCAGGTTCCAGTTGTGGGATACTGTGCGAATTAAGGAATTTGAGGTGGGGTTCTGTAATATTGCCTATGCTGATAGATACCAATTTTTAGAGTTTGCTATCAAGATAAACCCTGACGCCCCCTCCCTGATTGAGACCAGGATCGTCCACTCCAAAGAAGAGGCCTGGGACCATTACGCTGAGGTCCGGGCCAAAGGACTGGAAGGTACGATCGTCAAGGACGCCGGCGCATTGTGGGAGGACGGGACCTCTTCACAGCAGATCAAGCTCAAGGCTCAGAAGAATGCTGAGGTCCTGATCACCGGTTGGAACAAGGGCGACCAGGGCGGCAAGTATGAAAACTGTATTGGCTCACTGATTGCTCAGTCTTCCTGCGGAAAGCTGGTTGGCAGTGTGTCTGGGCTAACTGACGAGCAGCGATTCAGGGATCCCGAGTCGTGGCTTGGCCGGATCATCACCGTCACCTTCAACGCCGTGTCCAAGTCGGCCAAGACCGAGATCAGGTCATTCGACCACGCCAGGATCGACGGCGACATCAGGACCGATAAGCATCAGGCCGACGATCTGGAGTATATCCTCAATGTCAAGGAGGCAAAGCGATGAGCAATCCGATGGATGGCGAGCACTGTGTGCGCTCCCGGGTAGTGATAGATGGCGAGAATTTTTATTTGGTTGTAGGGAAAAATTTTGTGGACGCTACCGTCCCGAGGGAGAATAGTAACGATCGAGCCAAGCTCCGGAAGATCGTCAAGGTCCTCTGTGACGAGATTACGAGGAGCTTGGGCGGGGAAGTTTTGGATGATGGTAACCAATAAGGAGAAGCTATGAAAACTCACGAGCTTAAGACAGGCCCTAAGGTATTCCAGCAAACTTGGGAAGGAAGAAAGACCTTCGAGATCAGAAAGGATGATCGAGATTACCAATCTGGGGATGTTCTGGTGCTGCGAGAGACATTATTCTCAGGAGCGCAAATGGCAGTTGGCGCAGAACTGCACTACACCGCCCGCAGCGTGGTGCAGGCAGTGACAGGTATACTCCGCGGCCCAATCTACGGACTGGCTGAAGGTTGGTGCATCATGTCAGTCAGTAACCTCTGGAAAAGTCCGGTATAAAGGAGAGCCAATGTTACTCAGAGACAACTCAACAACCCTTGACCGACGAACCGATCTGCTGATCGAGTACGACGATCGGAGCCGGGAGTTCCCGGTAGGGGTGGCCGTGGCCAGGAAGTATCCCAACGCGGTACCGATCTCAAGGATCTGGTACTGCCCAACCTGCCTCGACCAGCATAACGAGGGAGCGTGCGGTGCCTTTGCCGCTACCCACATTGTGCTCGCCGAGCCGGGGATCCGGCCGGTCAGCCAGTATACCGCCAGCTTTGCCAGGCAGGAACTCTACTTCCCAGCCCAGCATATCGATTCCTTCCCGGGTGGCGAGTACCCGGGCGCTGATCCAGTTATGGGCGGGACCTCGCTGCTGGCGGTGATGAAGGTCTTGATGGAGATGGGCCTGATCACCGAGTACAACTGGGCCTTCACCTTCGAAGAGCTCTTGATCGGAGTCTGTTACTTCTCACCGGCCCAGATCGGCTCACTCTGGCTGGAGGGAATGAATTACCCGGACCAGAGCGGGACGGTCAGGCCGACCGGTGCGATCACCGGCCGCCATTCCTACATGCTCTATGGCTATAATGTCCATACCGGCAGGCTGCTATTCCTTAATTCGTGGGGCTTGAACTGGGGGCTGCGTGGCAAGTTCCAGATGTCGGTTGCTGACTTTATGTTCTTGAGGAAGATGGGTGGGTTTGAGGCATGCTTTATGAAGAAGGTTGCTTTGGAGATTGAAACCACTATTCACATTCCAGTATGAGGTACACAATGGCAGCTGACATCGATGACATCCCGTTGACGTTTGGGAAACACGAAGGCTATTCTCCGAATGAGATTGCCGAGAGCGATCCGTCATACATCGTATGGCTTTACGAGGAGTTGGATGAACCTCCCTGTTCGGAGGACCTCTACGAGGAGTGCCTTGAAGACAGGGAAGATCTGGTCGACAAATTTGGGAGGTGCTGATGAGAATCATCATAGCAGGAGGAAGAGATTTCATCGACGTTGACCTGTTGTGGTCGACCATGGACGCTCTGCTGGAAGGAGTTCAAGACGTCACAATCGTTTCCGGCGGAGCCCGGGGTGCTGATAAGATGGGTGAGCGATATGCGGACAGTAAAAATCTCCCTGTCCAGAGGTACCCCGCAGACTGGAACAAGTATGGTAAACAGGCGGGATATCTCAGGAATGCTGAGATGGCCGCTAATGCTGATGCTCTAGTCGCCTTCTGGGACAAGAAATCGAATGGCACCCGTCACATGATTGACCTGGCCAAGAAAGCCGGACTCACCATAACCGTCATCAATTACTGAGGAGGACCAATGATCAAAGTAATCAAACAGTCTCACGAAATCTGGGGCGAGTGTCCAACCGATTTTGTAGAGGCGATGAAGTGGATTGAGCGGGCCGGCCGGATCTGCTGGCAGTCCGAGGAGAAGATCACAGAAGACTCCTACCTGAAATTCACCAACATGCTCAGGGAGAAGGAGCATGACGCGATGATTGAACACTCGCTGATGGCCATATCAGTCTTTGCCAAGCAGCAGCATCTCGACGAGAGCAAGTTCATCAACTGCAGGAGGAATGGCGGTGGCTGGATCTATGCCGGCAATTACCGGGCCTTCATGGAGGCTTCGGATTTCACTCACTTGGAGCAACTCAGGAAGTACGACTGCGCCAAGATCACCAAGAACATTCCGGACTGGGCCAAGGCCATCTCGGTCAAGTTCATTACCAACCGGGCGATGCTGGCAGAGCTTACCCGACACAGGAATTCTTTCGCTGTTTTGAGTCAACGCTTTGTCGACCACACCAAGGCCAACGAGGTCATCCTGCCTGTTCATTATTACGGCAAGCAGGAGATGAATCCGAAATATGATCTGTGGCTGCAGCAAATGAACCAGATAGCCGGGACCTACAAGGCTTTAAGGGAGTACGGAGAGAGTCCTCAGCAGGCTCGAAACGTCCTGTCAAACAGCGCCGCGACTGAGATTGTGATGACGGCCTCTTTGCCGAGATGGAAACACGCCTTCAAGCTTCGCTGCTCGCCGGCTGCAGACCCGCAAATGCAAGACCTTATGAAGCCTGTCCAAGCAGAGTTTGCGGAGAAAGGCTGGGTATAGGATAGGGCAGTAAACTTATGGCGCCCTCCGGGCAGATCGCCAGCACATCGGCGACTGCCTGGAGCACATTCTCTTTCTCCATACTGTTCGAAGATATCAGCAGGTTCCCACCAACCTGGGTCAGGAACCCCGGCAGCATGCCCTCGCAGGTCTCACATCTCTTACATCTTCTCGTATCGATCTGAAGAATACAGGCGCCTACTTTCATAACGGGGACATCCATGTGTAGATGGTGAGACTCCAGACCGCGATGGCTGCCGCGGCAAGAAAAGAGATGAAGGTGACGTATGCTTTCATCGACAGTCCTGGCTATAGTTCCAAACCCCGGCACCGGCTCCGACCACAGAGAAAATCCCATAGACAATGTTACGGACCTTCTGCTGACGAGGATCATCCCGGTAATAATACTCAGTGAACCACAGGGCAGTCCCGAATAGGGCCAGCTTTGAGCCGATGACGACCACATCACCTGGGCTGCCGCCGAGCAGAGGATTTACCTCTCGACAGTAGCTCGATTCCATGGCGTTGAGGGTCGTGGTGGCGTCTGCGGCCTGTCCGGCGAGTGCTGCCGCAAACCACAGCTTGTTGGTCGTGGTCCAGTTTGATTTCTCTTCCGGAGGTAGTTGAGAAGCGGTGAACATCTCCTCAATCGGGAGGGGCGCAACCGGTTCGAGAAGAGGTTTGGCGCAGCCTGATAAGAGGATAACCAGGATGAGGAGGGACCTGATCACAGGTCCTCCAATGAGCACTTGGTGAGATTTGGACTCTCGACCCCAGTTTCAGGGTCGGTGGTTGGTTGCCAGACTTCAGGAAAATCCCTCAGCACATCAGCCAGAGTGAATCCAAGGAACTCCCCAACCAGTATCCCGGCTCGCTCGTTGACGATCTGCTCGCCTTTTTTGCCGTCCTTGAGATCCTTATCCACCAGACCTTTCGGTACAGGTTTGAGGGTCTTGAGTGCTTCAGTCACATCGGCACCCATCAGCAGTCCTCCCATTACTGGGGAGTCCTTGTACTTGTCTCCGCAGGGTGCAGCCACGTCGAATGTCTCGGCATGTTCAGGGTCGTCTATGGCTGTCTCATGCAAATCCTTGAGGAAATGAAAGAATGTCACGCCTTTCGCCACTCCGTTCACTGTGAACGTTCCGCATGGGAATCCGTTCTCGGGTTTCAGTCCGAAGATGCGCTGAGGCTTGGCTGGGTCGGTGGTATAGTAGGCTCCGAATGATGGTCCTCGTTCGAGTTTCATGATGTGGCCTCCATGGGGAGAAGACCGTTGTCTTTCAGGTAGAGGAATGAACTGGATGTCGTCTCGCAAGTTGACCAATCAAGTTCAACTTCCTTCTCCCATCTTGCGGCCACAGCATCAGCAAAGTTATCGTAGAATCCGAGGTGCATCCTTTTTCCGTTATGCTCAAGATATGAATGCCACTTGCCAGATATCTTACTCCGACTGATTCCCTTCACACCTGAAGTGTTTGAGCAATGGACCTTTGAGTTTATGACGTTGCACTGATCAGACGCTTCTCGCAAATTGTCTATCCTGTTGTTGAGACGGTCTTGATCCTTGTGATCAACAATACCTTCCGGCATATAACCTTTGTGCCACAGCCAGATCACACGATGGACAAGGTAGTGCTTTCTTTTTATACCAACCAGGAGATACCCCTCTGGGGTAACACATCCAGCTTCATCCCCTTTGCGGATATTCCTTACGTAATTCCTCCAGTATATTTTACCGTCGCGATAGTCAAACAGATCTTTGACCTGCTCTTGCGTAAGATCATTCCTTAGCGGTCGTGGTTCTCTTTTCATACGGCATACCTGAGTAGACTGAGAATTTCTGCATCTGTGCAGGACTTGGCCCACGTTTGCGTCTGGAGAAAACCCAGTGGCACAGTCGAATTATAACCGAAGCGAAGATGCGTTAGAGGCTGCATTGACCCATCATAGTTTACCCACGCACCCCAAGTCAGTGCATCTATCGGCACCATTGCTGAAGTGTATCGACGGTTACCTACTCGGAATTGTGTGCCTGCTGCGTTGGTCTGGACTACCTTGAGGTGGATTTCTCCACGGTTCCAGGCCTGCGCCAAAAACGTGAGATTTGTCCCATCCCCACCGCGAACTATTCTATTAACTCCGGCCGCGTTTGAAGCAAATAGCATGTTCTGGATAGATTCGTTGCATATTAGAAAGTGAATCAAATCTGATGTAGCAGGCATCTCCCCACTCCCCACCCCCATCCAGCACAATGCTGTTGCGGTGAATCTCCCCCCTGCACTCAGTGCAGCAGTCATCCTCGCATCCAGCGGGATAGCCAGGCCATTGCCCGCGCTGGTGGAGGCTGTGGAGGCTACTGACACCCCCGGTGCGACATAGCTAAAAACGTACCCGCCCGCTGCCGTGAGCATCCATCTTTCACAGGTTGTCGGTGTAAAGGTGGTATCCCCGGCTGTGGCTGTGAATATGAGAGGCGTTGCAGTTGTTGCCGTGCCATAAGCACCTGCCACACACTCAGCCCCTGTCCCGAAGACTTGCAGGCAATATTTCTGTGCTGTCAGCGTCTTGCCCTGAACAGCAGGAGCACCAGCGGTGAAGAGGTTACTATAAGCCGGATGCACCTCCACCCCCCGACCCGGAACATAGTTCGGCCAGGTGACGAGATTGCCGTTGGCGTCGGGTTGCTGGGAGGCTGCTGCGTAGACTGGTTGGGGGCCGATAGCTCCGACAGTAGGATCAGCAGCATTCCACAGATGCACAACTTCAGCCGGGATTGAATAGCCCAGATACCTGTCAGCCTTCACAGCATCAGCATAGGTCAAGGGTTGGTCATAGATCAACATACCTCTCGGGCCTATCCTGGTCTGATCTGAACCTGTCCAACTGGTCAAATCCACAGCAGCCTCCCCGGTCCACTCGCCGATCCCCTGGAACTCCGGGCCGAGCGGGGCCTTGATCGTGATATCCGGGTAGGTGGTGCCTGCTGTGATGGTGGCTGAGACGTTGAGGGGGCCGGGGAACTGGATGACATTATGCAACGCATCCCCATCAACCATCACTGCCGGGAGCAGATCGGAAAAAACCTGAGACTCGACAGCAGACCCTGCTGCGTTAGGGTGGAGTCCATCGCCAGAGTCGTAAGCAGCGAGCAGGGCGTCAGTCTCCCCATCTCGCCACGCGGTATAGATATCAGCAACAGGATACCCAAGGGTGACTATCCACGCATTAAACTCGTCAATGTACGCCTGTATTGTTGCGTTGTACCCAGCATGGGCACTCGATGGAGATAGCGTTGACAGAATTGGAATTATGTTGTTTGCCAAACACAAAGCAATCATCGCATTGATATTGCTCTTTACAGTCGCTATGGCTGTGCCCCCATAGGCATCGTTCGTGCCGATGAAGATAATTGCCACATTTGCCCCTTGATCGACAACCGCAGCGGGGAAACGCGTGAGTGTTGCAGCAGACAACTCCCCGCTTACGTTCGCTGGCCTAAAAACAGAAACTGGATTTAGGGCTTGTATATACGGGACATATCCAGTGGTTAAACTATCACCAATACATACCACTAGGCCATTATCTTTCGAGTTGGCCAAACCTGCTTTTGGCTGGATACCATACTCTGTGTTATAAACCCGCGTAAACCCTCTAGGAACTGCGCTCTCGCATATTTGAAAATCTTTTATTAACGCTCCATCGCCTATGGTTGTCACAGCAATCCCTGCTGGATATACCCACAAATTAGGAAGGGCAGCTCCTATTACAAAGTTATTTTTTGTCACAATGATAACTGTGTCTTCTGTGGCCGACAATCCTGTTATATTGGGTATCCCTGATATAACCCCAACTGTGCCTGGGCCACTCTCTATCGAGGCAGATAGCCCAGACCATGAGGTAGTGTACCATCCCAAGGCAAACGGAGACGACTCGAAACCCACCATTTTCCGAACAGTAATCTTTGCCGAGTACGTTGTTGCTTTAGCCAGCGGCCTTAATTGGCTGGATATGATCGAGACTGACCCACCTGCTACGTTCGTAGTCTTCTCTATTTTGTAATATTTACCAAATTGCGAAACATGAATTACTGTATTGTCTACAGGGGCTTGTTTTACAAGATTCTCCCTTGCTGAAAATCCTCCCTCATTGGCGTAATTCGTCCCGCTCCCATCCAACGCCTCGACTATCGTCGTAGTCGTCAGGTACAGGTGATGGCCGTTCCCGCTCGCATCCAGTTCAAACGCACCGCCGATATTTATCCCCGGCAGGTACGCCCAGAGCACTCCCGCCCGATGGACGCGCATATCCCAGAAATTTGCGGTCATTGACAGGGTGCCATTCACCGCGCAGGTTGGGGCAGTGCCGCTCGCGGTGATTACGTCTGTCGTGAGCAGACCGGTCAGGGTGACATCTTCAGGGGCGGCTACGGAGAATAAGCTGCCTTTGACTTGGGGCGTCACCCCTCCCTTCGGATATCTGGCGACCAGCCGGCCGTCAACGATATTATCCTTATACCAAGCCAGAAGATTTGCTCTGAAGGGTGGGGTTCGGTTCCGCCCACCGCCTAAAGCCCGCTGAACAACCGAACTAATACCCATCTTACTGCTCCTCGTAACCGACGCTGGCCTCGGCGGCCGTGGCAGTCTTGATCAGGCGGAAGGTGCCGAAGG
>Ga0209318_1001294_pt1 | contig 16509 bp, 15 predicted proteins | sample RifGroE1_FD_183999 | JGI IMG/M metagenome (GOLD analysis project Ga0209318, IMG submission 183999) | Groundwater microbial communities from Rifle, Colorado, USA - Groundwater E1 (SPAdes) (version 2) | ecosystem: Environmental > Aquatic > Deep subsurface > Groundwater | place: Rifle, Colorado...
TTGACAGCAGAAGGTAAGACTACTAGTACTAAATCATTTAGAATTTCACCTCCGAGGAATGTACATCAAGTTGTTAGAACACCAATAGGAAGAAATTTATATGGGAGATATTGGACGCCTAAGATATCAAATGTTCTTGGAAGTGATTTTTCAATAGATACAAATGCAGTATTACCAATTATTAAATCAAGTGGAATTTCATAGGAGATAGTTATGAATGATATTGATGATATTGATGAGTCACAAGAATTAGTTAGAGCAAAATTTACTGCAACAATGCAATTGGCAAATGATATGATGGATAGATTAGTTGGAATTAATGGATATCTTGAAATACTTAATTCTCTAATTACTAATAATAAGATAATAATACAAACAGATAATAATGTAATAAATTAATAGGAGAATAAAGTTATGGCAGATTTTGTATCATCCGCAGGAGTAGTTCTGCCGGTGGCAACAGTTACTCCAAACCTTGCTGATATCAATGTTCCTGATCCACCTATCATCATTGGTGGTACACGCACTCTAGTTGAAACAAAACTGACTTCGACCATGCAATTGGCCGATGACATGATGGTGCGGTTGGTTGGTCTTGACGGGGCGAGCGGTTATCTTGGAACACTTAACTCATTAATTACAACTTATTCAGAGCCGGTTCTTGATCCACTTTCTGTTACTCTGACAACAACTGCTGTAACTATTCCTGAGCGTCCATTGCCAACTGGGCTTGATTCATTAATTACTGACTTCGGTACATTTTCTGAAACTGCTCCAACAATGGCAGCGATGCCAACTATAGATACAACTTTGTTGACTCCAGGAACTGCACCAGTTGCACCTGAAGCTAGTGTTACATGGTCTGAGACTGCACTTGTTACTTCTGTTTATACTCCATTGTTGGCGAAGATTCTGGCTACTATGGCAGATGATTCAACCGGCCTTGATCCATTGGTAGAGCAGGCAATTTATGATCGAGCTATTGCAAGGAACCTGACTACTAATAGTAAGATGTATAATGAGGTCGAGTCTTATTTCTCAGTTCGTGGATGGGATGAACCACAGGGAGCACTTGAAGGAAAACTTCTTGAGGCTTCTGCAGAAATTGCTAGGAATGAAACAGACGTTACTGAAAAGGTAATGATTGAACGAGCAGATCTGGCTCAAAAAAATGCGCATTTTATTCTTCAGCAAGCAACTGAATTAGAAAAGTTGATTCGGGCTACTCGGGATGGTGAGTCACAACGAGCACTTGATTATTCTAAGATTTCCGCAGAGATTGTTATTCAGTTATATTCAGAAAGTATCAAAGGTTATGTTGCTACCCTTGAAGCAAAGAAAGCATATATCCAGGCACAGGTTGAAGTTCTGCGGGGAGTGATTGAAAGTAACAAGGGCTTGCTTGATGTGTATAAGGCACAATCTGAAGTATTCAAGATTGGTGTTGAATCTAAGGCTAGTATTAATGATGCAATTATCAAAGGCTTTGAGGCACAAATTACCGGCTATGAAGCAGAAACTAAAGCATTAACTGCAAGTCAGATGGCATTGGTTGAAGACAATAAAGCGAAGATTGAAAAAGCTGATCTTGAATTACGACTGATGATTGCCCAGATTGATGCTGCAATTCGTGCATATATAGGTGAGTCTTCTTTGAAAGAAAAAGTTAGTAATGACTTAGCTCAGATTGCCGCTCAATCGGTCGCTTCTGCTTTGAACGCAGTTAATGTTTCTGCTTCAGTCGGTGCTACTGAGAATGAAAGCAGGTCTGAGGATTATAACAAGAGTGAGTCAATTAGTGAACAGCATAGTTTCCATTCCAACATCTCTGAATCACATGACTTTACACATCTTCCAACAGCATGACAGTTCCTATTAAAATAACATATACTGGTGATATTTTTACTGGTAAGAACTTTGCTAAGCAAGCTAGAGTTCAAGTAGGTATGCTGAAGGATGATATGTCTCGACTTGGCCTTAAGCAAGGCAGACGTTTTGTTCCTGTTGCTCCAGGTGTAACTATTGAAGCTCGATCTGTATTTGGGTTTGATGAAGCAAGAGTGCATGTTAAACCATTAGTTACGAAGAAACTTGGCAAACACCTGCCTGTTGAAGAGAGTTATGAATGGTATTGGTATGCCTTAGCAGTTTCTACAGACACTATACAGACTCTTATTTCAGGTGGAGGATTATCAGATATTGATGTTGATACGATGGGCAATGTTATTGTAGTTGGTTACACTCGCACAAGAGATTATGCAGATGCTTCGTCAGAATTATCAAATGAGGCATACGTTCAATATTATGATAATGATGGCTGGTTTCAGCGTCGTCGAGTATTGGAAGGTGGGTTGTTAAATGGAGTAAATCGTAATGAATCAGGTACTGGTGTTGCCATTGATACAACTGTACCAACTCTCCTTGATACTGATTATGGTGGAGTTTATGTTACTGCGGATATTTACAAACTCCGAGATGATAACTGTTATGATATGAGTCTGATCAAGTATGCTTCAGACGGTGTAACAATTAAGTGGAAGAAACGATTTTCTCTTGGAACTACTGGAATTGATGACTTATTCAGCTGGGGAGTTGATGCTGATGCTGCTGGTAATGCAGTAGTGATTGGCAGACATGATGCTTATGATGAAAGTTATACTTTAATTTATAATGCTGCTTATGTTGCTTCTTTGCAATATGATGGAACGCTAGGTTGGACTCTGCAACTTGGCGATTGTTTGCTTGATGAGTTTGGTGATCCGACTGTACAAAACATGGTTAATCCATATGATGTTGATGTCAAGTCTACAGGAGACATCATCATCGGTGGAAGCATTCAAGAGCCTACAACTAGCTCTATTCATCCGATGGGCCTCTTGACTAAACTTAATAGTAGTGGAGTTGTACAGTGGCATCGAGTTCTTGAAGGCAGGTTCTTGCAAGCGAATGGACTTTATGGTTGGTATGGTGTTGGCACCAACATGAGTGGACTGAGTATCAGAGGCTGTGCAATCGACAGTAATGGAGATATTTACTGTGCTTCAATGACTAAGATTGAAATTGCTACTGATAGTGGCTGGTGGCATTTTCATCTTTCCAAAGTATCTTCTGCTGGAGCATTGCAGTGGCAACGCTTTGCAGAGGTACAATATTATGATGATGCAGATGCCATTCTTTGTGTTACTCAGATTGATGTTGCTTTCGATGGAGTTTATGTTATTTTCCCTAGTTTTCCTAATGGCCTTGATGGATGGGGAGCATATATAATTAAGTTTCAGAAATCTGATTCTATTAATCCATTAGCACCACAGGCAGGAGATGTACTTTGGCAGCGTCATATGGCCCTTGAACTTACGCAAGCACAAGTTGCTGGAAATACAGGAGTTATTCCAAGAGCAATTAGATCAGTAGGGGCTGATATTTATTTTGCTGGTTCAGTTATTGCTGACAAGTCACCACTTACAGCGAAACTTCCTGGCAGTGGAGGATTTATTGGCAATCACATGGGATTAGTATTTACCAATCCTGCGTTAACAATCTATGATGACCAGGCAAATATTCCAGTACATCAAGATCCTGGAGAAGGTACAGGTACTCCAGGTTATGAGTTTACTTGGCACGATGATGTTACAGTTAATACAACTACTGTGACAGCAACTATCTCTACGCCAAGTGAAGGAGATTATGATTCACCTCTCTGGACGCAAACGAATAAAATTATTAAGAAAACAATTTACACTCAAGGAGAATAAGCATGCTTAATGATTTTCAAACAGCAGTTGAGGAAGAAAAGAAAAAAAGAAAGTTAGCTCTTCTTCCTACTACAGATGATGCATTTACAGGAGAGTCTTGGAATGTTTCTGTTCCTGAAAAGAAACAAGCACCAATGAGTCCAGGTGACCCAAATAATGAATCATTCTATGGTGGAAGTAATCCATTAAGAGATATTAATTCTCGTCCTGATAGAGTTGGACAAGGAACTCGGGTAGTTGAAAGAAATATGTTACCTTCAGTAAGTGCTGAAAGTCCTAAGATTAATGAAACTCCTAATGCACAAAGAGATGAAGAGTTAGGAGCAATGACTGTAGCAAAAAATGGAAATACAACCACTTATGATATTGGTGGAAATACTCTTTCATTTGAAGGGGAAAAACCTACTAGATCATTAAGCGGAATGTCTGGAACAACTCAAGGACGAAGATCAAATATGGATGTATCATTTGATTCCAGTGTATCACCTGAAGCAAGGAAAAGATTCTTAGAAAATCCTGTTGCTCCAACTGGGCAGATGGCACAGTATGAAAAGTATATGAACACTCCGCGAGGACAGCATTTCGGAGTTACTAAGATAGACAATTCTCCACCACCTCCGATGGGATGGAGAACACATAAAGATCTTATGCTACAAGAATTAACTAATCAACAATCAAGAGAGAATAATTTAGCTAATCTTGAAGAACAAAGACAGCGAGCTGCTATAGATAAGGATAAAAATCGTATTGATGAGCAAAGAGTTAATTCAGAAAATAAATTACGTGATATTCAAGGACAAGTAGAACAGCAGCCACAAGAGAAAGAAAGTGATGTTTATGATAAAATAGACATTTATAATGAAGCAGGCATGGTAACTGGACAACAACTTTATAATAAGAGAACTGGTGAAAAGGTTGAGCAGCCAAAGTTTACAGAATCACAAGAAGATATTATAAAAAGATTAAACCAAATGCGTGACTCTAAAGATCCTAAACTTGCTGCTGCTGAGGCTAAATATAAAGCACATTTTGGAAGTCTTCCGTATTAATAAACTAAACTATAGGTATATAAAATGGCTGGATTCTTTGATGATATAGAAGATACTACTTCGCCAGTAGTAAAAAGTTTCTTTGATGATACAGAAGAAATCAATGCTCCTGCGCCTGAACGTACTTTAGGCTCTACATTAAAAGATACTGGTATATCTCTTGCTAAAGGTGTTATTGGTGCAGGTCAAGGAATTGTTGGACTTGCTGACATTCCAACTGGAGGTAGATTTGGTCGTGGACTTGAATATATTGGGATAAAACCAGAAGAATGGCAGGCAGATCTTTCTGAAGAATATTCTCTTGCTCAACAAGAGGCAAATAAAAAGGTTGATACTGCAAAAGGCTTTGTTGATACAGCACAAGCAATGCTGGAAAATCCAAGTACTATTGCTCATGGTATTGTTGAGACATTGCCATCAGTTGCTGCTGGTGGTGTATTAGGTCGTGGTGCTCTGGCACTTAGTAGCAAATTATTACCGAAGGCTGTAACTGCATTAGGCAAAACTGGATCTGCTATTGCTGCTGGTGCGGTTGGTGAAGGTGCAATATCTGGTGGACAAACTGCAGAACAGATAAGAAATGCAACACCTGATGATCTTTTGACTGCTAAACAATCTGCACTTGCAGTAGCTTCAGGATTGGGTACATCAGCATTTGGTATAGTTGGTGGATCACTAGCTAAGAAACTTGGTTTTGCCGACATAGATACAATGGTAGTTGCTGGTTTAAATCCTGCTAAGAAAGAAGGATTTAAAGGTGTTGTGAAATCTATTGTTGGTGGTGGTATAACTGAAGGTGTGTTTGAGGAATTACCACAAACTGTTCAGGAGACAATATTTACTAATGCAGCTCTTGATAAGCCTTTGCTGAATGGAGTTCCTGAAGGGGCTGCACAAGCGATTATTCTTGGTGCAACTATGGGGGCTGGAGCAAACTTACTTCCAGGAGCAAATAAGCCAGCTGAAAAGACTGAACAAGAATTAGAACTTGACCGACGAGCAGCAAATATTCTTAATTTGAAAGAAGACGAACTTGGCAAGAGTGTTCAAAAGTTAACCACTGACATTAATTCAAATCAGGAACTCATTAATGATCTTGATAAACTTGAGCAGAAAGCAAGAGAATTAAATGTTGATCCGGCTGAATTAATTAGAAAGACTGTTGATGATAATAAAAATAGTCAAAGCCTCTTAGATAGGATTAATTCTGGAATCCAGAAGAAAGAAGAACTTGTTAAGAAAGAATATGAGTCTCTTTCTCCTGAAGAGAAGCAAGTTAGAGAGATTGAAGATAAATTAACTACTCATAGATATGAATCTGCAAGCCAACTGAATGAAAGAATTACAAATATTGATAATGAGATTACAACTCTCTCTGAACAATATAATCGTAAGTTTGATCCTTATGCGTTAGATGCTAAAACTTCACCAGGGGCAGAAGAAAGAAAAGTAATTGAAGATAAACTTATTACATTGAACAAAAGGCGTAATGAATTACTTGATAAAGAAACTCCTGAGGTTAAGAAGGCTTTTGCACCATACACTACTAGAGATGGTAGGCAGAAATATCTTGAGGAACTTTTTGGAACTGTAAATGTAGGTGAGAAAGTTGGTATAGAAAAAGATGCTGTTGAATCTTTTCAAAATTTTGAAGCTAATAATTTATTGCCTATAGAAATGGCTAATTATGCAAATGGCTTAATTAAGCTTAAATCTGATCAACAAACATTAGATTCTGAACAGCAAGCACTTAAACCGCTTGAAGAAAATAATTTAAAACAAATTGAAGATTATGCAAATTATATAAGAAAGATTGGTGACAGGTTTACTCCTACAGAACAGGCTATTATTGAAAATTATTGGCAAAGCATTAAGAAGGAACTAACTCTTCGCCGGGAAGAAATGACTCCAGGAACGGAAGCATTTATGAGGAAGAAGTTCTTTGAGACACAACTTGCTAATATTGAAGGTAATGTAAAAAGTGATACAGCAGCCCAAGGTGAGTCAAAACAAAATGTAGTTCCATCTTTGGCTGAGCAGAATAAACGCCAGCAGTGGTTTCAACAAATTGCCAAAGACCTCGGAGATGTTCAGGCAGCAAATAGCCAGGCAATTGAAACTGAGATTCCTAGAAACTTGCCTGGAGGTTTGCAGAGTGGGTTCACTAATGAACGACAAGTAGGTAGTGTTCCACAGTTTCAAGTAGGTGCAAATCAAGAAGCCTTAAGTAAAGTAAATCTTGAAGACATTAAGAAAGCTTTTCCAAATCAAACAATTACTCAACATGAAAATGGTTCAGTATCTGTTCATTTTAAAAATGGACAAGGCGTAAAAATCAATAGCATTCAAGGAGCTGGGCAAGACTTTGTTAAGTTAGCAATTGAAACTGGACAGATGTCAAAGACAGGCAAGATCCTTGGCATTACAATAGGGAATGAAATTCTCCTTGATCAGAATTTTGCATACAACAAGACTCTATGGCATGAGAACAAGCATGTCCTTGACAACTTGGGTTTGATTACAGAAGTAGATGACAGTGCATTAAATAAGGAGTTTAATAAACTTCGTAAAGCAGGTAAGCTTGAGTTTGCTCTCAGCACTCATAAAGATCCGAAACAGCGTATGGTTGAAAATCGTGCGAACATGTTTGCTCAGATTATGGTCAACAGAGCTGAATATCGGAACACTGCTTTTGGTAAAGTAATTCAGCGAGTAATGGACTTCTTTCAGCAATTGCTAAGTTTTGGTAAGCAAACTGTATCGGGGTTGGCTAGTGAAGTAGAAAGCGGAAAGATTTATGAGCGTCAAGCTGCTAAAAGAATTAAAAATCAAGCTACATTTAAAGAATGGTTTGGTAATAGCAAAGTAGTTGATGTCAATGGAAATCCTATTGTAGTTTATCATGGAACAAATAAAGTTTTTTCATCTTTTTCTGAAGATAAATTAGGAAAAGCAACTGGTGCACCATCAGCATCTTTAGGCTTTTTCTTTTCTAGTAATCCCGCAGTAGCTTCAAGTTATGCGAGTACTCATTCAGCTTATGAAAATGTTCCTTTACTTAAGTGGCTGAATAAAATAACTAAAGGAATGTATGAGAAAGCTAATGAGAAAGTAGCTAATGCTTTAGGAGTATCTGCTAAAGATACTAATGGAAATGTTATACCTACATATTTATCTTTACAAAATCCATTGATAGTAAATTTGGGTGGAAAAGAACATAGAGAAAGATCTTATTTTGATATTATAACTGAGGCTAAGAATAAAGGTCATGATGGAGTTATAATAAAAAATACTTTTGATCGTGGTTTTAATGCAATAAATAATGAATCACTTAATGGCTTATCTGATATTTATGTAGTCTTTAAGCCTACGCAAATCAAGTCTATCTTTAATAATGAATGGGATAGTACTGATCCAAATTTTGAATCTACTGCTAATCAATGGTACTCAGCACTTGAAAATGCAGTTGCTGGGTTTCAGCAGAAGCAAGCAACACCTGATCAATGGAAAGGAATGATTGGAAGATATGTTAGGAATAAAAATGATGAGCTTGTTTGGAAAGGTTTTCCTGGAATTAAGCCTGATGAAGTTGAATGGCTAGGTTTGTATGATTGGCTTGATAAGCAAAAAGGAAAAGTTAGCAAAGAAGAGTTAGCTCAGTTTATTGCTGAAAATAATGTTAGGTTGGAAGAGGTTGTTAAAGAATCACAACAGACTGTTATAAATAAATTAAATACTCAACTTGAGCCTTTTGGTTATAAATATGAATATGATGGATATGATGAAGAATATTCAATGATAGATATCCAAACTGAAGATCTTGTAGAATTTGAAGATCTTTCTGAAGAAGTACAAAGTATCGTTAATAAATCTGCAGAAAGTTTTCCTTGGGATAATGGAGTTAAACATGAAGGTTATCAGCTTCCAGGTGGAAAGAATTATAAAGAACTTTTAATTACTGCTCCAAAAATACCTGGTGAATTTATTAATGAAAATCATTTTAGCGAGCCAAACATTTTAGCACACATCAGATTCAATGAACGAACTGATGCAGATGGAAATAAAGTTCTTTTCCTTGAAGAGATTCAAAGTGACTGGCATCAAGCAGGGAAGAAGGAAGGTTACAAGGAAAATCTCACTCCTAAACGTATTGAAGAACTTGAACAAAAACATCATGATCTTCAAATAGAATCTTTGACCATGCCTGAAGGAGAAGAATTTAATAAAAATTATAATGAAAGAGTACGTATTCAAAATATACTTGATGGCAGTAATGAAATTCCTGATGCACCATTCAAGAACTCTACTCAGTGGTCTCTCCTTGCTATGAAGCGAATGGTTAGGTATGCTGCTGAGAATGGTTTTGATAAAATTGCATGGACAACTGGACAGCAGCAGTTTGATCGTTATGTTCAAGGTACTGAAGAAGAGAAAGCTAAAAGACTTCATGGAATGCAAGAGTTTTATGATAAAATACTGCCGAATACTTTTAATGCAGAATTCAATAAGAACAAGTGGGGGAATGCAAAGGTAGAAATAACTGAAAGCAATCTTCTTGAAGATAAAAGAGTCTCTAAAGAAGAAGCATTAGAAGCTTTTGATAAAGGTGAAGTAGTTTTTATTGGTGAAAATCCTGTAGAGCAGAGAAGTGATCTTGTCAATTATCAGCAGGGGGCAATGTATATAACTGTTGCTAAGCCAGTACAGAATCTTTCCATCCCAATTACGAACCGCATGAAATCTAAGGCACTCCGTGAAGGTATGCCTATGTTCGAGGTTCGTGAAGCCCCAAGTCAGAAGATCAGCGATGATGTTTATCATCAAATGTTCAGCGAACGAAATAGTTTGGTTCGTACAATCGGCCAGACTCTTCGTATGCGTGGGCATGAAATCAAGCAACTCATCGACAAGGGATTGGGGTCTATATCAACTAGGCTTAAGAATGTAGATCCAATGCTTCGTGCAGAGATTAGAAACCTCGACTTCAGGACAGCACAAAAGATTGTAACTGCCTTAAGAATTGCTCATCCACTCCTGGAGAAGACTAAACAAATGAGTCCACAAGACAAGTTTGTTTGGGATGCAGCTAGGAGAAATTCAGACGAGGTTAAGATAAAAGAGATTGCAGCAAAATACAACATGACCGCTGATCAAGAAAAGTTGCGAGCAGTCCTGGATCAGATTAGGCAAGATGCAATTGATGTTGGCTACGACGTAGGATTTATCGAAGAATACTGGCCTCGCATAATTAAGGATCAGGAAGGCTTCTTGCAGGCAACAAAAGGAATATCTCAGCGACCAGTTATTACGGATACAATCAAAGTTTATGCAGATAAGCTTGGGATGACAGTTGAAAAGTTTGAGATTGAGTATCCTGAACAGGCAGCAGATATTGCGAGCAACACAATACTTGGCAGGAACCTTGGTATTGGTGGGCCAGGCAACATTCAAGCCAGGCAATATGAAACTGTTCCCCCAGAATTGAATAAGTTCTACATGGATAGTGATGCAGCATTGATGCAATACATCTATAGTATGACAAAGAAAATTGAGGCTAGGCGATTCTTTGGTAAGGTTCCAGAGAGAATAGCAAGCCTGAAAGCTGAAAAGAAACGAAAGCAGGGAATGCTCACAGAGTATGAAAAATCCAACAATGCTGCAAGAGTCGAAGATGTTTCTGGCGACTTGATTAGAATTGAACAAGAATTGGATAAGTACAAACTGCAAAGAGATTACACTGAGAATATCGGCACATATATTAATGACTTGCGAATGTCTGGTCGAATCCAGGCAGATGATGAAAAAGTAGTTAGAGATATTCTTGATGCTAGGTTCCACGAACATGGAGCTACAGGAATAGTTAATGCCTACAAAAATATATCATACATCGACGTAATGGGTTCGCCAATATCAGCGCTGACTCAGATTGGAGATTTGGCTTGGGCGATGTATGTAGGTAAAGTATGGACGCCACGTGGCCTGGCTGATACGATTAAGAATGTTGGTAAAGCCATAACTAAGAAGTCTGAAATAACTAAGGAAGACCTCGGAATTGAAAGGATAGCCCAGGAATTTGCAGACGGAACAACGTTGGGGAATGCAGTAAGTTGGGTATTCAAAAAAGTTGGGCTTGAACGAATAGATTCGATAGGCAAGGAGACTTTAATCAACAATGCGTTTAGTAACTACAAGGTTATGGCTAGCACTGAGGATGGACGACAAGCATTATTGAAGCAAATCAAGCCTATTTTTGGTACACAGTCTCAGACTGTAATAAATGATTTGCTCGCCGGGAATCCAACAGACAACGTAAAGATGTTATTGTATCATAGGTTGTTGGACTTCCAACCTGTAGCACTTTCTGAAATGTCAGAGCAATATCTCAAGAGTGGAAATGGCCGAGTGTTTTATATGCTCAAGACATACACACTCAAGCAATTTGATGTCTTCAGAAATGAAGCTTGGCACAAAATCAAGACTGGTGAACGGGATCAGGTTATTGAAGGAATTGGTAACATGATCAAGCTGGTGAGTTTACTTACACTTGCTAATGCTGGCGCGGATGAATTGAAGGATTGGATGTTGGGAAAAGAAACTAAGTTTGAAGATAACGTGATTGAGAATTTTCTCACTATGGGCGGAGCATCAAAGTTTGTAAGGATGCAGACTACTCGGGAAGGCTTAGGATCTGGATTAATTGGTCAGATCTTGCCCCCATTCAGATTTGTAAACTCCATCAGTAAGGATCTTAATCAATTGTATGGATCTTACATTACGGGAGATACAATTGATTATGATCATGCAAGAATTGTAGAATCCATCCCGATTGGTGGCAAGCTTTATTATTGGCACTACGGACGAGGAGAGGATTATAAAAAGAGTAGCAATGAACAAGAATTTGGCAAGATCAGCAAGGAAGTAGACACATTCAAGAAGCAGCTTGAAAATTCGGAAGACAAGCGAACTTTCTTGAATTCAAACCTGGATGGATTTAAGCAAATGAAATTGCATGAAAATTTTCAGAGTGCTCTCAATCGGAACCAGGCAGTCATTAATAAGTTGAAAAAGATTGATCAAACCACAAATGTCAGGGAGAGACTTGGACAGTTGCAGCAGCAACGGGAGGTGATTTTGAAAAGATATTTTGACGTTACAAATACGGTACAGTAAAAAAGATTGCCAGAACTCATACTGTTTCGTGAGTTCTGGCTTTCTTGTTTAACTTGGTAAGAGGTCCCAAATTTGTACAGCCAACGAATATTTATACGGCTTCAGCAAGTGTGGATTTATCATATATGAAAACTTTTCAGGAGCTATAAATGGAGTCTTTAGTTGGCTTAACTCTTCTACAGGAAGTTCAAACGGAATAATCTTTCTAATCAATCCTGCCTTTTGCAATGCTGCAAGCCTTTGATAAGTTGTACCCATCTTAGACTTATCATAATCTTCAAACTGTTTCATCACAGCAATTCCAAGTTCTGGATCAGAGTTTTCTTTGATCTCATTGAATAAGAGTCCTGTGGATCTTGGCACTGATAAAATTAAATCAAAGATATCCATGTATGTTTTCCTTGAATTGTTTCTTCTATATGGTCCGATCATTCCAAACGGAGCATAGTTTTCCTTAGCTATTGCTTGTCTAGTTACTTTGTAGATGGAATTATCGTTTGAATAGAAACTGATTGTCTTTGCTAAGTGATTTTCTTCCATAATAAATGATTTGAAAAGGTTTATCGGAACTTCACTATAAGGGATTTTACCCTATCGGTGGAAAAATTTCAACCTTTTTCGGTGCCTTTGGTCGAAAAATTTCAACCTTTAAAATCCCGATAACCCTTTGAAAACACTATAAAAAACACGAGTTAGCCTGCCCAAATAAACGCATACTAGTATATAAGAGCCACCGAAAATCCGCCCTTTAGATATTATCATCCACACATTCAGGACAAACCTTACCAGTAAAATCTTTATGATGTTTTTTGCACCGATGGATTTTACTTTCTTGATCTTTTATACTTATCTTTTTAGTTATAGCTGTAGGATCATATCGTTTAATATTATATTGCCCACATGGTTTTGGCTCACAGCAATAGCCACCACGATATACACAGTTCGGTACCATATAATTAGCAAGATCGTTATCAATCCCTTCTACTGCTTTTTGAATTTCTAGCATTACATCACGTGTTTCTTTACTCGCCTGATAACATAGTCTCTTTCTACTCATATCAATCAAATGCTGGGCATTGATTAACATGCGATGATTTACTGGAGAGTTTCTGGTAACTTGATCATCACCAGCCCCACCTCGATCTGATCTGTTACTCATAACAAAATGTTGCTGCCCTACTGCTGCATGCCTCACAAGATGAACACTAACTTTTGTTGGAATGTTCATCATGTGTATCCAAAATAACTGCGTTCTGCTTGGGCTATGTTCCCATCTATATAACTGATCAAGTGAACATTTAGCAGTAAAGCCAGATCGCATGGTAGATTCAATAGCTAAATGTGCATCTGATAAATTAGTGATTTTGGTTGCAGTTATTTTCATTCTCCATCCTCATGAGCTAAGGCTGCTATCAAATCATTATGCAAATCTTCTCTGGGATCAATTTCACAGTCTTTTGATTTATTCATTAGATGTACTTTTATCTCAGCTAAAACTCGTATCTGATAATTGAGTTGTTTGATCTTTTCTTCAATAGCAATTATACTAGCCTCAGCTAGATCTTTAGTAAGAAACTCTCGTAACAACGGAGCAGTGATATGTGATCTATCAAGTGTTTTCAGATGTGCTTTCATTATTAGTTCCTTCAACTATTTTAATGCAATCTTTAATTGCCTGCACAGTTGCTGCTGCTGTAACTCCATTAGGAATTATTATATCGGCGGCGTCTCGTACTGGTTCAGACTCTCTATGTGATAAGTAAGATTGAAGTTTTTGCAATACGTTATCTTTAAATGTAGGTACTTTCAAAACACCCTCCAGGTGTAGTTAATCACTTCAGGTTTTGCACGGAACTTCTGGCTCAACAGAATTGCCAGTTTTTATTCTAGTTTTAGTTATCTTTACTGAGTAATTAGCAGCAGTAGGAGCTGCAACTAGTGGAATCAGTATTTTAGATTCTACATTCTTTTCGAGAACCTTATTTAATCTTCTGACTATGCCAGCCAGCCAGTCTCCATGAGATTTGAATTGTAATAATTCACATTCATCCAGAGCATTTTGTAGATCTAGTTCAGTTAGTTTTTTCATAAATTTATTCACTTAGACTCTGTTACTAATTTCCATGAACGCACAGTTGCTTTAGCTCCACGTCTGATTTTAAGTTTTAATTTATCACATCTTCCAGTATGGAAAGCAACTAATTCTAATGCACGCTTTTCAGTTGCACAAGTAGATACAATATAATGCATACCTTTTCCCCACTGGATAGTGATTATAAATTTTTGAATTTCCATAAAGATCCTTATTCATGCATGATTATTTTATCAATCTCTTGTGATTCTTCAGCTAGTTTTGTATAAAGCATCCCTGCATAGTGTGCAATCTTTAGCAAGTCAAGTCTCTGTTGGCCTTCACGAGAGTTCTTGCCATAACGATTTAGATACTTTTTCATTTGTGTGATAAAGTCAGCTTCGCTAAACTCTGAACATTGATCTGATCCTTTATCTCCATATTGTGGCACAGTATAGTTTTCAATATGATTGAATACTCTTTTACTAAACTTTATCCATTCAATTGCACGTAATGAAGGACCAGATTCATAATCTTCTTCTGATGGACAAGGATCAATTTGCATAGTTAAACTCCATTAGTATGTTTTTCTATTTTTGCTACAAGATCTTTTAAGCCTTTTTCAATCTTATAAAGTCTTTCAAGTTCAGTAGCAGCTTGTAATCTTGCTACACGTAATTCATTTTCATCAATACCGTATGGGTTTCGCAAGTAAGATAACATTACCATTTTATCCATAGTCATATTAACCCTCCAGGTTCGGCGTAACAATTCCTCTACTCACCAACTCAAAAAAGCATCGCTTAGTTGCGCTGATATCTTCATAGGCATCATGTGCCCCTTCAAAACTTTCACCAAATAAGTATTCATACAGCTCACTTAACTTGGGCCATTTTGCACGACCAGCCTTGTTTTTCAGGCCGCACATTTTTACCACATTCTTATCTTTCATGGTGCAATGATTTGGTAAATCAAGATAGAATGCACTTCTAGCTAGGTCAGACAGTTCTTCAAGATTGCGTTCCATCATCTGGTAAACGTAGTTCCAATCAAATGCAAAGTTATGGCACACGACTAAGTCTGCCTGTCGGAGCATTAAGCCAAATTGTTCAGCTGCCTCAAGTTCTTCAATTCCTTCTTGGTCGGCTCTTTCAATGGTGATACCATGCACCTCTTGAGCATAATAATTCATTGGCCGGCCATTACTTTTGATGATGACATTCATTTGATCAAATTCTTCTTCTTGGCTGGCAAGAATTGCACCAATCTGTACTGTCCAGGCCTGCTCGGGATCGTTGGCAGAGAGAGCTTTTTTAATAAAATCAGAAGTTTCTGTGTCAAAGAATAGTACTTTTGTAGCTGGTGTCATTTAGTTCTCCTTTAGTAATTTATTTCTATCTATCAGCCATAGTTTGTAGATCTATTTCTCTTAACTCCCAATCAAGCTTACTATCATGAGTGTTATTAATTTGCTCAAGTTGTTCTTCAAGAATCTTTATTGCATCATTAGCAGGACCTCCATTATGCCAAAGAGCAATTGCCTCCTTAACTCTATTTTGATTAAAAATAATTTTATATTTCATTTAATTTTTCTCCATTTGATTTTTAATAACATTCCTGTCCATCAATCTAAAGATTGTTCTGTCAAGATATGTTGGATCACGAATCTTTTGTTTCTTCCTAATTGTGGTATACATACAAGTAGTAGCAGAATTCTCTGCTTTAAGTATCCCAGATTGTTCAGCCATTTCAACATATCCCCGTAGCTGAGGAATGTTGTCTACATCCAGGTGAAAGTTCCTAACAAGTTCTGTCCATTCAAAAGATTCATGAGCATCAATGAATGAAAGTATTTTTGCATAGATGTTAGCCTGACTTGATAAACCTAAACCATAAAATGCGTTTGGCATCTCAAGTTCTGTTGCTTGCATTATTGCTAAGGCTTGCTCGAAATGTTCAGCCGTAATGATCATGTCATCAGATTCGGCGGCACACACAAGCATACAGACCTTATTCAAATGCAGTGGCCGCCTGTGATTATAACCTAAGAATCGCTCACTTGGCACTCCTGACTCGTCATAATCTTGCTCATACCAGCGCACATAAGTTTTGAGAAAATCCTTACTTAAGGTGAATTGTCCAGATAAGTTTGCAATTTCCTGTAAGTCGTTTTCTAAATTCTTTTGTGTCTCTTCTTCCTCTTCAGTCAAGAACTGTAAGGCTCTCCTTTGCTTGGGTCCCTGTCCAACTACGAAAATGATCCGAGAGATCAGGCCACCACCAACTGCATCTTGACTTAGCTTAGATTGCAAAAGACTAGGAGTTATGCAACCAAAGAGTGTTAGCCAGCAATTGGATATGTCTTCAGTCTTCCTGGCTAAGGTTTTATACTTCCAAGTATCTGCACAATCAAACAGGTCAGTCAGAGAGGCTAGGAGCATTTGGTCTCTGTCGTTTAGAAATACTT